>WNGP01005038.1_pt1 | contig 11017 bp, 13 predicted proteins | sample 5407671 | NCBI WGS metagenome assembly WNGP01 (sample SAMN13153381, study PRJNA577476) | soil metagenome | isolation source: 40 cm soil or saprolite under Garry oak tree replicate 2 | place: USA:California | collected 2016-06-15
TCATCCGCAACAAGAACCTCCGCCGGATCGTGTTGGCGGAGCCCCAACACAAGACCAAGAAGCCACGGCTAAGCCGCAAATCCCGCAGACCACTCCGGCGCCGGTTCCAACCCCTGCGGACCAGACGCCAGATAATTCCGAAGGCAAACAGACCAAGCGTATGTTGTGGGTTGTTCCTAATTTTGCGGCGGTAGACGCTAATAAGCAGCTCCCACCGATGTCCACTCGCGAGAAATTCGTACTCGCTGCGAAGGACAGCGTCGTGGATTACTCCTCGTATACTTGGGCCGGAATCTTGGCTGGACAAGCCATGGCCTTAAATTCCGACCCGGAACTGGGCCACGGCATCGCCGGATACGGGCGCTATTATTGGCGCACCTTCACGGATGGAGTGTCCGGAACTTTTTTCACCGAGGCTATTGTCCCCACGATCGCGCACGAGGACCCACGTTATTACACTATGGAGAAGGGAGGCTTTTTTCGCCGCACGGGCTATGCGATATCCCGTGCCTTCGTGACTAAGACAGACTCTGGAGGCACGCGCTTCAACTTCTCCGAAGTAGTGGGCAATGCGCTGGAGGCGGGCTTGTCCAACGCTTATTATCCGCCTGAGGAGCGCGGCCTTGGTCAAACGGCCCAGAACTGGGGAACGCAGATGGAATCCGCCGTCCTGAATCACATCTTCCAGGAATTCTGGCCGGATATCCGCCGTCACGTTTTTCGACAGAAATAGCGAAGTCATGCGCGCGGATAAGCTCCGGCAAGAGCTGCTTTTAGCAACTTTGGGAGTGAAACGAGAGCATTTCGTAGCTAGGGCGCGCAGCGTCGTGTGGTTAAGCGGTGGCGAATGCGAGAAACATTGCCGGTTCTCCTTCTACTCTTAAGTCTCGGCCCTGCGGCATACCCACAGGAGGCTGGCACAAATACGGGATGCAGTGTCCATGGGTTTGCGCATGAGACGTGGAGGGAAGCTTCCCAATTCGGGCAAGGACTGAAAGCCGTTCCCCGGGACTCTGTTCGTCCCGACAAACTAAAATGGGAGCTGCCAATCCTGGCAGCCTCCGGGGTACTGATCGCAAAGGTAGACCGGCCCGCTGACAATCGCATTCAGTCCATGTCCTTACAGCAGACCGCAGGGCGGTGGTCAAACATCGGTCTTGGCCTCGAGATTGGATCGGCTGCTGTCGCGTTTGGCATAGGGTGTGGCAAGCACCAATCCTATTTGCGCGATACGGGATTCAAAGCACTCGCGGCAATGGGAGCGGCGGGCACCGCAGATTTGGCTCTCAAGCTCGCGTTCGATCGCCAGTTTCCTTACACACCGAACAGTACTGGCAGATTCTGGGGCGGCGGAAGGTCTTTTCCGTCAGGACACTCAGCCACAAGTTTCGCATTTGCGGCGGTCGTCGCTCACCGCTATCCCAATAATAAATGGGTCAAGTGGGGAGCGTACGCGCTTGCAACGGGAGTCAGTCTCTCGCGCTACCCGGCGAAAAAGCATTACTCGTCGGATATCCTGATAGGGGCGACTCTAGGCTATGTAACGGGAACCTATTTGGCGGAGCATTGATGCAATAGCGAACGGCAGTCATCATGAGACAAGACGCCAATGTGTCGCAGCGACACTTCTTGCCTGTTAGTCGATGGAGGCGAGTAGATCTCCGCCCCGGCCCTCTCCAGATTCCTGGCCGGAAAATTCGCCGGCTGGTTAGGTGGCCCGAGCGGAGAGATTTTACGCCTTACCTTTTCGTTCGAGGCTATGACACGCTATCTCTTCGGAGAATTGCTCTCGCGATAATCGCGCCATCCGGAGGATTGGCCGCGCTCTGGCTTTTTGCGAGCCACCATTCGATAACTCCTGGATTGTCGACCAACCGGAAATAATCCGTTTCATGCGTCGGGCGGCCAGTGATGGCCTCTCGTTTTCGTTGACGGGCGCGCACCCGCAGCCGCGTGTTGGGAGCTTCCGAGCTAGCATCTGATCGTTTTTCGCTTTTGACCCACGCGGCCAGAGGCCTCGATCTTTTCGATGTAGGCAGTGGCAAGCGGTACGCTGCACGCGGTGTCGCCGACGTCCACGGAAACGCCGCCAATCTCGCGGGCTGCGGTCTTCGCTTGTTTCAACAAGGGTCTTACGTAAGTTCCCACGGCAATGACAAAACCGTTCATGGTGTAGCGAACCCTGTTTTGCGCACTGTGGATTCCCTTGACGACAGTGCGGAGAAGGTCTTCGATTTCCGAAAGGTCCAAGGCGCCGTCGGCTTTGGTGGCGACGAGGCCGGAATAAGTGGACCAACCGGAGGAAGCGACGTGCTCTTTCTTCGACTTGATCCATTGCATGGCCAGATCGCGAGCGTGCATGTTCTCAACAGCCACCGAGGGGACGGTGTACTCGGAAATCATCCGCAAACTTGCTGCGCCTTCGGCCCACCGATTCAATTGTTTCTCGGTCATCTGCGCCCCGTCCGCAACCAAGCCGGCGAGGTACATGGCGTCGAGGTTGCCCGTTGCGTACAGTTCGCAAGCGAGAGCCTGCTGGCCTTTGATGGCTTTCGCGATGACCTTAAGGTCCGCCATGCTCACGCCGAACATGGCCTTCGCAGCCATTCCATGGCGCGCATAGGTAATGCGCGTCTTCTCACTGCCCTTTTTTTTCAAGTCGACCATGACGGACGTGACTGTTGGCATGATTTCTCCCTCGTCCTGCTGCTTGAGCCTGATATTTTGCACGACGAATGCCTGGAATGTCAGCATCCGAAGGGGCGTGCAGCTCGACCGTTGTCCGTCAGCTGATTGCTCCGTTCGTGCGACGGCGAGTCGGGATGGCCTCGCGCTTGACAGGAACCGGACGCTGACCTATGGTCTTGCGCAAGGAAAGTGGAAGTCGCAGGCTCCCGCCCACTCGCAGAGATTTCCGCTTTGGAGGTTTCCATGCCATTAAGCCTTACGACGCTGTCCCTGGTGGCTTCGCCGGTTACGCTGCAGGAAGGCCTGAAGATTCTGGAACGCGACGACTACTGCTGCCAATACTGCGGTCTGGACGGCCGCGCCAGTTTCGAGAATGCCCTGGTGATGTCCGTGGATTTTGTGGTTCCGCGCGCCCGCAAGGGAAAGAAGGATGCGCGAAATCTGGTAGCCTGCTGCCGTCCCTGCAACGCCATCAAGGGCACCCGCGTTTACGCCAATCTCGAGGAGGCCAAAGCGTTTGTGCTCAAGAACCGCGAAGCGTTGCGAAAAACCTGGGGATCCAAGACCGCGCGGCCAATGACTAACAGCCTGGCGGCAAGTCCATCCGCCGCTTGATGCAGCATAGGGATGCTTAAAATTATCTTTCTGCTCGTGCAACCGTCGGATCACCCGATCGTTGTTGGTGGCTACTCACGACGTCCATGAACTGAAGGATTGGCTAGGCGGCGGACAACGATTTATTTCCTCGCCATTCCTTTGCTGAAAGAAAGCGCATACACGGGCAATAGCCCTTGTGATCGCCGGCGGCCTGGCAGGAATACTTGAGCGCCGCGTGGTTGCGGGCGCGGTGTCCGCACGTGCAGAGTTCTCGTGCAAGCTCGGGCGAAATGACCACTCCGCGGCCGCGTCTGCCGCCCACCGGTTTAGCGACTTCTGATTTCTTGCTATTCACGATTCCTCACTCTTCTTTGACATCGGGAGCCCTTCGCGACGGACGCCGCGCAGGTGACGCTTTCGTCTTGCACCCACACTGGCAGATAACCAAGCGCCGTAGCCCCACCGCAGGTACTTCTCTGGGGCCACTCTTTGAGAGGAATGAGTCTGTCCTATAGTTTGCGCTTCTATTTGTGTAATTACAACGTGATTAAACAGGCGTGCGCTATCCGCTCCAGAAAGAGATTGCCTCTTGGTCGACTTCCGCATGAGCCTCACTGCAAAATCATTGCTATTCATCTGTCGCGAATCACCGAGGGCGCGTCACGCGCGCCGTGAAGAATAGCCACAATCTGCAAGGGCACACTCTCCTCTCGATAGACAATTAAGTAAGAACCCTCCGGCCAGAAGCGAATGGGACGATCTCCCATGTCTGCGCGCCGATGACCCATGCCGGGCCATCCCGCAAGCCGCTCGAATGCCTCCATGAGCCGGTTGATCTGCTCGTCCGCCGCAAACACGTTATCGAGGGAGATGAAGTCCCAAATGTCCTGCAAATCTTCAAGCGCCTCGGGCGCGAGGACGTACCCCGCCATTGCGCTACCTGGCGGCTCCGCGACGCAACTTGGAACGCACCTTGTCGCCAGGAATCCCTTTGCCCGCCTCCAACTGGGCGAGTCCGCGATCGATCTTTTGGCGGACCTCCGCCAGATGCTGTTGCCGCAAGTGGTCCTGTTCCTCCAAGAGCCGTAGCGCCTCTCGAATCACCTCGGACGCCGAGGTGTAGCGTCCGGTCTTCACTTTCTCTGCAACAAGCTGTTCAAGTTCAGGCGTTAATGAAACGTTCATGGGAACCCCAGGACCAACATAGCTCTCTATAACGAACTTTGTCAATATTTGACATTCGGACTGCCTCACGGAGGCCTCAGCTCACCTCTTGCATGGTCGCAACCAGTTCGGGAATTTCGATGCGGATCACCGTGCCCTCGCCCGGCCGGCTTTGAATGTCCAAATGAAAATCGGTCCCGTACAGCACACGCAGCCGCTCGCGCACGTTGCTCAAACCGATTCCCTCAACGTACACGTGCGGCATTTTTTCTTCTGAGATGCCCACGCCATTGTCTTCAATCTCGATGAATAGCCGCCCGTCGCGGCTCGTGGTTCGCAACTCGATTTTTCCGCCGCCCAGCTTCGGTGCCAGCCCGTGCTTCAGGCAATTCTCCACCATGGGCTGTAGCAGCATGCTGGGCACAAACGCTTCCAGCGCGGCGTCGTCAATTTGCTTGACGATGTCCAGATTGTCTTTGCCGAAGCGCGCCACCTCGATGTCCAGGTAATCGTCGATGAACTGCAATTCCTCACGCAGCGGCACAAACGTTTCATGTTTGCGTAGCAGCCGCCGCAGAATATTGCTGAGCTTCAACACCACACCACGCGCCGAATCGGGATCAAAGCGGATCAGCGCCGAAACGGTATTCAGCGTGTTAAAGAGAAAATGCGGATTGATTTGGCTGGAGAGAGCGTCCATGCGCGCTTTCAGCAAAAGCTGCTGGTGGCGCTCGAGGTTCATCTCGATGCGCGTGTTGTTCCAGATTTTCAGCGGCGCGGCCACGGACATCAGCGTGGCGATGACCGTGAGCCCCAGCCACCAGTTCCAGTGCGCGTCAATCGCGAAAAGCCACTTCGGTTTTGTCGCTAGAACGAGCGCGACGCGCCCCAGCTCCAGGCCCACGCATACCGCCAATGGTGCCATCTCCCATGACAATTCCGCTTTGCGCAGCAGCTTCACGGTGGCTTTCGGAATGTTCAGAAAGGTGAATGGCCCGAAATTCCAAAGGTCTTCCTTGTTGGGAATCGCCTGGCGGATCAATCCCCCGAGCAGGCCCGCCATGGAGGCCGCAGGCATGGCCAGCCACTCGCGCGAGATGAGTGCCGGAATGGTGATGATCGCGCCGCCAATAGGCCCTACCACGCGGCCGCCGAGGAGTCCCATAAGGAAAGCGCCTTCCAGCGACAAATCAGCGAATTTATAAGTGGGGCCGACCAAGCGCAACGTCACGCCGACGATCAGCGCGGGAGCCATGAACAGCATTAATTTTACTTTTTGATCGACGTCGCGCTCTTCCGTGAACAGCACACGTCGGAAGGTGTTCCACCGCGCGAGCAACGCGGAAATGGACGACGCCACCCCCACTTTGAGCAGCAGGGTGAAGAGCAAATCGCGAATGGGCGGTACAGTTTCCATATTAGGCGGTGCGTCTCAGGCTAACGCTAGCCAATCCGCCGCTCGATGTAAAGCGCGTAGCAGAGGCGATATGTCGTGCATCCAATCGTTGAGCAAACGCCACGGCCGGGGAATACCAGCACCGACCGACCGGAACGATGCGGGTTGCCTGCTATACTTTTCGTTTCTCCATGAAGACAAAACCACATGGTGGCAAGCAGTTGAAAAAGAAAACCACTGGCCTGCAAATGATCGCGCATGCCGAACTCCCCACCCGTTACGGGCGCTTCACAATTTACGGATTCAAGGGACCCGGGCCGCAGGAGGAAGCGGTTGCGCTGGTGCGCGGAAAATTAAATGGAAAGACCGCGCCGCTGGTGCGCGTCCATTCGCAGTGCCTGACCGGCGACGTTCTCGCATCGCTGCGCTGCGACTGCCGCGCGCAACTCGAATTGTCGCTGAAGAAAATTGGTCAGGTGCCCTCGGGAATTCTGCTCTATCTTCCCCAGGAAGGACGCGGCATCGGGCTGATGAATAAACTGCGCGCTTACGAACTGCAGGACGGCGGCATGGACACGGTGGAAGCCAATGAAACGCTCGGTTTCGCAGCCGACGCACGCGATTATGAATTCTCCGCGCAAATCCTGAAAAAACTCGGCGCAAGGAAGATTCGTCTGCTTTCGAACAATCCGGAAAAAGTGCGGCAGCTGGAAAGCTCCGGCGTTCGCGTTGTGGAGCGAGTTCCGTGCCAACCGCGCGTTTCGAAAATCTCTCGCGGGTATCTCAAAACCAAAAAACGCAAAATGGGGCATCTACTCAAAGGAATCTGAAGCCGCGAAAAGTGTTTTTAACCGCCGCCGACAAATTGCACGATTTCGTAGTGGTCTTCGGCTTCAATGGTGGTTTCGGGCCATTTCGGGCGCGGCAAAATTTCCAGATTTCGTTCGATGGCCACGCGTCCCGCGTCAAGCCCCATCTCGCGAAGCAAATCCGTTACCGTAGCACCAGGCCGGGCAGCACGATCTTCTCCGTTGACCGTAATTGAAATTGTTGATTGCATTTGTTAGCTCGCCGCCGGAACGCGCGGCTTGCTGCGTAACTGAAAACGCAAGTGCCCGGTGGCATTTCCGTGCGACGCTTCGATGACCAGCGCCGGCTCGGGGCCCGTCAGCCGCGGCATTTCGAATGCAAGCTGGGCGCAGCCGTCGCTTCCAGTTTCGCTTGTAAAAGCTTGCGCCTCGGCAGCGCCATCAATGCGCGCGGAAACGCGAGCTTGCCGCACACCCTGGCCGTTTTCCTTGTTTCGGATTGAAACGTGAAGGGTCGCTCTTTTTCCTGTCAACCAATTCCTGGCGTTGAGCAGCTCCAACAACAATACGTTCTGGCTGGACGCCGCAGCCGGCGCTTCCGGCAACTGTTCGCCGTGCGGCAACGCGAGATGCAGCCCACCCGTTCGAAGCTCCTCGACAACGGTGCGGTGCTGTTCATCCAGGCGCGATTTAAGGGCTTGCTCGCTGGCGGTGTTCAGCGGCAGCAGGTCGAAATAATTATTGGTTCGGCGGTGCAAAACATGTCCGTGGAAATACACCGTGGTATCGATGAGCGCGTTGGTGGTCCCGCGATCTTCCGTTTGGACGTGATAGGTGATGTCACCCACCTTCACGTTCGAATTGTGGCCGAAAAGCATTCTTCTGTTCGCCCTGACCTGCGCGCGGAAATGAAACCGCTTCGCGGGAACCTTTCCACTGCATTTGACCCAGTGGCGCTCGAATCGTTATTATAGCCCTTCGCCCATGAGTGGTTCTGGATTACATACATATGCTCCGCTTCTCTTACACCTGCTGATCGCCACAGCGCTCGCGGGCTTGCTGACCACGCTTTCCGTGCTGGTGGGCTGGCGGCGCCCGAGCCGGGCCAAGCAGCAAGCTTACGAGTGCGGCATGGAGCCCACAGGCGACGCGAGAGAGCCCTTCTCGGTGAAGTTCTACCTCGTAGCGATGGTTTTCATTTTGTTCGATGTGGAAGCCATCTTCCTATACCCCTGGGCCTACATTTTTCGCAGTCTGCGATGGTACGGCTTTGTGGAGATGATGATTTACATCGCCATCCTTTTGGTGGGTTACCTGTATCTCTGGAAAAAAGGCGCGCTGGACTGGCATAAATAATCGGCGCAAATGGGATTCGAAACTGTGACGGAGTCTTCCAGTAAAAACGCTAATGTTGTAGCCGAATGCCTGCGTTCGTGGAACCCGAAAGCGGTCATGGAAGTGATTGAATTCCGGGGCGAAACCACGATCGTGGTGCCGCGCGAACTTCTGCGAGCCGCGGCAGAGTATTGCCGCGAGGACGCCAAGCTTCAATACAACTTTCTGACCGACGCCACCTGCGTAGACCGTTATCCCGCTGAACCGCGATTCGAATTGAACTATCACCTGGTTTCCATTCCCCGGCGCGAAAAAGTACGCTTGCGAGTGCGGCTCGGCGGGAATGATCCAGTTGTCGATTCGCTGGTTCCGGTTTGGCCGGGCGCCAACTGGCTGGAGCGGGAAATCTTCGACTTGTTTGGGATTCGCTTCCACGGACATCCGGATTTGCGGCGCATCCTGCTTCCTGATGATTGGGAAGGCCATCCCTTGCGCAGAGATTATCCCGTTGAGGGCTATCGCGACGTGCCGAACACCGGAGAATTATTCAGGAAGAGCAGCACGCCATGACCACTGTCGAAACCGCCGTCGGAACAGCAAAGACCATGGTTCTCAACATGGGACCGCAACACCCGTCCACGCATGGTGTGCTGCGCATTTTGCTGGAACTGGACGGTGAAACAGTGGTGAAAGCGGTTCCTGATCTCGGCTACTTGCACACGGGAATCGAGAAATCGTGCGAGGACAAAACTTATTCGCAGGCCATCACGCTCACGGACCGCATGGATTACCTGAATCCGCTGGGGAACAACCTGGTGTATTGCCTGGCGGTGGAAAAACTTCTGGGGCTGGAAGTGCCCAAGCGCGCGCAATACATCCGCGTGATGATGGTCGAGTTGCAGCGGATTTCTTCGCACCTTGTTTGGCTGGGAACGCATGCGATCGATCTGGGAGCGATGTCCGTTTTTCTTTACTGCTTCCGGGAGCGCGAAGAGATTTTGAAGATATTCGAATTGTTCACCGGCCAGCGCATGATGACCAGCTACATTCGCATCGGCGGCCTCGCGCTGGATCCGCCGGCGGGCTGGCGGCAGCCGGTGGACCGTTTCCTGAAAATGATGCCGAGCCGCGTGGATGAATACGAGACGCTGCTGACGGAAAATCGCATCTGGATTGGGCGCACAAAAGGTGTGGGATACATTTCGGCGGAAGATGCCGTTGCGCTAAGCATGTCGGGGCCGACGCTGCGCGCGGCGGGCGTGGCGTACGACAATCGAAAGCTATTTCCCTACTCGAGCTACGAGGAATTCAATTTCAGCGTTCCGACACGGAAGGAATCGGATTGCTACGCGCGGTACCTGATTCGCGTCGCGGAAATGCGCGAAAGCCTGAAGATCATCCGGCAGGCGTTCGACAAGATCAAGGATGAAGGGCCGATCAAGGCGGATGCGCCGGGCATCATCCCGCCGCAGCGCGAAAAGATGAAGACGGAGATGGAAGCGCTCATCTATCACTTCAAGATATTCACGGAAGGGTTTTCGCCGCCTCCGGGCGAAGTATTTGTTACCGTTGAATCGCCGCGCGGGGAATTGGGCTGCTTCCTCGCCAGCGATGGTTCGCCGAAACCACTGCGCGTTCATTTCCGCGGCCCTTCGTACATCAATTTGCAAGCGCTCCCGAAGCTGATTGAAGGCCAATTGATTTCGGACGTCATCGCCTGCATCGGAACCATCGATATCGTTCTCGGAGAAGTGGACAGGTAAGCATGGAACTCTCCCCTGCACTCTCGGCCAAGTTTGAGAAATTGCAAACCAGCTATCCGGTGAAGCGCAGCGCGCTGATCCCCATGCTGGTGTACGCGCAGGATGAGTACGGCTGCGTCAGCGATGAAATGATCGCGGAGATCGGGCGGCGGCTGGACCTGAACAACGTGCAGATCGAAGAGACGCTGGCCTACTATTCGATGCTGCACCGCAAGCCGTGGGGCAAGCATCATGTGCAGATTTGCACCAACGTGGCGTGCATGCTGAAGGGCGGGAACGAGATTTTGGACCGTGCAAAGAAGCGGCTGGAGATTGGACACAAGGAAACGACGCAGGATGGCGTTTTCTCGCTGGAGGAAGTGGAGTGTATCGGCGCCTGTACGGGCGCACCGGCCATGCAGGTCAACTACGATTTCTACGAAAACCTTACGGCGCTCAAGTTCGACCGCATCATTGAGGATTTCGATGCAGGGAGACACCCCGCGCCGGAGCCGGTGATTTCCGGCGCGCTGCACGAGCGCCATCCCGCCGAGACGCCGCTCATCAGCCGTCGCTGGGGCATGAAGGACTCGCACAAGGTTGACGTTTACCTGATGCAGGGAGGCTACCAGGCGCTGGAAAAAGCGCTGAAGGAGATGACGCCCGAAAGCTTGATCGAAGAAGTGAAAAAGTCGAATCTGCGCGGGCGCGGAGGCGCGGGATTTCCGACGGGGATGAAGTGGTCGTTCGTCCCCAAGGATACGCCCAAAGCAAAGTATGTGATTTGCAACGCGGATGAATCGGAACCGGGTACATGCAAGGACCGGCCGCTGATGGAGATGGATCCACACCAGTTGATCGAAGGCATGGTGATTGCGGGACGCGCCATCCGTTCGCACCAGGGCTTTATTTACATTCGCGGTGAATACCGTTACGTGCTCGACATCGTGGAAGCGGCGATTGCCGAAGCCTACGAGCGCGGTTATCTGGGAAAAAATATCCTCGGCACGGGATTTGATTTTGATTTACTGGCGCACACCGGCGCGGGCGCCTACGAATGTGGCGAAGAATCTGCCTTGATGGAATCGCTCGAAGGAAAGCGCGGGTATCCGCGGATCAAGCCGCCTTTCCCCGCCGTGGTGGGATTGTACGGCTGCCCGACGATCATCAATAACGTGGAAACTCTGAGCGCGGTGCCGTCCATCATCCGCGAAGGCGGCGAAGCGTACGCCAATCGCGGCACGCCGAGAAATGGCGGCACGCGCATGCTGTGCATCGCAGGACAC
>WNGP01013336.1_pt1 | contig 11017 bp, 10 predicted proteins | sample 5407671 | NCBI WGS metagenome assembly WNGP01 (sample SAMN13153381, study PRJNA577476) | soil metagenome | isolation source: 40 cm soil or saprolite under Garry oak tree replicate 2 | place: USA:California | collected 2016-06-15
TGTACCGCAGGTGCATGTGCTCGGCGTCCTCGCCGCGTCCGGCGATCTGGGCCCGCTGGGCCGGGTCGTTGAGGTAGGCCAGGGAGGTGTCGTCGAACTGCAGGTAGGTACAGCCCAGCTCGCTCAGCCGCCGCACCTCGTCGGCGTAGGCCATGGCCAGGTCCGACCAGAACTCCTCGACGTCGGGGTAGACCTCCGGATCGAGCATCGCCGGGCCGCCGCGGTAGTGCACCATGTTCGGTGACGGGATCGTCTGCTTCGGCACCGCGGTGCTCACCTGGGACTTCAGGTAGGTGAAGTCCTCGCCGAAGATGGTCTGGTCCATCCGGACCTTGCTGGCGACGTGCAGCGCGGCCGGGGTCCACTCGATGGTGCCCGAGGGGTTGGTGAACTTCACCGCCAGGTGACCGGGCGCCTTGGATATCCCGCCGATCTGGTAGATGAAGTCCATGTGCCAGGTGGCCCGGCGGAACTCCCCGTCGGTGGCCGACTGCAGTCCGACCTCCTCCTGCATCCGCACCGCGCGCGTGATCTCCTCGTCCTCGACCGCGCGCAGGTCAGCCGCTGCGATCCGCCCGGCGGCGAAGTCTTCGCGGGCCTGATGCAGCCGGGCCGGGCGCAGCAGGCTGCCGACGTGGTCGGCCCGGAACGGAGGGCTCGTTCTGCGGGGCATCTGCGACCTCTTTTCCTCTCGCTCGCACCGGGACCAGGGCACGCGCCCGGCCCGTTCGGTACATCAGATCTTTTCATCCCGAACGGGCCGGGGTTTCACCTACCTCAGCCGGCGATACCGCCCCGGCGGCGGAGGACGCGAGGCCGGTTCCTGCCCGGGGCCCGGATCGACCCCGCTCGAACCAACACCGAGCAGCGAGCGGGTCAGCGCGTGGCGTTCGCCGTTCATCTCGGTGAGCACGGCGGCGAAGTGGGCGTCGCGCAGCACCGGCGGGCGCTCGCCGGCCCGCAGCGAGGCCAGCACGGTGCGCCTGATCATCTCCTTGACGAAGGAGGCGGTGACACCCTCGGTACCCGCCACCACCGGGTCCAGGTCGGCGTCCATGGCCAGCTCGCGGATGTAGACGCGGAACAGGCGCTCGCGGCACGCTGCGTCGGGCCGCGGGATCTCGATGGCCAGGTCCACCCGGCCGGGGCGGTCCGCCAGGGCGGTTTCCAGGATGTCTGCCCGGTTGGTGGTGAGCACGAAGGTGACGTCGGCATCGGCGCCGACCCCGTCCATGGCGTCGAGCAGCGAGAACAGCAGCGGGTTGCCGTCCGGCGTGTAGTCCCGGTCGGTGGCCACGAGGTCAACGTCTTCGAGCACCACCACGGATGGCTGCAGCCGCCGGGCCAGCGCGGCGGCCACGTCGATGAACCGGATGGACCGGCCGGTGAGCAAGATGACCGTGCTGCCGGTCAGGCGCGCGGCCAGGTAGCGCACGGTATGCGTCTTGCCCGTCCCCGGCGGCCCGTGCAGCAGCAGCCCTCGCTTGAGGTGCTGGCCCGCGCTGAGCAGTTCCCGCGCCCAGTCGGCGACGCCGATGATGTGCTGTTCGATGCTCTCCAGGACGCCGTCGGGCAGCACGACGTCCTGCGCCGTGACCGCCGGGCGCGGCAGGAGCGAGACCAGTTCGTTGCCGTGGTGCTCGCTTTCGGTGAAGCTGAGCACCTGCCCGCGGAACATGTCGTGGACGCGCATCAGGCGGCCGATCTCGTCCCGCGTCGCGGCGGCCGCGGGCCGGCCGGCCGCGAGCACCTCCAGGGCGCAGAAAGGCGGGCCGAACTGGCTCTCGTCCCTGATGCAGATCACTACCGGCGCGCCGTCCGGTGCCGTCGCGGCCACCAGGCCGAACGTCACGACCTCGGTGTTCTCCTCCGGCCCGATCGCGGCCGTGCCGTAGCTGGCGGTGCCGGTCCCGCCGGTGCCCGCGCCGATGACCCGCATACCGCGGGGACCGGCGATACGGATGCCGCCGGCCCGCGCGGGCATGCTGAGCAGCGACAGCAGGTTCTCGTGCGGGTGCACTCCGGCTCCGGGCGCGCCGAACCATTCCGGCTCGTCCTGTGCTATCTCGCTCTGTGCCATCCCGCTCTGGCGCGCCGCGAGGTACGCGTCGACGCCCCGCTGGACGTTCACGTGCTCCCACTTCGGGAACCGCTCGGTCACCGGCACGATGGCGGTCAGCTCGCAGCCAAGGTGGCCGGTGACCCGCTGCGCGAGCTCGGAGGGGCCGGCGTCGTCGGCCAGCGTAGTGGCCGCGATCTCGATCAGCTGACGAAGGCCGTGGGCCATGCCCCGGAGATCGCCGATATCCGGGGGCGGAGGCGGGTCGACAGTGCTCACCGGGTCCACAATGCCCCAGGACGAAGGAGGGTGCCAAGGGGCTTATCACTACCTGCGACGGCGACCCACGCCGACCATAGCGACAGTCACCATAGTGACGTCTGAGTTTCCTGTCTCACGCGACAATCGGTCCGCCTGGACGGCGCCATCAGGGCCGCCGCAGCCCTGTTTGGCAAAAATGGCCCCTGACCTGGCGCGTCAGAGGCTGTCGAAATCTCCGTTCTTGACGCCGATGAGGAACTCCTGCCACTCGTCCCCGCTTAGCGTGATGTAGGTGCCATCGTGATCCACGGAGCTACGGATCAAGATGGATTCGCCTCGTCTCGCCATCTCGACGCACTGGCCGCTATCGCATCGCTTAGCTTTGCGCCATGTCGGCTCGCCTGTTGATCCACAGACCACTACTTCCCCCCAGCAGAGTTCGGACGCCGGTACACCTTCCGACACAACACGGACTTTCCGGCGATGTCAATCTGCGGGAGCCAAATATGTTACTGCTGAGGCCAAATGCGTTGCGCTTGAGTAGCAAGTTGCTGACGAGTAGCATGTGAATGTAAGGGCCGGCTTCGCGAGACGGCCCTTACATTACAGATGGCCGACCGGTCAGGCGAGCCCGTCGAAATGGCCCAGCTTGACACCGGCGATAAACTCGCGCCATTCATCGGTGGTAAATACGTTTATCGGAGCACTGGGCTGGCTTGAATTACCAATGAGGATCGACTCTCCGCTGCGCGCCACGGCCACACATGCACCACTTTCGCAGGTGCGGGAAACGCGCCAGTCGAGTCCCCCCGGAGCCGACTCGTATGCTGTCATGAATTTCCTTTCAAATACACATGTTAATGGCCACCGTAGCGTTTAAGCATCTCAGTCATGTGATCGACTGAGTCGCGTGTGTTTAGGCCCGAGTCGCGCAGGTAGTCGATCGCCTCCCTGTAGCGGACTACGTCAGCACTGTGCTCCAGATACTGATTGCGCGTCAGGCCCTCAACAAACACTGTCGGCGATATCGATGTCGTATCGTCGAATTCCAGAAGGACGAAGTTGCTATCCTCGGCCGCGAGCACTCCATACTCAAACGGTATGATCTGTATGCTTGCCTTGCCTTCGCGCTCGGCTTGCAGGATCTTCTTGATCTGTGCAGCCATAAGCGCCGACCCTCCCACTGGACGGCGTAGCACCGATTCGTCCAAAAGGACTCGATAACGTGGGCGATCCTTTTTTTCGAGCACCTCTTGCCGACGCATCCGGGCTTCGACACGTTGTCGACAAATGTCCGGATCCATCTTAGGCGCTACTTTCTTGATGACCTCCCTGGTGTAGTCCTCGGTCTGCAGCAGTGCTGGCAGGTAGAAGACCGTAAAGCTCGTGATCGCGGTGGCAACCTCTTCTAGACCCAGGTAAGGATCCAGTTTCAGGTCTTCGTACGGAGTCCACCAGGCTTGCTGTCGGGCCCCTCTGGCAAGTTCCATGAACTCATCTGTCGTTTCCCCGTCGACGTTATAAACGCCACACAAGTCCCGTACATCACGCAAACTAGGGCGACGGGTTCCGGTCTCGAGGCGGCTGATCTTCGTGGCGGAGCACAGAAGCTTGTCCGCCACCTCCTCGACCGTAAGACCGTGTTCGAGACGTTGCTCCCTGAGCCGCCTCCCGAGTTCGCGCTGCCGCACGGTCGGATTCATTGCCACGACTTTGCCTCCTTGTTGAGGGCTCGGCCGCACGCCACCGACTATCAGGTACGGGTTCCTGTTAGTGACAAGGCGCATGTTCCGCGTGATTTGGCCAGCGGTCTTAGCCACTGGCATGTGCCATGGTTCTATCATATGGGCGCGCCGTGGCCAAGTGATCGGGTGACACGCCGGCAACTCACGACCGCTTCCGACCACGGGCACGGCCTGCCGTCCGGACGTAGACGCGTTCTCAAACCCTCGTCTACCTGCGATGTCAGCTTTGGTGATGCATGCCGCAGTTGACGGACCGGCGGGGCAAACGACCTCCGCGCCGACGGGGAAGAATCTACCGGTCAAGCGGCCAGCGCGGGGCCGTCCTGACGCTACTGCCGGCCAATCGTGACGGTTACCGTGAACACCCTCGACATGTCGCATCCACCGTGGCGGGCATCAGGCCTGCGCGATCGGTGCCGGAGAATCTACGTGGATGGGACGTGGAGCCCGCCAGGCCGATTACGGAAATGTACCCGGGCGGGCAGGCCCGGGCGGGGTATGCGACGTCATCCATCCACCTGGGCCCTGGTTGATGCCGGCGCGCGGTGCCGGCATCAACCATTGCCACTAACCTCATCGGTGACCGAGGTACGGATTAGAAGAGGTCGTCGAAGTCCCCGCGCCTGATGCCGGCGACGAACTCCTGCCACTCGGCCCTGGTATAAGCGATGGTGGGGCCGTCGGGCTGGGTTGTACTGCTGAGAAGAACGGCATCACCGTCAGGTGCCACCTTTACGCACGCGCCACCGTCGCACGTCTTTGAAACGTGCCAGTTGCGGCCCTCCGGGACTGACGTATTTCCAGCCATTTTATCCCTTCTCTCTTCTACCCTTCACTACTCACACTGGCCGGGTACCGGCCTGACCTGTAGATTTCCTTGATATCGGTCAGGCGCTGCACGGAATTGCGAGGACTCAGGGCGCTGTCACGAAGGTATTCAGTTGCCTCGCGGTAGCGGCCGATGTCGGCCTCTTTCTCAAGGTAGTGATTTCCAGTCAGGGCCTCGACAAAAACTACTGGAGACAAGCCTGACTTCTCCTCGAATTCAAAGAGGATAAAATTACTGTCCAGGGCGGCATGAGCGCCAAGCTCAAAGGGGACGATCTGGAACGTCACCTTGTCCTGGCGCTCGACCTGCAGGATTTTATCCAGTTGAGCGGCCATGGTGGCCGGGCCGCCGACACCCCGGTACAGCACTGCCTCGTCCAGGAAAACGCGGTAGCGGGGCCGGTCGGCCTCCTCTAGCCGCTCCTGGCGACGCATCCGTACTTCGACGCGCTGCTGCAGGACCTTCTGATCCATTCTCGGCGCGATGGTCTCGATGATTACCCTGGTATAGTCCTCGGTCTGGAGCAACGCTGGGACATAATACATTGTGTAGCTGGTAATGGCGCTAGCTATTTCCTCGAGCCCCAGGTAAGGGTCGAGGTTGAGGTCTTCGAACTGCGTCCACCACTCCTGCTCGCGAGCTTCCCGGGCAATGGTCATGAGCTCGTCCGCCGTCGACTCGCCGACCTTGTACAGCGTACACAAATCCTTGACATCGCGCAGGCTGGACCGACGGGTCCCGGTCTCGAGCCGACTGATCTTGGTAGTAGAGCACATAATCTGCTCCGCTACATCCTCGACGGTGAGGCCATGTTCTAGGCGTAGTTCTCTCAGCCGCTTTCCGAGTTCGCGTTGCCGTACGGTCGACCTTGAGGTTGCCACGAATCTGCCTCCTTATTAAAGGTTGGGTCGCATGCTAGCGACTACGGCTTCTGCGGCGTCAAACACATAATCCGCTGGCTACCATTTTGCCGAAGCCATGGCATCTGCCAGCTTCTATCAAACGCAATAGCGTAGTAATCGGCATACGCCGACAAGAACCCGCGAGCATCTTCGATGAGGCTCGCTGTCGGCACCATAATAACAGAGGCCGGCCGAGTCGAATGCAGCGCAAACCCGCTACGACGCTCGCCGTTCCCCCCGACTGCCGCAATGCAGCCCGGGTGCGGCGTCTGGATCATGCGTGCCTGCGCGTCGGCAGCCGATCGGGGGCCGGTCCGCGGGCATGGCGCCGGGCAGTGGCACGCGGCGGCCATCTGCCGCCCGCACTCACCTGGCACCGCACCTCCTGTTCCGAGATGCACGTGCAGACTGCGTTAGTCATTGGCGATAGTCATTGGCGAAGAGCTATGTCACTCATCTATGGCATTTGCCAACACAGTATGGCAAACTCAAGGTAATCGGTCAAGAGCGCTGGGTGACTACGAGGAGGGTCGATCATGCCGAGACCCGAGATCGACGTGGCGGAGCTGATCCGCGACGTCAACGCGACCAGCAACGCGGTGAAGGACCAGTGCCTGCGCGCCCGCCATGCCGCCGATGCCGCCATCCACAGCGACCGGGCCGCCGAGGAAGCCAAGGCTGCGGCTCAAGCTGCCGGGATCGCGTACCAGACCATCCGGGCCGGGCGGCCCCGGCGGCGCTCGCCCCTGCCACGGCAGGCCACCCTAGCCGCGGGCACGGTCGCATTCGACGGCGTTGGCTGGCGGGGAGATCGGCCTGTACATCTATCGCGACCGCAACCAGCGCGCCTGGCGGATCCTGGCCTGCATCACTTCGGCTTTCGTCGTCCTGCTCGGCGTCCTGCGCTTCTGGTTCCTGGCCACCACTAGGACCGGTGACCTGATCGCAGCCTTTGTCGGGGCGGCTCTGTTCACCGTGGTAACGGCCGGCTTCCTGATGGTGGGCTACCGGACGCTGGTGGCCGCCGAGACACCGCAGGCCTGGCGGGCCCGCCGGACGGCGCACGCGGCCAGGCAGGCCGCGCGGGCGGCCCGGGCTGCGGCCAAGCGGGACGCCGCCGAGCGCGACCGCCTCATCGAGGCCTACCTCCGGCACGTCAGGAAGGTGGTGCAGCCGACCTGCGCGGTCGAGCAGCTGGCCGTGGAGTTCGCGGTGCGCGAGCACCTGTCCGGAAGGTGCCCCTAGCTGAGGTTCTCGCGAGCTAGACGGTGGAAGGCGAAGCGGGGGCCGGGCCGGGCCCGGCCCCCGCTTCGGGGAGTGGTGACAGCTGCGATGCTTACAGCTGGGTCGTTACCGCCTTGACTTCGGTGTAGGCCTCGAGGGCCTCGTGGCCCATCTCGCGACCCCAGCCGGACTGCTTGTACCCGCCGAACGGCAGGGACGCGTCGAAGACGTTGTAGCAGTTGATCCAGACGGTCCCGGCACGGAGCTTCTTGGCCAGGGCGTGGGCCTTGGAGATGTCCTTGGTCCAGATCCCGGCGCCCAGGCCGTAGCTGGTGTTGTTCGCCTCGGCGGCGATCTCGTCCAGGCTGCGGAACGGCTCGGCCACCACGACCGGGCCGAAGATCTCCTTGCGGACGATCTTCATGTCCGGGCGGGTGTTGGTGATGACGGTGGGCTCGACGAAGTAACCCTGGTCGCCGAAGCGTCCGCCGCCGGTGACGGTAGTGGCGCCCTCGGTCACGCCGGACTCCAGGAACCCGGTGACCCGGCGCAGCTGCTCGTCGGAGACCAGCGGGCCCATCTGCGTGCCGGCCTCCATGCCCGGGCCGAGCTTGATGCCCTTGGCGATCTCGGCTACGCCGTTGACGACCTCGTCGAAGCGGTCTTCCTGGACGAACAGCCGGGAACCCGCGACGCAGCACTGGCCGTGGTTGAAGAAGATCGCGTTGGCCGCGCCCTCGACCGCGCCGGTGTCGGCGTCGTCGAACACGATGTTGGGGCTCTTGCCGCCGAGCTCGAGCGTGACCTTCTTCAGGTTCCCGGCCGCGGCCTGCACGATCAGCTTGCCGACCTCGGTGGAGCCGGTGAACGCGACCTTGTCCACGTCGTCGTGGGCGGCCAGGGCGGCGCCTGCCGTCTCGCCGAACCCGGTGACCACGTTGACCACGCCGTCGGGGATCCCCGCCTCGGCGATGATCTCGGCCAGCCGCAGCGCCGTCAGCGGTGTCTGCTCGGCCGGCTTGAGGACGACGCAGTTGCCCGTGGTCAGGGCGGGGCCGAGCTTCCACGCCGCCATCAGCAGCGGGAAGTTCCACGGGATGATCTGGCCGACGACGCCGACCGGCTCGCGCAGCGTGTAGGAGTGGAAGTTGGCGCCCGGCATGTAGGGCACCGAGATGTCGATCGTGTTGCCCTCGATCTTGGTGGCCCAGCCGGCCATGTAGTGGAACATGTCGGCGGCCAGCGGCACGTCAGCGCCCCGGGCCACCGCGACCGGCTTGCCGTTGTCGAGCGACTCGAGCTGGGCGAGTTCCTCGGCGTGCTCGAGGATGAGGTCGCCGATCTTCCAGATGAGCCGGCCCCGCTCCGAGGGGGTCATGCGGCTCCACGGGCCGCTATCGAAGGCCTTGCGGGCGGCGCGGACAGCCCGGTTGATGTCTTCGGCGTCTCCCTCGGCCACGTTGGCGAGGGTTTCTCCGGTAGCAGGGTTCGGGGTCTCGAATGTCTGGCCAGACGCGGCGTCGGTCCACTGTCCGTCGATGAACAGCTTCCGCGGGGCGGCCGTGAATTCCTCGACGCTCCTGTCGACGGTGAAAGTCATGAGGTACCTCATCTCCTTCATCCTTGGTAGTCACAATGAGACAACAAGCGCTTGGACCGGCACAAGGGGATGTATCGAAGGGAGACAGGGGTAACCTGGCCTGCAAGATCATCTAGCCGGCACGGCCGCCGGGACGGCATGGTAGGGGGATGATCATTCCGTCTGGCCTGCCTCCGGGGTGCCCGCCCTGGTTCGTGCGGCCCGCCGCGCGGGCCTGGACCTGCGCTCCCGCTCCCACGGCCGGGACGCGTGCCTTTCACGCCCGGCTGCCCGGTTACGCGCCCACTCCGCTGACGGAGGTACCGGCTATCGCGGCCGAACTGGGCGTCGGGCGGGTGTTCGTGAAGGACGAGTCGGCCCGGATGGGCCTGGCCGCCTTCAAGGTGCTCGGCGCCTCCTGGGCGGTTCACCAGGTGCTGTCCCGGCGGGACGGGGCCGCGCCGGTCACCCTGGTGGCCGCGACCGACGGCAACCACGGACGCGCGCTGGCCTGGATGGCCGGGCTCCTGGGGCAGCGGGCGCACGTGTTCGTGCCCAGCAGCGTGCATCCCACGGCGGTCGCGGCCATCGCGGCGGAGGGGGCACAGGTCACCGAGATCACCGGAACCTATGACGATGCGGTCCGGCTCGCCGCCAAGGCGGCCCGCGAATCGGACACCGCACTCGTGCAGGACGCCGGCTGGCCCGGTTACGAGGAGGTGCCCGGCTGGATCGTCGACGGCTGTCGGGTCGCTGGCCCAGGCCGGCGTCACCCACTACCGGAGCCGGCCGCGTTCCGGTGCGACAGCCCTGCTGACGGTCGAGCCCGGCTCCGCCGCCTGCGTCCTGGCCAGCCTGGTCCGCGGCGAGCTCGGCACCGTGGCGACCGGCGAGACCATCATGTCCGGGCTCAACTGCGGCACCCCCTCCAGGCTGGCCTGGCCCTACCTGCGTGACGGCCTGGACGCGGCGGTCGCCGTGGCCAACGCCGAGGCCGCCTGCGCAGCGCGCGACCTGGCGGGCTACGGGATACCAGCCGGTCCGTGCGGCGGGGCCTCTCTGGCCGGGGTCCGGGCCGCGCTGACCGGCGAGGGCGCGCAGGCGCGGCGGGCCGCGCTGGCTCTACCTGCCGGCGCCACGGTCGTGCTGCTGAGCACAGAAGGATCGGCGGCCAACCCGGTCCCGGCCGGCTAAGGCTTCGAAGCAGCACCTCGTTAGTGTGGATGCCGCGTTCATGTCGTTTAATGCGCCGCCGTGTAACTCATGTTGGAGCAGGGCTGCAGCGCCGACGCTGGCTGAATTCTGGTGCCCGTGTGCCCCAACGACATTCCCGTGACCGCTGCTACCCCGCCCGCCGGCCCGGCCCGCTCATTCATACTGCATGGCTGCCGCACTCGTGCAGCTCCAGCGACATGGCTGCGGCATCCACGCAGTATGGTCTGGTGCCAACGATGCTGGGGTTACTTATGTCCGTTTTCACGATAACGCGACGGCTATCGGCAAGCGGCATTGCGCTGAAAGCGGCATGGACTCGGCATCCACCCCGTAAGTGCGGCGTGATGGGGCAGCCGGGCCGCGTATCAGCGGGCACTGGAGCGAGGCGGGAGCACAGGAACAACACCCGTACCAGCGATGACGCCGACCATGGCCGCACGTCCCCATCGGCTCAAGCCAGGTCAGCGCGTGGTCTCCCCGGGCGGCAGCGTACCCAGCTTGGCGAGCCGGCCTCCGGCCAGGCTGCCCAGCAGCGAGCACACCCCCGCCGCGAGGGCAGCCGGGTCCGGGGTGGCGGGTGGCGGACCCCGTTCGGGAAAAATCTGGGCGAGAACCGGCGATACCGGCACAGCCATGTCCCTGACCGCCGGCCGTAGCGCACGGGCCAGGACGTCGTACGCGGCGCCGGCCCACTCGGCGGCCCGCCCGGACAGCGTCGGTGTGCCGACGCGCGCGAGGACATGCTCGACGAGCGTCGTCTTCCCCGCCCCGGCCTCGCCGGAGACCAGCACGACCGGTGCCGGGCGCCGCTGAGCCGCGGCCAGGGCACGGCTGAGAACGGCGCACTCGGCGTCGCGGCCCACCAGCACCCGGCCCATGCCCCTAGCCTGCCCTGTCCCCCGCCAGGCCGGAAGATCCGGGAGGCGCTAGGCTGGGTTCCATGGGAGAACTCAGCCTCGAGGAGGCCGGGACCGTCCGGCACCGCACCGTCACCTGGACCGATCCCCTCGTCGGCGCGGCGCTGGCCCGTGACCTGAGCGGGCTGGAGTACCTGCGCGCGATCGCCGAGGGACGCGCGCCGGGGGCGCCGATCGCCGCGCTCCTCGGGATGAGCGTGGTCAGCGTGGAAAAGGGCCAGGTCATCTTCGGCCTCGACGTCGGGGAGCACCTGTACAACCCGATCGGGTCGGTGCACGGCGGCGT
>WNGP01005443.1_pt1 | contig 11013 bp, 8 predicted proteins | sample 5407671 | NCBI WGS metagenome assembly WNGP01 (sample SAMN13153381, study PRJNA577476) | soil metagenome | isolation source: 40 cm soil or saprolite under Garry oak tree replicate 2 | place: USA:California | collected 2016-06-15
CCACGATACGAATGTTGGTGGCCTTCAGGCTTGCGGAAACTCCCGTCTGTTTTAGAGTTTGAAGTAATCCCTCGTACAATTGTTTGTTCGTGTCCACTTCGCGTTTGAGGATGTTGTACTGAACGGCCTTTTCGGCGATCACGTTCACCAGTTTTTGCTGGTCCTCCAGCGCCTGCTTTACCAGGCCCTCGCGACGCACCGCGGCTAAATACTCGTTGGTGATCTTATCGGCGGCGCGCTGACGCTCCTCTCTAAGCGCAGCTTCGATTTCATCAATCTGACTCTGAGTCTCCTTCACACGCGGGTATCCCGGATTGAACTTTGTGGATAGATCGGCCAGTTCGCGCTTGAGTTCGGCCAGCCGCTCGCTCAGGTCCTGAACTAGCTTGTTATCAACGACACCGGGCAACGATCCATAATCACCTGACTGAACCAGCCGGTAAACAGCCTCCTTTTCATAGCGCTCCGCCTGCGCCTTAGTCAGTTCCTCCTGCAATTGTTGGAGCCGTTCATTGGCAACGTTCTGGCTAGTTCCTTTATCCGTTTCAAGAAAGACAAGGCCATTTCGCTGCGCGTAGTCCTGCAACAGTTCTTCTGATTTTTCCAGTTTCGCCTTGACGCCAACCAACTGTTGAGACATCCAGTCGGTCGCGTTTTGTGTCGCGTTCCATCGCGCTTCGAGATTTTGGTCGATGTAGTCTTCGGCCAGCGTGTTTGCAATGCGCGCGGAAAGCTCGGCATCGTTGGAATCGAAGCGCACGGTCACGAGCCTGCTCCGGCTGACGGGATCGATTGTCAGGTGATCTTGGAACCGCTCGAGGACGCGCTGGTACACCTCCGGATCACGAGCGCGGCCCACAGCGTCTATCGCAAAATTGTGCTTGGGAGGCGTGAAGAACCTTGCTCGAAACTGCCACCACTTCGGCTTGTGAAATTCGGGAAGAGAGTCGAGATGAAGCTGATCGATGACCTGCCGCGCGACGCTTTCGCTGGCCAAAATACTGTACTGGGTTTTTAGATACGAATCGGAAACGGATTCCAGCTCATAGAGATCCTTGATCGTGGGGATATCCGGATTTTCTTTCTGGATTTCCAGCAGGACCTGGGCGCTATAAACGGGCTTCTCTTTCAATGTGGCGATAAGAACCACCGTAAACACGAGGAAAAAAACAATCAATAATGTGGCTAAGCGCTTGCGCAAGATGCGCGCATAGACGCGCAGGTCGATGGGTTCCTCGGGTTCCAGGATTTCAAAGGAATCCGACAGGTCCACCACGCGATTGTCCAGAAATCCTAATCCGGCACGTTCGCCCCGCGCACGACGCCGGTAAACCTCGACTTTATTTTGTTCGCTCATGCCGCCAATGCCCACATCACCAGTGAAAAATCAGAAGGCCGGTCAAGGTTTGCGCCGCCACTTCCAGTCCTTTTGAGAAAGTGGTTTTTGCGGCGCTGTTGGGCACGAAAACGATATCTCTGGCTTCCAGCATCGGGTCGGGAGCTTTGCCGGCTAGAATTTTTGCCAGGTCAATCGGTGTTTGCTCGCGCTTGCCGCTTTGTTCGTCCGTGTGAATGATGCGTGCGCCTGCTTTCGATGCTGTTCGCATCAGACCTCCACCCAGCGCGATGACCTGCAGGACCGATATTTTTTCGTTGGATTTCATCACGAAGCCACCCGGCCTCTGGACTTCTCCCACCACGTACACAATCCCTGCACGCTGAACTTTGACGATGTCTCCTGGATTTACGATTGGATTCTGATGAACATTCGAGGAGTCGAGTAGGTCCTTCAAATTCACTTGAACTATATTTTCGGAGGGAAATCCGTGCTTAGATGGGTCTGGGCCTGCCGTATTTTCTTCGCGCGCGTTGTCTTTCGCGAATGGCGCCATTTCTGCATCGCGACTCGCGTTGTTCTGCAAGCCTGCGCCACGCATGATGATGACGGTTTCTCCGGCGTCATCCGCCAGGCCTTCCGCCAGCGAAAGAATCTCAAGCAAGGTCTTGCTGCCGCGGACCTGAAAAACTCCAGGTTTACGAACAGCCCCCAGAACGGAAACGGGATGGCTTTGCATCTCCCGCACAAACACGCTGACGTGTGGATCTTTCATGTACGTGCGTCGAAGAAGCTCCTCAAGAACAAGTTCCAGTTCGCGCGGCGTCAGCCCCGCGGCATACACGGATTCCAATAAGGGCAGCGAAATGTCGCCGGCCGACGAAACGCGGACTTCACGATTCAGCTCCTGCGCTTCAAAAACGCTGATGTCGAGAACATCGTCAAAGCCAATGCGATAGTCCTGCGGCCCCGCAGCGAGCGCTGCCGAATTCGCATCGAGTAGTTTCTGGAGGTGCTGATTCCACTCCTCGCTCGTCTGCAGTTTGTGCGGAGACTTCGTCGGATCGTCCGCGGCGTCTTGGCGCACCAATGGTGCCCCTTGCTTATTCTGCGCGAGGAAGACCTCTGGCGCAGCTCCCAGACACTTCTGAGCGAACCAAATCTGCCCTAACGCTGCCCCCATCACTGCGCAGAAACAGAGAAGTCGATTGCGACGGAATGACCGCTTGAAGACAGAGAGCATCACTCTTTCCATCTTTCGCAGACTCGCACTAGTGAGCGCGAAGGCACCAAGTTTCTGGGGACGTACCAGCTCGGCCAACTTCTTTCTCCGAGTGCATTCAACTCCACCTGGCACCATGACTGGATGTTTTGAGCGTAGAGTTTGCCGAGGGGAGAGTCGATACAGTACAGCCTGCAAACCGCATGCAAGTAAAGACCTGAGGTGCGGCGAAGGTTCATGCGCGCAACTGATGCTGTTGCAATGCCTTGGCAATCGAGGTGCGGGTTAGGAGTTGCTGGCTTTTCCTGCCAACGAGAATCTCTTCAAGCCGGGCCGAACCCGACGAGCCATCGTTCCAGTTGCCATTGATTCGGATCGGCTGCACGTCGATTGAGATTTCGTGGAAACTACGCAAGGCGAATTTGCACGAGTCGAGTTGCGCTTGTCAATCCCTCCGCCCAACCACGGCCAATCTCTGAGCCTCATCAAGGAGCCTGCGCGTGATTATCTTCAACCTGGTCTGGCCGTAGACGAAGTCGAAGGACTTTCGGAAGAGCCAATCGGGTAGGGTTGGGGATACTTTCCAATACAACTGGTGAGGTGGCGGTAGGGCCTGAATGCAGCTGCCGGGAACCGCCTGGTAGACGGCCTTTGAATTCTTATCCGAGCGAAAACGCGCATACGCATATTCCATCAGTGACGTCGCGCTTGTCGGAAGAGGAAAATCGGGCGGGAGCCCTGAACGAGGTGATGCCAGATAACGTCGCCAGGCGTTCCAAATCTCCCGTTCGTATGTGGCGATGTTTCGAAGGCGGGTCTCCGTGAATCGGGAGACTCCGGCAAGGTTGTTGCCGTGCACTCGATATTCGCTGAGCGGAGTTTCTACTGCCACAATGGAAGTCGCTAGCGGTGCGAGAACCTGAATCAGGGAATCCGAATAGATTTTGAGTCCGGCAGGCAGCGGGAAGATCGCCTCTGCGGCCAGGCGGCGCAAAGACAGACCGGAAGTCGGAGGCAACCCAAGCAAAATGTGCGGCCCCTCGGCGCTCAGGAAAGCGCCGCGCCAACCCGATGGCAAATCGTAAAGCGACGGAATCGGTCCCAGATACTTCCTGGTCTTGTCCACCAGCCGCATTCGGTTCACGGCGAAACCGGAACACGAATCGGCGGCAAACGCCTTGACCACAAGTTCGACCTTCTCAGGCAGGAAAACGTCATCCCCATCCAGCAGACAGATGATTTCTCCTGTGCTGTTGCGAAGAGCAGCATTCAGCGCGAGGGACTGGCCGCCATTCGCCTGATAGATCGGCTTAATTCGCGCGTCGAGCGAGTGATAGCACTCCAATATTCTTTGCGAGCCATCGGTCGACCCATCATCGCAAACTACAATCTCCAAATGAGGGTAGGTCTGGCGCAGGCAGCTTTCGATCGCCTCGGGCAGAAAGGGGGCATAGTTGTAGTTCGATATCAGGATGGAAACTAAAGGGGTTTTCGGCAAAGGATCAAGGGGGACCGGTGTGAGCGGAAGGGTAACTCCAACGGGATTACGGTCATGACCTTTCTGTCGTGCGAGAACAAAGGTCGGCATCTCAGCGCTCCTTGGCATTCATTACCAGCGTTGCGAGTTCCGTCTGTTGACCGCGCGGTCGACTAGCCGTTCTCGGGAGCGCCACGATATTGAAGTAGCCCGGCGAAAGGCGGTCTGAACACGCTGTTCCGGGCTGCTTATGAACGAAAAACTTATAGCCCAAACCCGCTAGCAGGTTCGTGGCGCCATCTGCAGCGAGACCGAGATGGGCCGAAGCCTCGGGGTTCTTCTCGTAAATCACTATGGGATGCATGGAAGTCAAAAGATTCGTTGCGCCACGCAGTACCAACTCTTCCGCTCCCTCCGCGTCCATTTTTATGACGTCCACGCGGCCTCCACCGGCTTGGTTCAGAATATTGTCCAGGGATTCCGTGGCTACCTGCTCCCCACCACTCTCGCAACATGGGTCTTTGCCAAGGGAGTTGCGCACTGGATCGGTGCCGTAATACAGCCAAGCGGTGCCCGCCTTGTCGGAAGCAGCGAGAGGAAAAGCAAGCGCGTTCCTTAGGTTGTTCAATGCGATGTTTTTCTGTAGGCCCTCGAACGACTGCACCGTTGGCTCAAGCGCAATCACGCGACCTGATTCGCCCACCAGCTTACTGGCCACTAGCGTGTAAATGCCGAAGTTGGCGCCCACGTCGACGAACGTGTCGCCGGGAGAGAGCAATCTTTCTAACTCGGTCAACTCGGGTTCGTAGTTTTCGCGGAACACAAAGAGGAATTTCCCGAGACCGCGCCACTCGCCCGGCAAGACCATCTTCACCTGCCATCTTCGCAGGTTCACGATAACCACATTCTGCATAAGGCATCTTGCCATCCAGGAAAACAAACGAACTATCGTGAGCAGCGGTCTCCGTTGAAACCCATATTGCGTCTTAAGAAATTGCCATTTACTTCTCAGGTGAACAAAGGGATTTTTGTGTCGATACACGTTTGCTCCTTGCAAACACTTCAGTTGCTGCTTCCGGTGCCTGCGGGCAGATGTCGATCGAGAGCCCATAGCCTTTCTGCCCGGTCAAAAGGCTCTCGCGCGCTCAGGACTTCCTCATACAACTTTGACATCCGTTCAGCCCGCCTCTCCCAGGTTTGAGTTTCCGCAAAGGCTCGACCGGCATCGCCCAGACTCCGGCGTATCTGTGGATGCAGGGCAAGCTCGCGGATGGCGCTCACAATTCCTGTCACAGTTTCGTGAGGATTCGTGACCGGAACCTTGATCCCAGCGTCTGGCGGGACAAAAGTACCAACACCTTGATGATCCAGAGTCAGAATCGGCAAGCCGTGCCCCATCGCCTCCAAGACCTGCATGCCGTAGGAATCGCGCAAGCTGGTAAAGAGGAAAGCATCTGCACTTCTATACAGGGAAGGCATTTCGCTCCAGGGCACTGCTCCAAGGAATTCGACCTTGTTCTCAAGATGCAGGGCTTTTGCGCACTTCTCCCACGTCTGGCGCATTTCACCGTCACCGGCGATCACCAGTCTCGCGCGGATGTCACGGGCCTCTGCAAATGCTTCGAGCGCCAAGGGCAAGGCCTTTCGAGGTAACATTCGCCCCACCCAAAGCAAGGTGAACGTATCGCCGTTCGCTTTAGAGATTTTGGTGTTTCGAATAAAATCCGCGGGGATACCGGAATCAAGCCACAGGCGGACATCCCTTGCCCCGAGAACTTTGAGCAAGTCCGCAGTTTCGTGGTTCGTGGCGAGTGCGACGCGGCTTGCTCTTGCCGTCTTCCGCAGAAACGGCGAGAACCGCACGGCACGCAGACGAACACTTCTAAGGACTTCGCGGTTCCAGGCGCGGCCGAAATAGCGTCGAAAAGACGCTGGCGCTTTCTGCGCGCCTCCCAGCGGACCCCATATGAAGGGGACAGGCAGCTTCCAGAACGGGGACGACGCGCTGACAGAGCCCCAGCAGAGGTGGTGAACAATGTCGAAGCCGATTTCTTTGTGCAGCATGATCGCCTTCTCGTAGGCAAGCCGCAACCAAATCCAGTAATGAAACTTGAGCCCCCTGCCGCTACCACGGGGATCCAAAGGATCAATCCAGCGAGGAATGGACACCCAGTGAAACGTCAAATGTGGGTTTGGACATTGGGCAAAGAATCTTTCGATATTGGGTCGATCGTGAGGATGCGCCACGACCCAGACGTTATGATTGCGGGAAAGCTGCCACGCCCAGTTCCAAGTGCCGCCGGACTCAGAACCAGAGTGCGGACTACACACGTGCCCTATCAAAAGAACCTTCATATCTGTTGCCCAGGAATCGCCACGACATTGCCGCCTAGGGGGGGCGACGTCGTGTTGCAAAGTGCCCCGCGCTGAACAACGAAGAATTTGTAACCAAGCGACCGCAGAAAGTCCCAGGCTCCAAATGGGGAAAGGCCGATCGGGGCAGTGCCCTCAGGAAAGATCTCAAAGATAATCAGAGGATGCATGGAAGTCACAATCCTTCTCGCCCCGCGCAGCACCAACTCTTCCGCTCCCTGCACGTCCATCTTGATCACATCGACGCGGTTGGTCGAGGTTCGGTCCAGCACACGATCAAGCTGCTCCATCTCAATTTCTTCCGCTTCTTCCTTCCAGGAAGGGTCTTTGCCCAACGAGTTGAGGCCTGGATTGGGGCCGCGGTAGAGCCGGCATCGCCCAGTTGTCTGCCCCAGGGCAAAAGGGAATGCAAGCACATTCTTTAGACCATTCAGCGCAATATTTCGCTGCAATATGGGGAATGACTGTGCCGATGGTTCGAAGGCGATGACCCGGCCCGTGTCACCGACGATTCTGCTCGCCACGACGGTATAGATCCCAATGTTCGCTCCGGCATCGACGAAAATGCTCCCCGGAGAAAGGATTGTTTCCAAGCACGCGAGTTCAGGTTCGTAATGTTCCCGAAAGGTGAAAATCAACTTTGCGACCCCTCGCCATTGGGCTGGCAAGAACATCTTTACATTCCACCGACACAAGAATGCGATCGCCGGGCGGCGCAAGAAGCACCTCGTCCGCCAAGCCAGCAAACGGCTGACGGTGAGCACCGGATCCCGACGGTAAGCCTCCTGAACAGTCAGGTATTTCCATTTCCCCCAAATGGTCCAAAGATTTTTCAGCGAATCCCGGACCCAAGAAAGGCCTTCTCGTTGCAAATTTCTCAAACTATCAAGACTTCTTCTGGCTTCAAGCTGTGAATCAATAGCGGGCATCGCCGTCCTTCCTTAGATCGAGTCACTATTTCGAGAGCAACAGCACCGAGTTCATCGCGTCACACTTGATTCCTTTGCATGGACGTGGAAAGCGCAGCTGAGCGGGCTTCTTGAAATGCACTTCCGCGGATCGCCGTGTCGTAGATTCGCATGAGCGTGTCGTAGTTAAGTTCGGCGGTGTATTTGCTTAAGTATTGTGCTCGCGCGGCTCTGCCCACCATTTCCATTTCCTGCGGATAGGTCCAAGCCCATTCCGTTTTGGCCGCCAGATCATCAGGGTTGCCGGTTTCGAAGAGCAGCCCGGTCTTTCGATCTTCCACCAATTCCGGCATCGCACCGGAACAGGAGGCAATCACGGGCAATCCGCAAGCAAAGGCCTCGATGGCAACAAGTCCGAAGGTCTCCAGATATCCTTCCGATGGCCAAATCAAAAAGCGCGCGCCTTTCATCAACTCGAGACATTTTTGTTGAGGCAAATGCGAAAACACTGTCACCGAGGGATTCTCTCTCTGAAACTCGCGGACCTCGTTTTGGAGTGGGCCGTCCCCTGCTATCGTCAAAGGAATGTGTTTTAGCCTTTGCCAGGCCTTCAGTAGAGTCCTTATGCCCTTCTCGGGAACCAGCCGGCCCAGAAAGAGCGCATAGTCGCCGGGTTCTCGCCTGATTCCGGGATCGTCGTTCAAGAAATGGGGCTTCAGGAAGATCTTTTTCGCCGGTAAACCTGCGGCGATGAATTTCTGGCATGAGAATTGAGTAAAAGCAATGTAGGCGTCTACCTGTTCGTGCCAGGTTTCTAGAAGTCGATGGACGCTAATCATTCCGGCCACAACAGCCGTTTGAGGGCGGGAATTGTGATAGCAGCCGTGCACCACTGCTGGCCACGGGATACTTCGCCCCAGACAGTCCTCGCATACCTTGCCCTCCCGATAATGCGTTGTCGCAGGACAAACGAGGCGGTGGTTATGCAACGATTGCACCACAGCCGCTCCCTCTTCTTTGCACGTGTAGTAGGCGGCGGGGGAAATCAGGGGAAACGTATTGTGGAAGTGAACCAGCTGGGGCCTCTCTTTTCGCAAGATCGAACGCAACTCCCGCGCAGTATCCCAGGCCCAAAGCGTCCGAATCCCTGTTTTCATGTTCTTCAAGATGCCGTCGTTCGGCATTTCCATATTCTGCCGAACGTATTCCACAACCTCGTGGCCGGCCGAGCGAAGCAGCGCTCCCTCGCGGGAGAAGACGACATCTTCGCCGCCAGGAGAGCGGTAGCGGTTGTGGGCAATGAGCAGCTTCATAAAGCCTCAGGATGGGGCAGGGCCGTAACGCCCATCGGCAAACTCTCATGAGGTTCGGCGGGCGCAATGGCGACCCTTGCCCGTTGCTCATAAAGCCAGGGCAGAACCGCAGCGCAATACCAGAAACCGATGGCAACGGGTCCGGAATCGATTTCCTCTCCCATAAAACCGAACAGAAAGCACGCGAGAAGGAGAGAAGAAGTTGCAAAGGAAAGCCGGTCCCTCCTCGCGTAAAGGAGGCCTGCCGCATACCTGGAGAGTGTCACGCAAAGGGTGAGCAACAGTGCAAAGCTCAACACGCCACCTCCGGCCAGAACCTCAAGAAGCATGGAGTGAGCGGTTCCAAGGCCGGGATTGTACTCGGGGCCGTAAATTCGCGAGGCGGAGTAATAGCCCAAGCCAAGCCAGGGAGACCGGCTAAGAGTTACCGCGGCGAGATGGCCCCACAATCCTACCCGGTCGCCCAAACTCGAGACAGTTGCAGGGTCCCGGTAAAGACTTACATTGGGTAGCCGGCCGAAGGCGTACAACAACAGCAAGAATGCGCACAGAGAATAGGCGAGGCGCCGTGCTGGTTTTATATTGGGGCGTTTTAAGAGCACGAGAGCAAGGAACACGAACGCGGTTATGTAGGCCGTCCGCAGGAGCGAGACCAAGAGCATTGCGGAAAAAGAAGCGAGTAGAGCAAGCGGGAGAACTCTCCAGATCTTGCGCACGACGGTTAGCAAGAGGATGATTGCCAGCAGGGAAACGACGCCCGTTGAGGCGATGCGGCCGCCAAACAGCCGCGACGGATCGGGATTGAATTCCGAGTAAGTCCAAACCTCGTCGGGAACAAAGAGAGCGCAAAAGGCTATGGCGCCACACAAGAGCGCATTTCCCCAGAGCATTGTTTTGAGAGACGTCCACACTCCGAATCGTTCGGCAAAAATCTGCGTGAACAGCAGCGACACGAGCATTTGGTAGACCTTGAAGGCGGTGAGCGCCGGTGCATCCGACCGCCAAACGGAAGCAGCCAGAGCCAGGATCATTGCCAGGCCAAGAATCTGTGGCAAGCGCAGCCGCAACAGCGGACGCCCGGCTTGAAACCGTTTGCAGAATTGCCACAGGATCCAGAGCCCAGCCAGGCCCCACACCGCCGCATGGAGAATCACGACCCAATCCAGGTCGCCGCGCAGGGAGGCTTCCGGATCGCGCATGCGGAACCTGGGTGGACCGGACAGAATCGATAGAAAGAGCACCGCGGCAACAATGGTCGGCCGTTTGTAAAGGATCGTCAGCGGGAGGCCCGAAGATTCAGCTCCGGTTGTTAGCAATCCCACAGAGGAGAAAGAGGGCGCATATTGTCCCGCACTGGTGGCGTCCTCGTACAAACGAACTGGAACGAGCAACCGCAAGAGGGCAAACCTTCGTTTCCGTCGTTGGAGTTGAAAGTCCACCTCACCTCTTTCGAATGCCGACTATTCACCGCTTCCCGACAGCACTTCCGGAATTGTCTTCCAGGCATGTTGCAAACGACGGGTTCGCTCGCGCGGTAACCTGCCACAGACCCGTGAGACCAGGTTTGACCTCCAGGCGAGAATGATGCTCAGGGCGATATAACGCCACGTCGTCCAATGGATGCGGCCGCGGGCCTACCAGGCTCATGTCCCCTTTCAGGACATTCCACAGTTGAGGCAACTCGTCCAGGCTGTACTTGCGCAAAAACCTGCCGAGCCGCGTGACACGCGGATCATTGGCCATCTTGAAAAAGGGACCTCGGCGCTCACTGAGATGGAGAAGCCTCTGGCGCAGAAGGCTGGCGCCAGGAATCATCGTCCGAAACTTGTAGCAAGCCAAGGGAGCGCCTATTTTCCCCACACGCAGTGATCGATAGATGACCGGGCCTCGCGATTCGAGTTTCACTGCAACGGCGATCACAAGCATCAACGGCCAGAGCAAAAGAATCGTGATCGAAGCGACTAGGTAATCCAAAATCCGTTTGGCAAATGCGTCAGCCAAATCGATAGCTAACTCAACGTCCAAGCCCTGAAATTCAGTAGGGAACGGCAGAAGGAGGGGCAGTGCCGCTGACGTTTGTCGGCGGTTGACTGGATTCGCGGAGCTTGCAGATCTTGCCATCATGAGGATTTACCCCTGCGAATTCCCACTCCAGGGAACCCCCAATTGCTTCTTGTCCGGTCGCGCTGGCGCAGGGCATCCGCCACCTCTTGATACGGACATTCCGAAGAGAGCTTAGAGTCGCCTTGCCACTTCGTCGATAAGGTGCAGTCTGCATTTGAAATGCGGGAAAACACCCTAGAGCATTTCTTTGGCCCCCTCGCTCAGAATTAGGGCTATTGGAAGCTTCAGCCCCGCCCTAGGGAGACAGCATCGTGCCGACC
>WNGP01014961.1_pt1 | contig 11012 bp, 4 predicted proteins | sample 5407671 | NCBI WGS metagenome assembly WNGP01 (sample SAMN13153381, study PRJNA577476) | soil metagenome | isolation source: 40 cm soil or saprolite under Garry oak tree replicate 2 | place: USA:California | collected 2016-06-15
TTCCCGGTTGAGTCTCCTTCCGCCGCGAAAAGGGAGAAATTAGCCACAAACAGGGACAAAACGCACAGAATGATTCCTTTGTGTATTTTGTGCCTTTTTGTGGCTGTTCCTTTTGGTCTCATTAGTTCGACCCCGTTTGGTCTCATTAGTTCGACCCCGTGTTGGCCTTTTGAAGCGATTGGAACGGCGGCTTCGGGTGTTTCGTGATTTCGCCGGTGAGCGCATCGCGGAGTTCGATTCCGTTTTCTTTGAGCGTTCCCCCGGTTGAGCGATGCAATTCGACCAGCGCCTTGGCATATGTCACAGACGCGGAAATCTGGGCCTCGCGGGCGGCGGCGAGGTCCCGCTGGCGCAAGATGACGTTGTAGGTCGTCGAGACTCCCGACTCGAACTTCGTTCGCTCTGCATCCAGCACCTGACCGGCCAGCTTCAGCGCTTCATTGGCGGCTTCGACCTGCGCTCTCCCTTGGGTCAGGTTGACCATGGCCTGGCGGACCTCCAATTCGACCTGCTGCCTCAGCCGTTGTTCACTGACTTGAAGCTGCTGTTGTTCCAGGCGTGCACGCAAATTGTCGGCTTGTGCAGCCCGGTTTCGTAGTGGCATCACCAGGCTCACTCCGCTGGCATATTCGGGAAATTGGGCCGAGAAACCTTGGAACAACGACTGGCCGGCGCCTGCTGACGCATTCAAGTGGTCGCCGGCAAGTCCGGCGCCCGCGTACAGGCTGAAGACGTTTACATTCGGTGCCAGGGCGTCGTTTGTGAAGCGCGCACTGATGTCCTGGTTTGCAAGATCCTGCTTTGCGATACGCAAGTCAGGCCGTTCCTCGAAAGCAGCGGCAAGCGCCGTGTTCAGTTCTGGAACGTCTCTCGGGTTCGGCTCCGGCAACTCGTCGGTGGCCTCGATACCCGCGGCGTCCAACTCGGAATCGATTTTTTTGCTCAACAGCCTTTTCAACTGAGTTTCCTCGAGCTGGAATTCGGTTTTCGCGATGATCAAGTCCCGTTGGGCGGCCGCGACAGCCGAAGCCGTGGTTGCCAGTTCAATTCGAGCCACTGTTCCTATTTCCAGTCTGGCTTTGGTGTCATCGTCCAGACGTTGGGCAACCTCCAAATTTCGCTCCGCCGCAAAAATAGCCTCGCTGGCCGCCGCCAGATTCCAGTAGGCATTCTCTACTTGAATGACCGTTGCTGTGACCTGCTGGCGCAAGAGTTCGTCGGATGTGCGCATGTTGTTCGCAGCGACCATAATGAATCGCTTATTTGGCAAAGTGCCCCGTCCGTTCAACAGCGGCTGATTGACACCTATGGTGAAACGGCTGATGACCGCGGGGTTATACAGCAGAAACTGTTGTGAGGAGTTTTGCCGGATGGCGTTCAGGTTGTATGTAAAGCTGGTTCCCGCCGGAAACATTTGCGTATAACTGGTGGTGAGCGCTGTTGATGTCGTGTTGACGCGGGGTACGCCGGCGACCTGTAACGTATTCAAGGGCGTCGTGTTGTGATCCAAACTGAAGTTCATGGAAACAGATGGATCGAATGTGCCGACCTGCGGTATCTGTACGGCGCCACCTCCGCCCGTAATACCTCCTGCGCTCCCGACGCCACCAAAACCCTGGAACTGATTGACGCCCACACCCAATGCACCCTGTTGTAGACCACTCGGTATGAGCGCTCCCTGAATGCCGCGCGCCGCTTGTCCGGAACTTGCGCGCAACACGTCAGCCTCAGCGATCGGATGTAAAAAGCGCGACACGGCGATCTCGAGATTGTTTTCGATTGCGAGTGCAAGAGCGTCCGCCATCGACAGACGCAGTTTGCCGTTCCGGATCAGATCGTGCAGCCGTGGAGAATTTTCCATCATCAACGGCTTGATCGAGCTGGGTTGGTACGGCTTGAGAACGGTTGGCCACCAGTTTGGGCCCGTAATATAAGTTGGAAGAGCCGACGCATTCGGCGAGATTGCTTGCTGCGCCTGGGCTGCCGTCGCGGATATGAAAATGGCCATCAACACGCCAAAGAATTTCATGTCGATCAACTCCTAATGTTCATTCGGTCGAACCGAATTCTTTACGAAAAGCCAGAGCGACAGTATCATCGCGTACTGGTGCGGTCAAGCGGCCCCCGCGACCTCGGCGCAACGTAACCTTTTGCCGTTCTTCACCGTAAAGCAATTTAGTAGTAGAGTTCTAGCTTGTCAGATGATGAGAAGACTCGCACCTGTCCTATTTCTAGTTTTTTACACTGTTTCGGCTGCCGGCTCGAGCATCCTCCGGACTCAGGCTTGGGTGGCAGAGCACGCGCGGGAAGGCAAGCACCATACATCAAAGCAGGGCGCCCGAATTGGCGAATGGCACCGACGTTCTCCGCATCAGCTACAGACGAAGCTGCTCGAAGACGGATCGGGCTTGGTTTCTCCTTTTGTTCGCGTCTTCGGCCTGCCGCAGTCTGAAACGGCTCTGCACCACTTGCCCGGCGGATTCGCGGCCAGACAAAGCGCTCGAGTTATCTCTTCACGAGCTCCACCAACGGTAACTTCCTAGACACGCGTTTACTTGTCCTCTGCCCTTGCAATTACCGAAGGCCGAATCTAATTTTTAATCAGGACACATAAATTTTATGGATACGGATCGGATCGAAGAAGAAGCCCGGTTATTACATGATCCGGATGAAGACACGAATCGTTCCCAGCATAAGGGCGCCAGCCGGTGGATCCTGTCATTGCTGGTGCTTGCCGGTCTCGGCTACTTCATCCATTACGCTTGGGGTCACTGGGTAAAACCTGCGGCCGCTGATGCTACTGCGGCGCAATCCTCCGCGGCCGGAGGCGGAGGCCGCGGAGGCCGCGGCGGCGGCCGTGGAGGCGTGGGCCCAAGGGGAGCGGCAGTCGTCACAATTGCCGCTCGAAGGGTGGACATGCCCGTTTACTTGCGTGGACTCGGAACGGCCGCAGCAAACAACACCGTCGTCGTCCGGAGCCGCGTGGACGGCCAACTCCAGCATGTCGCATTTCGTGAAGGTCAGTTTGTTGAGAAAGGCGATTTGCTCGCCGAAATCGACAAACGCCCTTTCGAGGTTCAACTCGCCCAAGCCAAAGGACAATTGGCTCGCGACCAGGCGCAGCTTCAATCGGCAAAGATGGAACAGCAGCGTAACCAGTTGTTGCTGGAGAAAGGACTCATTCCCAAACAACAGGTCGATCTCCAGGCTGCTACGGTCGCGCAATATGAAGGCGCCATTCAGGCCGACCAGGCCCTGATCGATAGCGCGAATCTTCAGATCACGTATTCACGAATCATTGCGCCGATCAGCGGCCAAATCGGATTGCGGCTGGTCGATGAAGGAAACATTATCCGAGCGGCGGATCCAAACGGCATGGTGGTCATCACGCAGGTTGAACCTATCGCGGTCTTGTTCAGCATCCCCGAAGACAATTTGGGCGATGTCCTGAGAAAGCTGCGAGCCGGCCAACAACTCCGGGTCGAGGCGTGGGATCACGACGATTCGAAAAAGATCGCCGATGGCGTCCTGCTGACTGCGGACAATCAGATCGACGCCACCACGGGTACATCGAAACTCAAAGCCATCTTCGACAACAAAAACAATGTGCTGTATCCCAACCAATTTGTAAATGTGCGACTGCTGATCGATGTCTTGAAAGGCGCTGTTGTTGTGCCGGGGGCCACAATCCAACGCGGCTCTCAAGGAACATTCGTATACGTAGTCACTGAGAATCAGACGGCAGAACTCCGGATGGTCACGATCAAAGAAACCGAAGGCAATGACGTGGCTATCGCGTCGGGCCTCAAACCCGGCGAGAACGTCGTACTCGAAGGCATGGATAAAGTACAGGACGGAGCCCGGGTTGATGTCCAGACACCCGGCCAATCTTCGGAAGAAGTGCCCGGCGGGCGCCGCGGCACAGGCGGAGGATTTGGCGGCGGCCGCGGAGCGCGCGGCCGCGGACAGAGGAACGGCGGATGAACATTTCTCGCCTCTTCATCGTCCGTCCGGTGGCGACATCTCTGCTGATGATCGGTGTGTTGCTGGCGGGCGCTGTGGCATATAAGCAACTGCCGGTATCTGCATTGCCCCAGGTCGATTATCCCACCATCCAGGTCGTGACCTTTTACCCCGGAGCGAGTCCCGACGTCATGTCTTCTTCGGTCACGGCGCCGCTGGAGCGTCAATTCGGGCAGGTGCCCGGATTGAAACAGATGACATCGACCAGTTCTTTCGGATGTTCCGTCATTACGCTTCAATTCGCGCTGGATTTGAGCATCGATATCGCTGAGCAGGAAGTACAGGCGGCAATTAATGCCAGCGGGACGTTCCTGCCGCGCGACCTGCCCAACCCCCCGGTTTACAGCAAAGTGAATCCCGCGGACACGCCGATCCTGACCCTCGCTTTGAACTCCCAGACGCTGCCGCTACCGAATGTTGAAGACCTTGCCGATACCACGCTTGCTCAGAAAATTTCTCAGCTGCCGGGTGTTGGCCTGGTACGGATCAGCGGCGGACAAAAACCCGGGGTGCGCATCCGCGTGAATCCAACAGCCCTCGCCGCTCTCGGTCTGGGACTGGAGGATGTACGGGCCGCTTTGGCGTCGGCAAACGTCGACCAGGCGAAAGGCAATTTTGAAAGCCCGTACCAGATATACACGATCGGGGCAAATGACCAGATCATGCGCAGCTCCGATTATCGAAAGATCATTGTCGCTTACCGTAAAGGCGCGCCCGTGCGCCTCGCCGATGTCGCGACGGTTGTCGATGATGTCGAGAACACGCGGATGGCGGCGTGGATGAACGATCAGCCTTCAGTGATCGTCAATATTCAACGCCAGCCCGGCGCAAACATCATTGCGGTTGTCGACCGCATCAAAGCGTTGTTGCCGCAACTCAGGGCGTCGCTGCCTTCGTCTGTCGATATTTCGATTCTCACGGACCGCACCACGACGATCCGCGCGTCTGTCCAAGACGTTCAGTTCGAGTTGCTGCTCACCATCGGTCTCGTGGTCATGGTGATGTTCATTTTCCTGCGAAACCTTGCGGCTACAGTGATTCCAAGTATCGCCGTGCCTTTGTCGCTTGTCGGCGCGTTTGGGCTGATGTACCTGATGGGGTTCAGCCTGAACAACCTGACGCTGATGGCGTTGACGATCTCGACGGGTTTCGTCGTCGATGACGCCGTCGTCATGATCGAAAACATTTCACGATACGTCGAAGAGGGACATTCACCGTTACATGCGGCTTTGAACGGATCCAAACAAATCGGCTTTACGATCCTCTCCCTGACGGTGTCGCTGATTGCAGTGCTTATCCCGTTGCTGTTCATGGGCGACGTGGTCGGAAGGCTGTTTCGCGAGTTCGCTATTACATTAAGCCTGACAATTCTCGTCTCTGCCGTCGTCTCTCTGACATTGACGCCGATGATGTGTTCCAAATTGCTTCGACACAAGCGGGAATCCGAGCAAAGCTGGTTCTATCGCGTTTCGGGGCGCGGCTTCGACCTGATCATCGCCGCATATGGAAAGACCCTGCGGTTTGTATTGCGCCATCAGATGGCAACGCAGTTCATTACCTTTGCGACACTGGCCGCGACGATCTACCTTTACATTTACGTACCGAAAGGTTTCTTCCCCGTACAGGATACCGGCGCCATTCTGGGCGTTTCGGAATCGGAACAAAGCATTTCCTTCACTGCCATGGCAGCGCGCCAGCAGGAACTGGCCCGCGTGATCCTTCAGGATCCCGATGTGGAAAGCCTTTCGTCCTTTATTGGAATCGACGGAACAAACACAACCGTGAACAGCGGCAGAATGCAGATCAATCTCAAGCCGCATGACGAACGCAAAGCGAACGCTTCCGACATCATCCGGCGTTTGCAGCCTCAACTCGAGAAAGTCGAGGCCATTACGCTGTTCATGCAGCCGGTGCAGGACATCACGGTGGACGATCGAGTCAGCCGTACGCAGTTTCAGTACAGCCTCGAGGACGCCGACGCCAAAGAGCTGAACACGTGGGCGCCGCGATTGGTCGAAAAGTTGCAATCGTTGCCGGAATTGCGCGACGTGGCAAGCGACCAGCAATCGGAAGGACTTCAGGCGAGCCTGACCATCGATCGCGATAGCGCTGCCCGTTTTGGCATAACGCCTCAGATGATCGACGACACGCTTTATGACGCATTCGGGCAGCGTCTCGTCTCGACAATAGTGGATCCTCGTTTTGGACAAAATCCGGATTCGCTGAAGGACATCTACGTGCGTGCTCCGGGCGGTACACAGGTTCCTTTGAGGTCATTCACGCGCCTTGAAACGAGTAGAACGCCGCTGGCTGTGAACCACCAGGGGCAGTTCCCCGCGGTGACGCTGTCGTTCAATCTTGCTCCAGGTGCGTCGCTCGGAGACGCAGTAAAGGCGATTCAAACAGCGGAACGCGAGATCGGATTGCCTGCCAGTATTCGCGCAAGCTTCCAAGGGACAGCTCAGGCATTTCAATCTTCGCTGTCGAACGAGTCGTGGTTGATTCTGGCGGCGCTCGTCACGGTTTACATCGTGCTCGGAGTGTTGTACGAAAGCTACATTCATCCCATCACGATCCTGTCGACATTGCCTTCGGCGGGCTTGGGCGCGCTTCTCGCCTTGTCGATTACGAAAGTCGACTTCAGCATCATCGCTTTGATCGGAATCATCCTGCTGATTGGAATTGTGCAGAAAAACGCAATCATGATGATCGATTTTGCCTTGGACGCGCAGCGCAACGAACGAAAGCGGCCGATCGAAGCGATCTATCAAGCCTGCTTATTGCGATTCCGCCCGATCATGATGACGACAATGGCTGCAATGCTCGGTGGAGTGCCGCTAGCGCTGGGAACCGGTGTTGGTTCCGAGCTGCGCCATCCGCTGGGTATCACGATTGTCGGCGGGTTGGCTGTCAGCCAGCTTCTCACGCTTTACACCGTTCCGGTCGTGTATCTGACGTTCGATCGAATTGCTTTCCGGTTGCGCGGTTTGCGAATCGGTAACCGGATCGAGGAAGAAGTGCTGGTGGAATAGGTAGGACCCATGAGCATCTCGACACCGTTCATCAAAAGGCCGGTCGCAACATCGCTTTTGACGCTTGCGCTGGCCATGGCCGGCGCACTCGGGTTCTACTTCCTGCCCGTCGCCCCGCTTCCGCAGGTCGAATATCCGACGATCAATGTATCTACGAATCTTCCCGGTGCCAGCCCCGAAACGATGGCATCGGCGGTGACGACGCCTCTCGAGCGCACGTTCGGCCGAATTGCTGGAATCACCGAGATGACGTCGAACAGCAGCACCGGCTCGGGAAATATCACCATGCAATTCGACCTGGACCGGAACATCGACGCGGCCGCGCGTGACGTGCAGGCGGCGATCAACGCCGCTCGCGGTCAGTTGCCTGCAACCTTGCCGAACAATCCCCGGTACCGGAAGCAAAACCCGGCGGACCAGCCGATAGTTGTTCTGGCGTTGACCTCCGGGGTCGAGGAACGCGCCAAGATGTACGACGTTGCCGACTCGATCCTCAATCAAAAGATTGCTCAGATCCCAGGCGTCGGAGTCGTCAATATTCAGGGGAGTTCGCGTCCCGCCGTGCGTGTCCTGATCAATCCGACATCTTTGACGAAATTCGATATCGGGTGGGAACAAATCCTGGCGACGCTCACGGCGGCCAATGCGAATCGGCCGAAAGGCCAATTGTCGGACGGACAACACACCTGGCAAATGGCCACCACCGATCAACTTTTCAAGGCGGAGGAGTACAGGCCTCTGATTGTGAGTTTCAGGAGAGGCGCTCCCATACGTCTGTCGGATATCGCGACGGTTGAAGATTCGTTTGAAGACCGGCGGAATGCGGGCCTCGCGAACGGGAAGCCTGCGGTCGTGGTACAGGTATTCAAACAGCCGAAGGCCAATATCATCGAAACCGTCGATCGTATATACGGCTTGCTTCCTTTATTGAGGGCATCCATCCCGCCTTCGATTGATCTTTCCGTCATTGTCGATCGCACAACCACAATTCGGGCGTCGATCAAGGACATCGAACGCACGATATTGATTTCCATTGGTTTGGTGATGCTTGTGGTATTTGTGTTCCTGCGGAACATTTGGGCCACAATCATCCCCAGCATTTCCGTCCCGCTCTCGCTGCTCGGAACCTTCGGTGTGATGTATCTGTTGGGCTACAGCGTCGACAATCTCTCCTTGATGGCGCTGGCCATTTCGACGGGCTTCGTTGTGGACGACGCCATCGTCGTGATTGAAAACATCACGCGCTATCTCGAAATGGGTTTGCGGCCTGCGGCGGCAGCATTGGCGGGTGCGAGGGAGATCAGCTTCACCGTTCTCTCGATGAGCACATCGCTTGTCGCAGTATTCATTCCAATTCTCCTTATGGGCGGAATTCTTGGCCGCCTGTTCAGAGAATTTTCCGTAACTTTAGCCATTGCGATTGCCGTATCGCTGATCGTGTCGGTAACAACAACTCCATCCATGTGCGCAAAGTTCTTGCGGCCGGAAAACGAGCGGCGGCATGGGATGCTTTATCGTATCTTCGAAGCAGGCTTCAACGGATTGCTCGCCGGATACCGCCGATCGTTGCGCTGGGTTCTGCACCATCCGGCACTTATGTTATTCGTGACGATCGGCACGGCCTGTTTCAGCATTTATCTCTATATCATCGTCCCCAAAGGTTTCTTTCCGCAGCAGGACACAGGTCTGTTGCAAGGAAGCATTCAATCCGCTCCAAACCAGGCTTTCGCCATCACCAATGAACGCCTTGGCCAATTCATGAAGATCGTAATGTCGGATCCAGCGGTAGCCAGCGCTGCCGGCTCAATTCAAGGCACGCGCGGATTCGGACAGATGAATATTCAACTGAAGCCGCTCGAAGAACGCAAGGTGACGGCGGACCAGGTGATCGCGCGCTTGCGTCCCAAATTGCAGTTGCCTGGCTCGACGATGTTCCTTCAGTCCCCGCAGGAACTGAGGGTCGGCGGCAGAGGCGGCAACGCGCAGTTCCAGTACACCGTCCAGGCCGATACGATTGAGGATCTGCAAAAATGGGCGGGTATCATGCTCGACGGCATCAAGGCGCTTCCCCAGATTCGCGATTCGAACACGGACCTGGCCAATCGGGGATTGGAAACTCGACTCGTTATTGACCGCGATACGGCATCGCGGGTCGGCGTCACGCCCCAGATTATCGATAATGCTCTGTACTCCGCGTTTGGCCAACGGCAGGTCTCGACGATGTACAAGCCATTGAATCAATATCACGTCGTGATGGAAGCCGAACTGGCGTTTCAACAAAACCCCGACGCGCTCAAGAATATTTACGTGCGATCGGCAAATGGCGTCGAAGTCCCGCTGAGTTCGTTTATTCACTACGAATCGGGTTTGACGGCGCAGAGCATCAATCATCAAGGACAGTTTCCCTCGGTCACCTTGTCGTTCAATCTCGCCGAGGGAGTGTCGCTTGGTGAGGCCGTGGACGCAGTGAAGGAAGTCGAACGGCAGGTGCGGATGCCTGCGAATGTCCATGGCAGTTTTCAGGGAACAGCACAGGCGTTTCAGGCTTCGCTCGCGAATCAGCCCTGGCTCATTCTTGCGGCGCTCGTCACGGTATACATCGTCCTCGGCGTGCTCTACGAGAGCTATATCCATCCGATTACAATCCTTTCGACGCTGCCCTCGGCAGGCGTCGGCGCGCTGCTGGCTCTGCTGATAACAAAGTCGGAACTGAACGTTATCGGAATGATCGGCATTATTCTCTTGATCGGCATCGTGAAGAAGAACGCGATCATGATGATTGACTTTGCATTGGAAGCCGAACGCAACGAGGGCAAGGGTCCCCTGGAAGGAATCTATCAAGCCTGCCTGCTGCGATTCCGCCCGATCATGATGACAACAATGGCTGCGCTGCTGGGCGGTTTGCCGCTCGCGCTGGGCAGAGGGACAGGAGCGGAAATGCGCCGGCCCCTCGGTATCACGATCGTCGGAGGGCTGGCGGTCAGCCAGGTTCTGACGTTATATACAACACCAGTAGTCTATTTGTATCTGGATCGCCTGCGGCTATGGTTTGGACGACGTGCAAAATCACTGCCGCGTTTGTTGCCTTCGACCCGAGTTTAATTAGCCACAAAAAGGCTTAGCCACAAAAAGGCACAAAATTCACAAAAATTTTTGTGACTTCTGTGCCTCTTTGTGGCTAATTCCTCTTTATATGCGGTTTGCCGTCACTGTAGCGGTTTTCATTTGTTTCGCTTCTTCCGCATTCGCCGCGCCGATGACGCTGCGCGTGGACGCAACGGAGGCTCCTCGGAAGATCTATCATGCCGAATTGAATATTCCGGCCACGCCGGGGCCGATGACCCTCTTTTACCCGAAATGGATTCCCGGAGATCATGCGCCGACCGGACCGATTAACGATCTTGCGGGATTGCGCATATCGGCGGCCGGCCAGCCGCTGGTTTGGAAGCGCGATTCGGTTGAGTTATTCGCCTTTCACATTGACGTGCCGCCGGGCGCCAATTCCGTCGATGTGAGGCTGGATTTTCTATCTCCTGCCGAAAACGGCACCAATTCCCCAGTTTCGGCAACATCGGAACTGGCCATTCTGACTTGGAATCAACTGGTCCTTTATCCGCGCGGCCAGGCCAGTGACGATTTGGAAATAACTGCACAGCTGCGGTTACCCGAGGGCTGGAAATTCGGCACGGCGCTACCCGTTGCAAAAACGAACGGCAGCTCAGTCGAATTCAAAACCGTCTCCTTGACGACGCTCGTCGATTCACCTGTCCTCGCCGGGCGCCACTTCCGGCGAATCGACCTGAGTCCAGGTGTTGCGGCTGCACATTATCTCGACATTGCGGCCGATACGGATGACGCTCTGAGCGCCCCGGCGGAAGTTATCGACAAATACCGGCGGCTCGTTCGAGAAGCGCGAGCACTGTTTGGTGCAACGCACTATATCGAGTATCACTTCCT
>WNGP01005042.1_pt1 | contig 11009 bp, 8 predicted proteins | sample 5407671 | NCBI WGS metagenome assembly WNGP01 (sample SAMN13153381, study PRJNA577476) | soil metagenome | isolation source: 40 cm soil or saprolite under Garry oak tree replicate 2 | place: USA:California | collected 2016-06-15
ATAATCCCCACCGCGCATCGGCCGGAAGCCCTTGCGGAGTGTCTCGAATCTATACAACGTTACGCTGCGGGAGGCGAGATAATCGTGATCGGTGAGAAGGGTGATGAACGCACACGACGACTGATGGAGAGTTTTTCTTCCGTGAGATACTTGGAGGTCGAAGAGTCCTCGACAGTAGTTGCGCGGAACGTGGGCATCGGAAAAGCGTCGCATGAGATACTAGTTTTCGTTGATGACGATGTGGTCGTCGGGAGTGGATGGCTGGAGAACCTCCTTCGGCACTACAACGATGATTCGGTTGCTGGGGTTGGGGGCAGGGTGAAGAGTGTGGGTCTGGAGAGTGAGATGTCGAGTTACAGAACCGGGGCTATCGAAGATGGTTTCGTTATCGGCAACTGGAACACCGAGGCAGCTCAAGCATTTGAAGTTCAGCATTTGCCCGGATGCAACATGTCTTTCAGGCGGGTTTTGGTGTTGAGAGTCGGCGGGTTTGACGATTTCTTCACCCCCTTCAACTTCCGAGAGGAGACAGACTTGTGCCTAAGAGTCAGAAGGCTAGGTTACAGATTGATCTTCGAGCCCAAGGCGAGTCTCATTCACAAAGCTCTGGGTCGCAGAGGCGTAGGGTCGCGGTGGATCTTTTCCTATGTGCGCAATACCCTCTACCTCTATCTCAAGTATGAACTCAAGGACGGTGCCTCGATGGTGAGGTTCTTCCGTCGCCTAATCTTCCCACCCAAAGACTACACGGTCTCGACCGTCGTGAGGGTAACTATCACTCCAGTCAGTTCAATCGTTGCGACTAGCGGAATAATTGCAGGAGTCCTAGGATATCTCGGCCGCCGAGGAGACGGACACCCCAAGGTTTCTTAGCATGCGAAGTCCTCATAAAGACATAGAATGGAGGGAGTTGTCCTCTACTGCCCGAATAATCTGATTGGTCCAAGCAATTGAAAGGGAACAGACTATTCTTTCCGCCGAGTCTAGACCTCAAGTATACGCTGATCGCAATGAAGCGGCTTGCGCCGCATCTCTCAGCCTTCGCGAGTTTGCTCGGTGGAACGGACGCGCTGAACAGGCTGTTGGTTGAGCTATACGCCAGGAATCCCGTTACTCTCGTTCATACTCACGGTTTCGATATTTGTCTAGATCCCAGCGATATGGGAGTTTCGCCCTCTGTCGGCGTATTGGGCTGGCACGAAATGAAGACAACCGAACTTTTCATCAAGTTAACCGGACCGGGTTCGACGGTTGTCGACGTTGGTGCAAACATTGGGTTTTTCACCCTACTGGCTGCCAAGCTTGTCGGAAAGAAAGGGGTAGTGCTCTCGTTTGAGCCCGAACCAACCAGCTTTTCATTATTGACCGAGTCCGTCGAAAGGAACAATTTCGATAACGTTCGGCTAAATCAGAAATGCATCTCCAACGTGGATGGTCAGCAACTTCTTCATCTCTCCGTGACTCATAACAAAGGTCTACATTCGATCGCAAGAGATCTGGGAGGCCCGAGCATTCAGGTACCGTCTGCCAGACTGGACACGATAGCGAGCACTCTCGGCATAGGCTCGATTGATCTCTTGAAGATTGATGTCGAGGGAGCCGAGCCTGAGGTACTTGAGGGGGCGGGGCGTCTGCTTTCCGAATCTAGGGTGAAAAACATAATCATGGAATGGGAGCATCCGGAGAGTTGGGCGTGCCGTAATGATATTCTAGAGATGATCTTTTCGAGATTTGACGTTTACGAATTTGTTCGATCCTTGCCTTTCCTGCCTGCAAGAAAGTTGGCGTCATACTCAACTGGCCTCTTCGAAAGTGGCGTCGGAACAAACCTGTACTTTAGGCAGCGTCCTGAGACCTCGTAGCGGTGATAATCGCCATATTCAAGCGGCGAGTTGCTACTTGAGAATTGTGCTCCAGGGCTCATTAGGTGTCTACGGGGTTGAGACGTTCGTCAATCGCTTGTCGTTTCATTTGAGAAGGATCGGCTTTGACGTTGTAACTTTAGCACCTTTCGGCAGGGTACTTTTCCGCGCTGGCAAGTCAAGATTGATATTTCAAGGAGATTCTCGAAATGAAATAGACTGGCCGCGTGCTCTTACCGACTCAAACATAGTTCACTTGAACTATGCGCTTGTTAGTCTTCCGCTTCTCCTTCGTACATCTTCCTCACTGCCTCCAATCGTGTACACGATTCACGGACTCCCTCAACCAGAATTGGAGTCACAACCGATGTACAAGATCGGATACATGTTCGAGAAGGCGAGTCTGGGACACATCGCTGACAGAGCGACCAAAGTTGTCGCGATCTCGGACTACGTCAGAAACCTCATGAAGAAGATCTATGGCATCGACACTGTAGTGATACGGAACGGCGTCGACACGGACATCTTTCACCCTCTGACCCGGAATGAGCGAGAAAAAGTCAGGTCCAACTTACAGATCCCTCTCGGTAAACGTCTAATCCTCTTCGTAGGCAGACTCCATCCCTACAAAGACCCAATGACACTCGTCCGTTGCATGCCCACCGTCATCAAGAAGAATCCAAATGCGTATTTCGTAATGGTGGGAGATGGACCATTGAAAGGAGCTGTCTCCTCGGAGGTTATGCGCTTGGGACTCGAGAAATGCGTCAGTCTTATCCCTCGTCTTCCTCTCTCAAGGCTAGTCGAATGGTTTCAAGTCTCAGACCTCTTCGTTTCGACTTCTCCCGGAGAGATGCTGGGCTTCACTGTGCTTGAAGCAATGTCGTCCGGGATCCCGGTAGTAGCTTCAATTTCAGGAAGCCCTCCAGAGGTACTAGGACCAAGCGGCACATTCTTCAAACCAAACGATCATGGGAACCTAGCTGAGAAGATCAGCTACGTCCTCAGCGATGAGAGATCGGCCGCCGAAAACGGTCAAAGGGCACGAGAGATTGTCCTTCGCGACTTTAGGTGGGAAGACGTGGCAAGCAGGTACGCCGATTTGTACAAGAGTGTAGCCAGGACAGGCTAGCCAGCATGCTCAGATGGTTTAGAACTTGGTGCGTTCGGCAGACCCGGAGGCTAGCGTAGAGCGCAAGACGTCTACGAACTGAAGCACCGAACTGATGAGGGACGGTGGTTTTCCATCATAGTAAATTGGCACAGGGATTTCTCTTATTCTCAACTCGGTCCTCACGGCACGCTTTATGATTTCGGTGCTTGCTCCCATCCCTGTTCTGGTCGGGCAGGTAATCGTTATTGCCTTGCGGTTGTAAGCTCTAAACCCACTCTGCAAGTCTGTGAATCTGTATTGCCGTTGCGGATCAAAGAGACGATTGATCAGTTTTATTGCAATCTTTCGATGAGGTGGAGTAAAATTGAATCTTGCAGAAAGGAACCTTGAGCCAATTACTAAGTCGGCCTCTCCTTTGAGGATGGATTCGGTAAGGGCAGGTATGAACCTTGAGTCGTGTTGACCATCAGAGTCGACGGTCACGAATGCGTCGGCTTGAATATCGCTGGCACGCAGGAATAGAGTTCTCAATGCTGCCCCATAACCGACATTTTTTTTGTGTCTGATGACCTCTGCTCCCGATTCGAGTGAGAATCGGGATGTGGAATCCGTTGATCCGTCATCGCAGACTATCACTCTGCTTGCGAACTTGCGCGTCTGGCTGATTACATCTGGAATGGATTCTTCTTCATTATAAGCGGGCACCAAGGCAACAATATCCGGAGTCGACAGTCTCTCCGACCGGTCGAGAGTTCTCGTGACCCTCACTCTCTCAGTTTCCTAGGCAAAATTATTCCAGCCATCAAGCCAATCGTGTATGGTACGTGAAGGGCGAGGAACGCGGCCAGTCCCAAGAAAAATGACAGGGGTGAGCCCTGCCTTAAAGAAACCATTATAGAAAAGCCTGAGATCGTAGCAAAATAGGCCCCTCCGAGTAATATCGCAATAAGTCTTGATCCAGCAAATCCTAGGACGAACCCCGAGAATAGCATTGCTATGAAGACGATCAAATATGCGAGAGCAACTAGACCGACACCCGTCATCAGTTTCCAGTCGTATCTGACAGCTCTGCCTCTGCCGACTCCGTAGATCCACATTTTCACGGCAAAGTCCCTGAGAGAACCATACTTTGGAGTGTGAAACGCCCCTAAATCACCAAATGAGAGCAGCTTGTATCCTGCTGATCTTATGCGAAGGCAATATTCTGAGTCTTCACAGTATCGGAGTCTTTCGTTGAAGAAGCCAACTTGTCGGATGACATAAGACCAGAAAACGGCACCGCTCAATGATAGGCTCTTAGCATATCGGCGTCTGCCTTCTCGATGGGAAAGTATAGATCCACCACGACCTAACACTGTGGATTCAACATCAGAAATCGTTAATGAAGTCTCAGATCTGACACTGGGCACTTGGACGAACGGTCCACCCACGGCTGCAACATTAGAATCATTTGTTTTCTGGAGATAGTTGACTGCCCGCTGAAGCCAGCTCTTGTCGAGATAGCAATCGCCGTCAACGAAGGCAATTGCCTGTCCATGCGCCAAGCGTAAGCCCGCGTTCCTCGCCGCTGCGGCATTTTCTCTGCTTGTAGTCAAGAAAACGCCTCGGCTTGCAGGAACTAGAGACTCAACTATCTCGGAAGTCCGGTCGGTGGAGTTTGAATCAACGAATATGATCTCAAAATTGGCATAGTCCTGTCTCAAGATAGACGAGATGCATTTGCCGATGGTTCTCTCCTCATCTTTTGCAATAACGACAACGGATACCTGGGGCGTACGCTCTCCCGACGGCATCTGGCTTTCCACGATTCGCGGCGGAGACTCCAGTTCTGAGATTTTAGTATCAGAGATGTTCAAGATCTTGAAAAGACAAGGTAGTCGAGCGAAGCGTACCTGGCCGCAGTCGGCGAGTTGTCTATCGCGACGGTCAGTGTGTGAACGCCTTGAGGGAGAACGATTCCCGAAAAGTATCGAATGGCAGGACTCCGAGTGTCGTTGTAGCCGATACTTCCAATTGTATTGCCATCTACTGCGATTGTGAGGTTGCTTCCGCTTCCATCCCAGTAACGGAGGCCCAGTGTGAACGTGCCTGTAAGTTGAATCATGATCCCAAATGACGCTTGAACAACTGGAGGCACTGAGTCGTTGACTTCGTACGCGGCGAGGCTCTTCGCCCAAGAGGCTGGCGTCCCGCCCCAGGTTCCTGAATGGGTTCCGAACGTTATGTACAGCGGTAACGTTACATTCGCCAGAGATTCAAGTCTCGTAGAATTATCAACAAAAACTCCTGGGGAGATTTCCGTGAATAGAGTCGAGGTGTAAGTCGGCAGGGGAAAGGGGCGATAGAATTCTCCCATAAGGACTATTGGGTGCTGAAGGAGCGCAGTCTTCGTACCTATTCCTGCGTTTCGAATCTGTTGCATGAATTCTCCGGAGATCGTTCGAGAGATCAAATCTGAGAATGGGGTCTCTTCTAATTGAACCAAGTAATCAGGCAATCCGAGGTATGATAAGTGGGATCCCACCTTGGCTGATACCCAGCTATCGTAGAGATGGGCCAAACCGCCAGCGAACTCGTCAATATCATTGTACACGAAAATCGGAGTGTTCAAAAATCTCATGTTTGAGCTGACCCACTCAAGTTGCTGGTATTCCCCTGATGTCAAGAAGATTTTTTCATATGGAGCAGCCGAGACGCTGGCAACAGGCCATGACAAAGCTAGGATCGCAAAGATGGCGATTATTACTCCAGTTCTAACATATCGCGAGGGTATCCTCCAAGTCTTCAACCTGGGTAGAAGCAGGATGAGTCGGTATATTCCCAGGCCCGCCAGGAGTGGGGTTGGAAATAAGATGATGGCGCGCTGGGCGAAGATTACGGTCTGAGGACTGACGTATTGAGATATCCCAACCACGATCGAGAGGACTCCCCAAACCGCGGCGAAAATCTCTACCCAATATCGTGGTCGGACGCTCGACCACACAAGTCCGATTGCTGAAAACGGTAATAGAGGACCAAGAGGGATTATCCAAGAATCTAATGGCTGTGCCGTGCTGAATTCGAGAGAACCTCCACTTGAGACCAGCACTCCGAGAAGGTGGCCTGCGTAGAAGAGTGTAGCGGGCATGATTGCCGCCGTTGCGGCGATAACCAGCTTGAATGGATATGGTCTGAGTTTCGATACGCTTGAGATCAGAGTCACGAAGACTAGGAACAGAGTAGACTCGATGTGGGTTAGTGATGCAAGAACTATGAGTGCGAGCCCGAGGAGACAACGAGGGTCCCGCACCGATTTGGTCCGTGAGAGTAGAATCAGGGCCGGGACGAACAGGGTGAGCGCAAGCAGATTTGCATGGAGATCCGCTTGGAGCCGATACGCCGCATACCATCCAGGAGTTGACAAGGCAACAAATAGGGCAGCTCGAGTAGTCAGGTTTACGAGAACGAGTCTCGCCAAGAGATATGTGAAAGACCCGGCAAGGACGATCGGAAAGAAAATTTCGACACTCGTCCCAGAAATTCCAATCCAAACAAAGACGCCTTCGAGCATTTGATAGACAACGTCGTAAGAACCCTGGAGAGCTAGGAAGCTAGCCGGTCCTTGGGTTGCAACAATAAGGGCTCCTCCTATGTAGTGAGGCGTGTCCGAACCGATTGGTAGTCCATCGTGCCCTACTAGGATGTAGTAAAGAACGAGGGTCAGAACGATGAAGGCTGTTGAGCCTACAACTGCAAGGTGAAGCCTCATCGCTTCCCGTTTCGATTCGTCGATTAGTCCTTTTCTCGAGTGTTGAGAGTCAATACTTTCCACCGTTCGCGACACTCGGCAGTACGCCTGTCCTTTGCTGCACAGGCGCGACTGCTAAATTAGTTTCTGCAGAGACCAGTCTTTCCAGCCCTTCCTCAAGACTGGTCAGTGGGCTGAATCCGAGCTGCCTTTTGGCTTTACCGATGTCCGCTTGGCTGTGTCTTATGTCTCCCTGCCTGGCCGGAGCATAAATCGGTTTGAACTCCTCGTCACCAAGGATCCTCTGAAGGAGCCTCACCAGTTGGTTTATGGTGGTGGCTCTGCCTGATCCCAGATTGTAAGTTCCGTCTGAGTTGTTCGGGGTCAGAATGATTCTCGCTATGGTCTCAACCACGTCGTCGACATAAATGAAGTCTCTCGACTGTTCTCCGTCCCCATAGATAATTGGTTCCTGTTGCTTCTTGAGGCGCTCCATGAACTGTGTGATCACTCCCCCGTAATCACTATTGTGCTGGTTCGGACCATAGACGTTGAAGGCACGGAGACATACTGTTTGAAGATGGTGCTTTTCTCGGAAGAGTTGACAGTAAGCCTCTGATGCGATCTTGCTCTCCGCGTAGGGAGAGGTTGCCGAAAACCCGTGCTCTTCGATCACAGGAATGAACCTAGGTTCCCCATACACGGCGCAGGACGAGGCGTAGACGAGCTTTCCAATTCCATACTCATGGCACGCTTTTAAGACATTGAGTGTGCCCTCGACATTTACGTCGTGGGTCTCAGCAGGTTTTTTGATCGAATATGGCACACTGGCAATGGCTGCCAAATGCACTACTCGATCTGCGTTCATGACACAGCTCCTAACGTTCTCTATGTCTCGAATGTCGCCGTTCACGAAGCTCATTCGGTCGTCCAAGAGGTAATGGCCCAGATTCTGTTGCCGCCCTGTTGAGAGATTGTCTAGGACCGTAACGTCTTCTCCCGCGCGGATCAGCCTCTTCACCAAGTGGCTTCCTATGAAGCCTGCTCCACCTGTTACTAGTACCCTCATTGCTCTTCACGCTCTAAAGCATGACTAGTCCAGGCTATCATCGAAACCGTGCACGACCCATCTTGGCCACCAATATAATTCGTTTGTCTAGCAGATGGACGAGAGAAGGTAGGAAATTTGTCATCAGGAAGAATGTTTGGCATAATCCTTTTAGGGGAATATGGCACGCAGCCGACTCCCTGACTGGGCTATAGAGTATGGTCTGGCTTTTCGGAACAACTGGTTCGTCAATCCAAAGCTACAATTCTCAACTCAAACGTATAAAGAAGCCGTAAGCGCTTGACAACCTCGCCACCCCGGAGGGTCGGTCCAATCGATCATGAACGGATATCTGTGAACAGCCACAGAGACCCAAACAACAGAGTTCCCAAGACGGATTGTTTGTATTCGATTAGTAAAGGAGAGCTGCCCGATGTCTTCCCGAGCCTTCCCGTGACGTCCGGTGGTCGACCCTGACCCAGATTCCGCTGGATTTTGGTGTAAGAACAGCTGTTGGTCTTATCTTCGTGGGAGAGTTTCTCTTCGCAGCATATCCGATAGTCCGCAAGTATTGCAGAAATGATGGAATCTTCCCCCGGCTTCTCTACTCTTACCTACTGAGTACGGCACTCATGATCAGTGTCCTCTGGTTGGCGTACACGTTCTCGAGGAGTTTCACGCCTTTAGCGGTCACGTCCACTCTCCTGGTAGCCGCCGGCGTTGTGGGCACGATTCTATTCGTCTATGATCTCCTAAAGACGAGAAGACCTCTTTCTCATGAAGAATTGGGCTTCTTGCTTCTGATATCCTTCGCCGTCTTGATGGCTGTGGTCTCCACCGTGACTCTTCCGTTCAGTGCCCAAGGCGATCCCTTCGCTTACTACGTGCCCATTGGCAGATACCTGAACCAATACCCCGGGGCATACGTTGATAGTTATTACCGCTTCTCCCTCTCGCTGAACTTCGCCTACTACGCCATCTACGCTCATGCAGACTTGCTAGGTAGCTCCTTCGGAAGCTACCTCCTACTTCCCATTCCATTCCTCTGCGGGACAATCTTTGGAGTGATATCGGTTGCGAAGAGAGTAACGCACGAGAACACGGTGGCACTGATCGCTGCCACCTTCTACGTCTTGTCGATCTACTTTGGTCTCATTCTCAAGTTCAACACGTTCTACCTGGGAAATCTCCTAATGTCTACCATGGCACTCTTCTACTGCTATTCTCTACTCTCAGATCTCAAGGGACTCCTCGAAAAGGTGGCCCTTCCCTTCTCCACTTTTGCAATGCTCCTGCTCTACAATTTCGCCTTCCTGCTCTTGATCCCGCTGGCCCTTGCCTACTTGGCCCTTCGAAAACCAAGGCTTGCCTTCTATGTCGCGGCGGGCCTAGCTCTCCCGCTTTTGCTGGTCGTCTCGCTAAGCAGCGAGACCTTGAATTTTGCGCAATTCCCACAGCTCGATTTCCAGTCTTCCATCGTATTCTTGGGACTACTCGTTATTGTTGTCGCCGGTGTAAGAGCGAAAACGATTAGCCGCGCTGGACCCTCAGCCGTCTCCTATCCCATGATTCTGACCTACTTAGCAGCTGGTGTTTCAATACTCTCCCAGCGAATCGTGAACCTGTTCAGTTACGGGTTCATGACGCTCAACAATATCGCCCTCAGCAGTCCCGTGCTAGGGTATATGAAAAGTGCCGGCTGGTTCTACAGTACAACCCCGGACATTTTCAACACCCTCCTTTCGATCTCCCTCTCTGACGTGTTCTTCGGCTGGGGGCTGTTCTTCACAACATACGGGCTCTTCATGAATCGCGGCAGACCGATGGCCACATTCTTTCTCACGGTGCTACCACTAATTGTGCTAGTGGAGACAATAAACAACAACTACTTCAGATTCGCAGCATTCTTGGCGCCGCTGATCGTCATCTTCTTGGCGAGTGGCCTCCACACGCTGCTTCGGCGGAATGCAGTCCTCGTGGGCGTTTCGCTATTATTCGTCGCACTTCTACAAAAAGCCGTTACCACCCTTCCAGGTCTCGATTATGAGAACAGGGCGATAACCAGCCCTCTTAACGTGGGGCTATTCAGTGCCACTCTATCTTTCGCAGCGGTATTCTACGTTCTAAGGCGATACCGGAGAGGCTTGGCTATCCCTTCGGGTTATTTTACCAGAATCCGAACATGGATCGGAAGATCAAAGCGCCTCTCTGCGAGAGTTCCATTTCTCGGTTCAATGGGATGGCGTCAAACGGCTGGTCTTCTAATCCTAGTTCTCTGTGTTCCAGTGTTCTCGTACAACGTTCTGGCGATCCAACACTCAGCCGAGATTTACAATAGCGTTGGGCAGACCGTTGATCGGGGTGTTCTCCCCCTGATTCAAGACAGATCAATCGTTCTTACAATAGAACTCGTTCACGTCGACTTCAACTTTTACAAAGATGTGGTGGTCGTACCCATGGCTCAACCTTGGGTCTTGGAGAGTTTCCTGAGGCTACAACTATCGAACGTGACTAGTCTGTTGACTTGGATGTCAACAAATCGGATCAGTTACCTGTTCGTAGATCAAGCTCTCACATACGGGAATCAAGATGCCTTTGGTCTATTCGATCAACTCTCAACCTCGTGCTCAGCGTATTCCCAATGCAACCCACTTTACAACGACGGACGATTTGTCCTCGTCAAGATTGGCACATGAGCGATAACAATTCCCAGTCATCGGTAGCTGATTGAGCCTCGCAGAATAAGATCCGCATGCTTAGAATCCCGCGCGGAGGAACTTGGTTCTCCTTACGTTGCTCGTCCGCTGGGCTCTTCTCTCTTCAAGACTGGCAAAGATCCAGACACGGCATCAGACCTGGTCGACTTTCTAATCATGTCAATCAAGTGCTGCTGCACGTGGGGTTCCAGAGTACTGTTGGAACCTTGCTCCTGTGGTGCCGAGTGCTCCTCTAGAATTAGATGTTCAAGTTCCCTGTGAGTGCGTCGGAGCTTTAGGTAGAGACCCATACCCACGGCGCTGAAGATTCCCACACTGCTCAACGCAACTATCGCGAAGCCGCTTCCCTGCAGCGACGCGTTGACGTAGGCTTGGAAGTAGAAGTCGTTCTGATAGTTCTCATACATCCATAACCCAAGGTAGGCAATAATAAACGACTGGAGTACTACAAGGATCTTTACTGGACTGGGAATGTGTCTCCTCGCAGTCTCGATCTCTTCGCCCGTAAACTACCACCGGAACTAGAAGTCCTCGACTTCGA
>WNGP01005045.1_pt1 | contig 11008 bp, 10 predicted proteins | sample 5407671 | NCBI WGS metagenome assembly WNGP01 (sample SAMN13153381, study PRJNA577476) | soil metagenome | isolation source: 40 cm soil or saprolite under Garry oak tree replicate 2 | place: USA:California | collected 2016-06-15
CGCGCCTACGGCGAGCCGGGCGACGCCGAGGCGCGGTGCGGGATGGCGCAGGGCAGCCTGACCGCCGTCATCGCGGTCGGGCTGACCGACGTGTCGGGTGCGCACGCGCTCGCCGAGGCGATCGGCGGCCTGTACGGGCACCCGCACGGCTACTGCTGCGCCGCCGCCATGCCGCCGATCATGGAGTACAACCTGACGGTCTGCGCGGGCAAGTACGCGAGGCTGGCACTGGCGATGGGCGCCGGCCGGGCGGGCGCGGGCGAGGCCGAGCTCTCCAGGGCCGCGATCGCGGCGATCAGGGAGCTGAACCGCGAGCTTGACGTGCCCGCGATGAGCGAGCTGATCCGCCTCGACGACCTCGGCGTCCTGGGCGACAAGGCCGCCCAGAACACCAGCACGCCGTCCAACCCGCGGACGGCGACTGCCACCGACTACCGGGAGATGTTCGCCCGCGAGGCCGGCACCGCCCGGTGACAGCCGTCGTCCTGAGCCGCGCAGCGGCTCAGGACGACGGCCCAGTACGACAGTCAGGGCGCCCGTTCAGGACGATGGCTGCGGCACGATCCTGATGTAGGGCCGCGGGGCCTTCCAGCCTTCCGGGTAGGTCTTCCTCGCCTCGTCGTCGGAGACCGAGCCCGCGATGATCACGTCCTCGCCCGGCCGCCAGTTCACCGGCGTCGACACCTTGTGCTTCGCGGTGAGCTGCAGCGAGTCGACCACCCGCAGGACCTCGTCGAAGTTGCGCCCGGTGGTCATCGGGTAGACGAGGATCAGCTTGATCTTCTTGTCCGGGCCGATCACGAACACGCTGCGCACGGTCTGGTTGTCCGCGGGCGTGCGTGCGGCCGCGTCGCCGGAGACGCTCGCCGGCAGCATGCCGTAGAGCTTGGAGACGGTGAAGTCCACGTCGCCGATCACGGGATAGTTGGGCGCGTGCCCCTGCGTCTCCTCGATGTCCTTGGCCCATCGGCCGTGGTCGGCGGTCGAGTCGACCGACAGTCCGATGATCTTGACGCCGCGCCGGTCGAACTCCGGCTTGATCCTGGCCATGTACCCGAGTTCGGTCGTGCATACCGGGGTGAAGTCCTTCGGGTGCGAGAACAGCACCGCCCACGAGTCGCCGATCCAGTCATGGAAATGAATCGGTCCTTCTGTGGTCTGCGCCTCGAAATCCGGCGCGGTCTCTCCGATCTGCAGGGTCATTTCCGCTCCTCGGCCTCGCGGGTTCCCGGGTCCGGGCATCCCGCGCCAGCCATTGGGTTCCGCCATCGTCCATCACGGAGACTACCGCCCGACCTGGCGATCGGGAACGGAATGAGGGGCCGCGGGCGGCCCATTGACGACCTTGGCTCGATCCCATTTCGGTAACGGCTGGCTCTGGCCAGCCCGATTCGCTGGTTCTGACCGCGCGCAGCCCGGAGCATGTCGCCATGAGCACCGCCATCCCTTCGCGCGCGCTAACGGACGCGTCGTGGTGAGCCCGATCGATCGGTTCTTCGGCAGTCTCGCCGAGGCCGGCCACATCGCCACCTTCGAGCGAGAGACGGCGACGATCCGCTTCGACCTGCTCGACCGCGAGAACCTCGACGACCAGAACCGCGACCGCCACGAGCGAGTCGAGCACTGGTATCTCACCATGGCGGACGGCGAGGTGACGGTCACCCGCCAGGACTGGCCGGCCAACGACAGGCCGGCCGACGACAGGCCCGCAGACGACAGGCCCGCAGACGCGATCGTGCGCGCCCGCCGACCCGACTTCGAGGCCATCGTGACCGGGCGGCTCAACGCCCAGGCCGCCATCCTGCGCGGCCTGGTGACCTGCGAGGGCAACATGGCCGCCGTGGTGATGTTCCAGCGGTGCCTGCCGGGTCCCCCCGGTTCGACCGGGCGGGTCGCCCCGATCAGCGCCCGGACGGTGATGGCGCAGCGGAGGGACGCATGAGCGGCGGGCCGGTGCGGATACTCGAGGGAAACACCTTCGTCGTCAGCGACGACCGCGGTGACATCGAGGCCTCGGCCAGCGATCCGACCGGGCTGTTCTCGTTCGACACCCGCTTCCTGTCCCGATGGGTGCTGACGGTGAACGGCCAGCGGCTGACCGCACTGTCCACCGACGACCTGCAGTACTTCCAGGCCCGTTTCTTCCTCGTGCCGGGACTCAGCACCGTCTACGTCAACGCCACGCTGACCGTCATCAGGCTGCGGGAGGTGGCCGACGGCTTCCACGAGGAAATCCGGGTGCTGAACCACGCCAACGACCCGGTCGACCTGCGGATCCGCGTCGACGCGGCGAGCGACTTCGCCGACCTGTTCGAGGTCAAGGACGCCTCGGCCAAGCGCGGCCGGTACGAGGCGCGGGTCACCGGCGGCAGCCTGGTACTCGCCTACCGGCGCGAGACCTACGTCCGCGAGACCTGGATCGGCTCGAGCGAGCCAGCGGCGGTCGACGAGCACGGGCTGTCCTTCACGGTCACGGTCCCGCCCCACGGCGAGTGGGCGACCGTGCTGGATGTCGTGACGTCGGCCGCGGCGGCCCAGGGTTCGCCCGCCGGTCACGCCGGGGTCGCCGGGGTCGCCGGGCGCCGCCGGGCACGCAGGGACATGGCCAGGGGCCTGGAGAAGTGGCTGGAGCGAGCGCCCGACCTGCGCTGCGACTGGGAGCCACTCGAGCAGATCTACCGGCGCTGCCTGACCGACCTGGCCGCGCTGCGGTTCTCGACCCCCACCATGCCCGGCCGGTCGCTGCCGGCTGCGGGGCTCCCGTGGTTCATGACGATGTTCGGCCGGGACAGCATCTTCACCAGCCTGCAGGCCCTGCCGTTCACCGCCGAGCTGGCTGCGACCACGCTCCGCGCGCTGGCCGAGTGGCAGGGCACCAGGATCGACGACTTCCGTGACGAGGACCCGGGACGCATCATGCACGAGATGCGCTACGGCGAGCTGACCGCCTTCGAGGAACGGCCGCACTCGCCGTACTACGGCTCCGCCGACGCCACGCCGCTGTTCGTCGTGCTGCTCGACGAGTACGAGCGCTGGACCGGCGACACCAGGCTGGTCAGGGACCTCGAGCACGCGGCCAGGGCCGCCCTGCGCTGGATCGACGAGTACGCCGACCTGCAGGGCAACGGCTACGTCTGCTACCAGCGCCGCAGCCCGGAGACCGGCCTGGAGAACCAGTGCTGGAAGGACTCGTGGGATTCGATCTCCTACCGCAACGGCGACCTGCCCGGCTTCCCGCGAGCAACCTGCGAGCTCCAGGGGTACGCCTACGACGCGAAGGTGCGCGGCGCCCGGCTCGCCCGGCTGGTCTGGCGAGACGAGGCCTTCGCCGACCGGCTCGAGCGGGAGGCCGCCAGCCTCAAGCGCCGGTTCAACAGGGACTTCTGGCTAGAAGACGGGCAGTACTTCGCGGTCGCGCTGGACAACGACGGGCGGCAGGTGGACTCGCTCACCTCCAACATCGGGCATCTGCTGTGGAGCGGGATCGTGGACAAGTCCAAGGCCGACGCGGTCGCCAGGCACCTGCTCGGCCGGCGGCTGTTCTCCGGGTGGGGGGTGCGCACGCTGGCCGAGGGCGAGGGGCGCTACAACCCGATCGGCTACCACGTGGGCGCGGTGTGGCCGTTCGACAACTCCTTCATCGCCTGGGGCCTGCGACGGTACGGGTTCAGGGAGGAAGCCGCCCGCATCGTCGCGGGCATCATGGAGGCCGCCGAGGTGTTCGCGGGGCGGCTGCCCGAGGCGTTCGGCGGCTACCCGCGGAGCCTGACCAGGTATCCGGTCGAGTACCCGACGGCGTGCAGCCCGCAGGCCTGGTCGACCGGGGCGCCGCTGCTCCTGCTGCGGGCCGCGCTCGGCCTCGAGCCGGAGGGAGAACACCTGCTCGTCGACCCGGCCCTGCCGAAGCGGATCGGCCACCTCGAACTCCTCGACCTGCCCGGCCCCTGGAAGCAGTTCGACGCGTTCGGCCGCGGCCGCATCGACACCGACAGTCTCGCCCGCCGCCGCTGAGCCCTCGCCCGCACTGACCCGGATGTAGTACCCCGGATAGCGTGTGGGTGTGACCGAGCGCAAGCCGGCCGGGACCAGTTTCACTTCCTGGATCGACCAGCAGATCGAGGAGGCCGCGAAGCGGGGTGCCTTCGACGATCTTCCCGGCGCGGGCAAGCCGCTTCCTGCCCGCGGCGACGAGGACGCCGGCCAGGCGTGGCTGCGGGACTACGTGCGCCGGGAGGGCATGGCGGCCGAGGAGCTCCTGCCCGCCCCGCTGCGGCTGCGCAAGGAGGCCGAGCTCGCCCATCTTCGTGCCGGTGGTGGATGTGGACGCGATGGTCTCCAGATGGCGGGAGGCTCGGCGCGCGGGGCCGGCGACCGCGCCGGCCGATGAGGCTGATCGGCCGACAGGACGGCAGCGTCGAACTCGGTGGTGGCCACTCCCGCTTCGCCGCGCACGCGGCTGATCTCGATCGCCGCTTCTCAAACAGGCATATTGTCTACAATCCTGTCAACGATCTGCCGAAGAGGAGGCAGGCCCGATGACTGAGTCGCAGAACAGTCGGATCAGCGGCGAGCACACGGGCGAGGCGGCAGCCTCGGCCGCGACGGCAGCCTCGGCCGCGACGCCAGCCTCGGCTCCGGCCGGCCCGCGACCGCCGTTCCGCGCCGATCACGTCGGGAGCCTGCTCCGGCCGCCCGAGCTGCTGCGCGCCCGCGACGACTTCGCCGCCGGCCGGATCGGCGCGGACGACCTGCGCGCGATCGAGGACGCGGCGATCCGCGAGGTCGTGCGGATGCAGGCCGAGGTCGGGCTGCGCTCGGCCACCGACGGGGAGCTGCGCCGCGAGTCCTGGCACATGGACTTCATCTACCAGCTCGGCGGCGTCCGGAAGGTGCAGGACGACACGATCAGGGTGGCCTTCCACAACGAGCAGAGGACCTACGAGTGGGCGCCGCCGTCCGCGCACATCGTCGCGCCCGTGACGCTCGCGCACACGATCTTCGGCGAGGCGTTCGCGTTCCTGGCCGGCACCGTCACCCCCGCCGTGCCGGCCCGGGGGGACGACCCCCCGGAACCCCCCGCCGTGCCCAAGCTGACAATCCCGTCGCTCAGCATGGTGCACTACCGCGGCGGCCGGTCGGCGATCGACCAGTCCGTCTACCCCGACCTGGAGCAGTTCTGGGCCGACCTGGCCGCGGCCTACTCCGAGGAGGTGCGCCGGCTGTATGACCTCGGCTGCCGCTACCTGCAGCTCGACGACACCAGTCTCGCCTACATGAACGACCCGGCCCAGCGCCAGCACGTCGCCGACATCGGCGGGGATCCCGTGCACCAGCACGAGCACTACATCGCCAACATCAACCGGGCGCTGGCCGGCCGGCCCGCCGACCTCGCGGTGACCACGCACATGTGCCGCGGGAACAACCAGTCCATGTGGGCCGCCGAGGGCGGCTACGACTTCGTCGCCGAGGCGCTGTTCAACACCCTCGAAGTGGACGGCTTCTTCTGCGAGTGGGACGACGCGCGCTCCGGCGGCTTCGAGCCGCTGCGCTACGTGCCCGAGGGCAAGCGGGTGGTGCTCGGGCTGGTCACGACCAAGCGCGGGGAGCTGGAGAGCAAGGACGACCTGAAGCGGAGGATCGACGACGCCGCCCGGTTCGTCGACGGCGACCAGCTCTGCCTGTCCCCGCAGTGCGGCTTCTCCTCCACCAAGGAGGGCAACGACCTGACCCCGCAGCAGCAGTGGGCGAAGCTCAGGCTGATCGTCGAGACCGCGCAGGAGGTCTGGGGCTCGTGGTGAGGACCGACCGATGAACGCCAGCGCCGAGGCGGCCAGCGGCCCGGTCCTGGTGGTCAGCGCCCACGCCGGGGACTTCGTCTGGCGGGCGGGCGGCGCGATGGCCCTGGCCTCCTCCCGCGGCGCGCCGGTGACCGTGCTGTGCCTGAGCTTCGGCGAACGCGGCGAGTCCGCGCGGGCGTGGCGCGAAGGCAAGAACCTCGGCGAGATCAAGGCGATCAGGCGGGACGAGGCAGCCAGGGCCGCGGAGGTGCTGGGAGCGGAGATCGAGTTCCTGGACGCGGGCGACTACCCGCTGCGCGAGTCCTACGAGCTCGTCGACCGGATCGTGCGCTGCTTCCGCCGGATCGATCCCGCGGTGGTGATCACCCATCCGCTGGCCGATCCCTACAACCCGGACCACCCGGCGGCCGCCCGGATGGCGCTGCAGGCGCGGGTGCTGGCGCAGGCCGCGGGCTACGACGCGCCTGGTGAGCCGCTCGGCGCGCCGCCGGTGTTCCTGTTCGAGCCGCACCAGCCCGAGCAGTGCGACTTCAAGCCGCAGGTGCTGCTCGACATCACCGGGGTGTTCGAGCGCAAGCGCCTGGCCATGGAGTGCCTGCCCGCACAGCAGCACATGTGGGAGTACTACACCGAGCTGGCCAGGCGCCGGGGCGTCCAGCTTCGGCGCAACGCCGGGCCCAACCTTGGCCTGACCCACGACACGATGGCCGAGGCCTACATGCGGCTGTACCCGCAGGTGACCGAGGTGCTGCGGTGAGGGCCGTGGTCGTCACCGGCTGCCCGCGCGCCAGCCTGGCGGAGGTCGACGAGCTGGTGCCGTTCGGCGTCGCGACCGTGCACGAGGCGATCGGGCGGACCGGCTATCTCGGCCCGGCGATCCGCCCGGTCCACCTGGGGTCGCGGGTCGGCGGCACGGCGGTGACGGCGGTCTGCTGGCCGGGAGACAACCTCATGATCCACGCGGCGGTGGAGCAGTGCCGCCCGGGCGACATCCTGGTCGTGACCACCACGTCGCCGTCGGCCGACGGCTCGTTCGGCGAACTGCTCGCCACGGCACTGCAGCACAGGGGCGTGCGCGGGCTGGTGACCACGGGCGGCGTGCGCGACGTGGCCGAACTGCACGAGATGGATTTCCCCGTGTTCGCCGCCGCCGTCTCGGCGCAGGGAACCGTCAAGGCCACCGCGGGCGCGGTCAACGTCGCCGTCAGCATCAACGGCCAGCGGATCGCTCCCGGCGACGCGGTCATCGCCGATGACGACGGGGTGGTTGTCGTGCGCCGGGCCGGCGTCCCCGGTGCCCTGGCGGCGGCCCGCGAGCGGGCGGAGCGGGAGACCGCGGCCCGTGCCGCCTTCCGCGCCGGTGAGCTCAGCCTCGATCGCTACGGACTGCGCGGGGAACTGTCGCGGCTAGGCGTCGAGTACGTCGACCACGACTCATTCCAGGCCGGGCCGTGAGCCGGCCGACTGCCGACGGGGTCCGCTGCATGCTGATGCGCGGCGGCACGTCCAAGGGGCTGTTCTTCCTCGCTGGCGACCTGCCCGCCGAGCCTGCTGACCGGGACGCCCTGCTCCTCGCGATCATGGGCAGCGGGCACCCGCTCCAGGTCGACGGCGTCGGCGGCGCGCACCCGCTGGCTTCCAAGGTGGCGGTCGTCTCGCGCTCAGAGCGCGAGGACGCCGACGTCGACTATCTCTTCCTTCAGCTCGGCGTCGAGCAGGCGACCATCACCGACCGGCAGAACTGCGGCAACATTCTGGCCGGGGTCGGCCCGTTCGCCGTCGAGCGCGGCCTCATCGACGCGGGTAGCCCGACCACGACCACGCGAGTCCTGATGGTCAACTCCGGCAGCGTGGTCACCGCCGCGTTCGCGACCCCGGGCGGCGTTCCCGCCTACGCGGGCGGCACCGAGATCGCGGGCGTCCCCGGCTCCGCCGCGCCGGTGCTCCTGCGCTTCGCCGGCACCGCGGGCTCGGCGACGGGGAGCCTGCTGCCCACCGGCCGGGTACGGGACGTCGTCGACGGCGTCGAGGTGACCTGCGTCGACAACGGCATGCCGGTGGTCGTCGCCCGCGCCGGGGACCTCGGCATCGGCGGGTACGAGGCGCCCGACGAGCTGGCCGCCGACGGCGAGCTGACGGCGCGGGTGCAGTCGCTACGGATCGCCGCGGGCAAGCTGATGGGACTGGGCGACGTCAGCGGCCTGTCGGTGCCCAAGACGACCCTGGTCAGCTCCCCGCGCGACGGCGGGACGATCTGCACAAGGACGTTCATCCCGGTCCGGCCGCACACCGCGATCGGCGTGCTCGGCGCGGTGAGCGTGGCGACCGCGCTGCTGCTGCCAGGCGGCGTCGGGACCTCGGTCGCCGAGCTCGCCGAGCCCGCCGGGGGCGGGCAGCTCGTCGACGTCGAGCACCCGACCGGCCACCTGACGGTCGAGGTCGAGCTGGATACCTCGGCCGACCCGCCGGCCGTCCTGCGCGCGGGCGTCGTCCGCACCGCACGCAAGCTCTTCGACGGGATCGTCTTCCCGGGACCTCGACCCGCGACCGGGACCACGGCCGACTGTGCCTGAGAGGACACCCGATGCCCCTGCTGCATGAGGTAGCCCACCTCGCCCACGCCGAACTGCTCACCCCTGAGCCGGACAAGAGCCTGTGGTTCTTCACCCAGGTGCTCGGCCTCACCGAGAACGGGACCAGCGGCGACTCGGTCTACCTGCGAACCTGGGACGACTACGAGCACCACAGCCTGAAGCTGACCGCGTCGGCGACCTCGGGCATCCGCCGGACCGGCCTGCGCGCGACCAGCGAGGAGGCACTGCACCGCCGGGTGACGGCGATCGAGGCGGCCGGCCTGGGCGTCGGCTGGCAAGACGGCGACCCCGGCATCGGCCCGACCTACCTGTTCCGCGATCCCGACGGGCACGAGCTCGAGCTGTACTTCCAGACCGAGTGGTACCGACCGGCCGGCGACCTCAAGCCCGCGCTGAAGAACCAGGCCCAGGCCTACCCCGGCCGCGGAGTCTGCGTCCGGCGCCTGGACCACGTCAACTTCCTCGCGGCGCAGACCGAGCCCAACGGGAAGTTCGTCTGCGACGCGCTCGGCGGCCGGGTCACCGAGCAGATCGTGCTCGACGACGGCGCGATCTCGGCGCAGTGGCTGCACTTCGCGCAGAAGTCCTACGACCTGGTCTACACCGACGACTGGACCAAGACCTCCGGGCGGCTGCACCATCTCGCGTTCGCCACCGACACCAGGGAAGACGTCCTGCGTGCCGCGGACATCTGCCTGGACAAGGGCGTCTTCATCGAGACCGGCCCGCACAAGCACGCGATCCAGCAGACGTTCTTCCTCTACGTCTACGAGCCAGGCGGGAACCGGGTCGAGCTGTGCAACCCGTGCGCCCGGCTGATCTTCGCCCCCGACTGGGCGCCGGTGAGCTGGACCCAGGCCGAGCGGGCCAAGGGCCAGGCCTGGGGCCTGGCCACCATACCCTCGTTCCACACGCACGGAACGCCGCCGGTCCGGTGATCGGCCAGGGAGCGGAGCGCCGGCTCGGCGGACTCGATCCGCGCGCCCCGCGGTGGCGAAATGCCTGATGACCCGAAGCTAGCCGTCGTCGAGGCGGTCCGCTCGGCGATCCTGCGCGGCGAGTACGCGCCAGGGCAGCGGCTCGTCGAGATCGACCTGTGCGAGCGGTTCGGCACCTCGCGGTTCCTCGCCCGGTCCGCCCTGCATGAGCTGTCGGCCCAGGGCCTGGTCGAGTTCGAGCGCAACCGGGGCGCACGGGTCAGGGAGATCTCGCTCGCTGAGGCGATCGAGATCACCGAGGTACGCAGGATGCTCGAGGGCCAGCTTGCCGCCCGTGCCGCCGAGCGGGCGACCAGGGCGCAGGCGGCGGCGCTGCGCGTGGTCGCCGCGGACATGCGCGCGGCCGTCGAGCGATCCGAACTGCTGCGTTACAGCGACCTCAACGCGCGCCTGCACGCCGCGATCCGCGACATGTCCGGGCACGAGACCGGCGCGCGCCTGCTGCGCCAGCTACGCGACCAGACCGTCAGGCACCAGTTCACGCTCGCGCTCGTGCCCGGCCGGCCGGCGGTCTCGCTGCCTCAGCACGAGGCGATCGTCGCGGCGGTGACGGCGCGCGACGCGGCGGGCGCCGAACGCGCGATGCGTGATCACTTGCAGAGCGTCATCGAGGCACTCCACGAACTGCGATCGCTGCAGGCGCGGCCGGCCGCCCAGGGACCCCGGGCCCGCCAGGGCTTCCCGGGCGAGCGGGCGCATCGGTGAACACGGCCGAGCCGACCGGGCCGACCGGGCCGACCGTTCCCAGCGGGCCGGCCGTTCCCAGCGGACCGACCGGGCCCAGCGGACCGACCGGGCCCAGCGGACCGACCGTTCCCAGCGGGCCGACCGTTCCCAGCGGACCGACCGTTCCCAGCGGGCCGACCGGGCCCAGCGGGCCGACCGGGCCCAATGGGCGGGCCGGGCCGGGTCGGCCGAGCGCGCGCAACGGGCCTGGCGGGCCGGTCGTCGCCGTCCTCGGCCTCGGCGAGGCCGGGTCGCGGATCGCGGCCGACCTGGCCGAGGCCGGAGCGGTGGTCCGCGGATTCGACCCGCTCGTCGCCGCCGCGACGGTGCACGCCGGCGTGACCGAGTGCGCCGGCGACGCCGACGCCTGCCGGGGCGCGTCGGTCGTGCTCTCGCTGACCTGCGCGCACGAGGCCGGGAACGCGCTGGCTGCGGCCCTGCCAGAGATCGGCGGCGCGGCGATCTACGCCGACCTGAACACCGCGTCCTGGCGGCTGAAGGCCGACCTGGCCGACCGGGCCGCGGCCGCCGGGGTCGCGTTCGCCGACGTCGCGCTGATGGCGCCGGTGCCGCGCAGCGGGCTCCGCACGCCGATGCTGGCCTGCGGGCCGGCCGCCGACCGGTTCGCCGATGTGCTCACCGAGCTGGGCGGCACCGTCGACGTGCTGCCGGGGCCGCCGGGCACGGCCGCAGCGCGCAAGCTGGTGCGCAGCGTCTTCTACAAGGGACTGGCGGCCGCCGTCATCGAGGCGCTCCGCGCCGCCCGCGCGGCCGGATGCGAGGACTGGCTGCGCGAGAACATCGGCCAGGAGCTGACCGACGCCTCGGCCGCCACCGCCGGCCGGCTGGAGTCCGGCAGCGTCCGGCACGCGCGGCGCCGGGCCGACGAAAT
>WNGP01016703.1_pt1 | contig 11008 bp, 10 predicted proteins | sample 5407671 | NCBI WGS metagenome assembly WNGP01 (sample SAMN13153381, study PRJNA577476) | soil metagenome | isolation source: 40 cm soil or saprolite under Garry oak tree replicate 2 | place: USA:California | collected 2016-06-15
TAGCGGTTAGGGTGAAGCCAGCAGAAGACTGGACAATAACGGTCAGAGTCGTCGAATTAGTCATATCATTGTTAGTTCCACCAGTACCCCTGAGCGTAACCGTGTAAGTTCCCGCGGTAGTGCTGCTGAAGGTAACGTTCGCATTGCCAGAACCTCCGGCCGCCAGGGTAATCGAGGGCTGGATGAATGTCGTCGTAAGCACCCCGCCAGGGGGTCCAGTGAAGCTACTAGAGAGAGCTACAGCGCCAGCGAAACCGTTGGTCGCTGCAGGATTACCAAGGCTTGTTGATAGAACTGTGACCTGGTGAGTAACACCTTGGTTGATCGTTAAACTCGTAGTGTTGGTCGAAAGAGTGAAACCGCTAACCCTAATCGATAGAATACCCGACGCATGCGCTCCGACACTTGGGCTGGTTACCTGGTTGATCTTGATCTGAGCCAAGCCTTCGTTCGTAGCCGCAGTGACGTTGACCGCCTTGGTAATTGTAGCACCTGCTGGAAGTGTGAACGCAGCAGGAACAAGGTAGCTTGCAAGGGCTAGGCCCGTTGTTCCCTGAGAACCCAGAGTGATAGTATACGAGATAGTTCCAGTGTATTGACCAAGGCTCTGCGCGGTCACAAAGAAGAGAGGACTACCTCCCTGCTTCGCCATAAAAGCGGTCTGCGCGTTGGCGAATGGCGCGCCGTTAACCGTGAAACCGACATCTTGAATGTTGACAGTTATCTTCACAGGACCTCTCAAAGTAATACCAATAGTTCCAGAATCACTAACATACGTCCCGTAGACTGTTATCGTGTAAGTCCCTGCCGTAGCGGTGTTAATCGTAGCAACGGTAGAACAGCTCGTTCCAGCAGTTGCGCATGATGCCAAACTGAATGTTGGAGCGGTAAATCCGCCGGTTACGTCGGCGGAGAAAGCGACGCTGTCAACAGCACAGCCAAACCCACCACAACCAGTCCCAGCCGGAAAACCATTCGCAGCAGCCGCAGTAATCGTAACGGTTGGCGAAGCCGAGCTCTTGATAGCAGTCACACTGGCACTGGACGAGGTAATCGCGACGAAGGGAGGATTAACATTGTTAGTGAACAGCGTTCCAGACTGAGCAGTCTCAGGAACCGCAGTATTGGTTCCGTTGGAGATCGTAACGCAGACTCCGCCACCTATGCTCGAAGTAGTGCAACCAGTCTGGAATCCGACAGAAATCCCAGAAGCGGTTGTTGTGCCAACCACATTGTAAATTGCGGTAAATAGAAGCCCGGAAGTCGGAGGAGTAGTCACTGCTCCGAGCTGTCCAACAACCACCAAGTGGTACGTGTCGATACTGTCGGTCGGAGCGCAGGTCGAACCCTGAATCAGAATATTCTGACGACACTCAAGAATAATCGTAGTAGGAGTAGGAAGAACAGAGCCGGTAAGATCAAAACCAGCAGGCGTCAAGAAAAGATGATTCACAAGAAGGCTGATATCAAAACCGTTCAACGCATCAGAACCGTTAATGTAGACACCAACCCGAATCTGGGTAGGTAGGAGCTGAGGAGTAGACGGGTTAGGCCCGTCAAACGTTATTGGCGTGGGGGAACACGGGTTTGCAGGAGGTGCAGCCGCACCCGACTCATCATTGAGACAAACCAGGCCAACCGGAGCAGCATGAACAATCTGGAGCCCTGAAATGCCGGCCAGAACGGCAACCAACAATAGTAACGGCAAACTAACCAATACGACTCGTTTATTCAACCGAATCTTGCACCTTAGCGAGTGAAATGGGCTAACTCTCAACAGTGTATATAATGGTTTTCGAATTAAAGCCAACTATCTACTGCTCTGTAACACTTTAGATAGCTACGGTAGTCCAAGAATATCATAGAGACACGACGCCAACCAACCAAGGCTCTGAACCAACCCGAAACCCTGTCTCAATCACGATACTCATCCATGTCTTTCGCGATCCTGAGCCGCCCATCACACACTCGGACCCTCCACTAACGCGATAACAGCCGATTAATCCCAAGTCCAGCCTCAATCCTGATTCCCGATCAGAGGATTTTCCAGGTTCGACAGCAGGGACGGGCACGTCAAGGATACTGCCTGAACGCATCGACTCAAACGTAGGCCGCCGCACTCCACCCGATCATGCCGAACACGTACCAAAAACTCGAACGTTTTAGCGACGCCGCCATCGAAAATTCCAACAATAGAATTCATCAACTCTAAGAACCCTACAGCTAGGAGTTGGAGCTCACCCACTACGGATCGCAAACATTATCGCGTCCGGAAAATCGATCCGCCTGATTCACCGCGCAAACAGTGTCTATGCACTATGGAGAGAGTCAGACGCACCAGTGAAACCTTACGCGGAGAACATTCCACTAAGCCATTGTCATCTCTTCGAGCCCCGAATTTTTCTAACACAGCAGATCAGACAATTGATTCCCAGACTTACTTAGGACATGAGCATTTGTCCATAACGTAGATTAAGAGACTAACTAGGGAATGTGTCCAAAAATGAAAATGCTAGTCAGAGTCCTCAGATTGTCATAATTGTGGAGGCCAGCGCTCCCAAGGAAAATATTCTTATGAGAAGACGAGTGTGCCAAAAGCTCACCCAACAGGACAATTCACGGTTCAGATCGCCGGAACCACTGGCTCCATATCACGCACAACGACAATAGTCTTCAACATAGCTCATCCTGGCCATCACAAGACCCACACGCACCACGATCACATGATCAATCCTGCGAATCTCGCGCCGTAGCCGAAAAGATTCAGGCCACACTTCTACCATAGTCTAGACGCTGACTAGAAAGTTCAACGTCCGGCTTGATCGACTTGCTATTTTGCCGTGCAGCAGTCGGATGGTCGTTCCGGGTGAAAGACGGAAGTCGAGGCCTACGGATCCGGACGGTTCAAGAAAAAATTAGAGGATTAGGAGATTGGTTCTAGGCGTTGCCGCATGTCTGCACTACGATGGGGCGCTGGAAACGCTAGGGGGCGGGTCCTACTGTGACTGTGAGATTGCCCTTGACCAGGTCTGATGTGCTCGCGCCTTTAACGATGGTCGACGCTTTGAACGTGCCCGAGTAACTGTACGTGTGGGTAACCGAGCAGGATCCGTTCGAGCCTTGCGTGAGGCCGAAGTGGCCGTCGCCGAAGCTGAAGAAACAAGAGAACGGCGCCGTCCCGCCTGTGTAAGTAGCGGTGAACGTGACCGTCTGGCCCACAACTGGCGAAGAGAGGGATGCAATGAAGCTCGTCAGCACGAGCGGTGGGATAGAGAATGTGTAGGTCTTCGAGTGTCCTGGAAAGATTCCAGCTGCGCCGCGCACATTCAACAGTACGGTGGAGCCCTGCACTATCGTAACGTTACGTACGATGCTGAAGTGGTCGGCAGCATTCACGTCTGTGAACGTGATGTTGTTCTGTCCATTCACCACGAAGCTTGTAATGTCGAAGGGTCCAAACTTGATCCATTTGCTCGTATACGCAGTATAGTCTCCCGAGCCTGTAAGATGATTCAGTCCAGCTGGAATGTCCACGACGAGATTACCGTTGACGAAGACCTGTAATTGGCCGACGCCATTGTCAAAATCGTCAGCGTCAAAAGCACTGAAAGTCAAGAGAACCCTTGCAGTCGACGATGAGACAGTAAACGTGACAGTCGTCGAATGACTGAGAGTCTCGCTGGCACCGGTCACCGTTGCAAGATAGTTGCCAGCTACAGAGCCCATGCATGCCAGCGTCGAAGCTCCAGAGCCACCAGTGAATATTGTGGGTGACAATGTGCAGGTCAGGTTTGTAGAGTTCGTTGTGACCCCGAGGTTGACTGGGCTGTTGAAGCCGTTCAGGGCCGTGACCGTAATCGTGGAGGTTCCCGCGGTTCCAGTGACGATCGTCACAATCGCCGGACTGGCAGAGATCGTAAAGTCGGCAACGCCCGTTAGTGTGTAAACCACTGTGGCGGAGTGGGACAGAGAACCGCTTGTGCCTGTGACAGTCACTGTTACAGAGCCTGCTGAAGTGAAGGTGCACGATAATGTCGATGAGCCTGAGCCTCCGGTGATTGTTGCGGGAGACAGAGTGCAAGCGCTATTGTCGTTGGTTAGAGCAACATCGGCTGAGAACCCGTTGACAGGGGCAATAGTGATCGTGGAGGTTCCAGGCGAGCCTACAGTCGTTGTCACGGTTGTTGGAGTCGCGTTGATAGTGAAATCAGCGACAGAAGTAATAGTGTAGTCGACGGTCGCGGAGTGAGTTAGAGAACTGCTTGTACCTGTAACAGTTACGGTAGCTGATCCAGCCGCGGTGAATGTGCAGGAGAGTGTTGATGTTCCAGACCCACCAGTGACGCTGGTCGGAGTCAACGTACACGCAGAATTGTCAGAGGTTAGAGCCACGGTGCCCGTGAACCCGTTCACCGGAGAGACAGTGACAGTTGAGGTACCAGCGGTATTGATGGCAATAGTCACGCTAGTTGGACTCGCGGCGATGGTGAAGTCAGGTAGACCGGTTACTGTGAAAGCGACCGTAGCAGAATGAGTAAGTGAACCGCTTATGCCCGTCACTGTAACGGTTACACTTCCAGTTGCTGTAAATGTGCAAGACAGAGTGGATGTTCCCGAGCCACCCGTTACTGTGACCGGCGTCAGGATGCAAGCTGTATTGTCAGATGTCAAAGCGACATCAGCAGTGAATCCGTTGAGCGGGGAAACGGTGATGGTTGAGAGTCCAGCCGAGCCCACTGCCACGGTCACGCTGGTCGGAGCGGCCGTCAAGGTAAAGTCAGGCAGTCCGGTGATGGCGTAAGCTACTGTTGCGGAGTGAGAAAGGGTCCCGGCCGTGCCGGTAATTGTCACAGCTACGCTGCCGGTTGCAGTAAAGGTGCATGACAGCGTTGAGCTCCCTGATCCTCCTGTTACAGTAGTGGGTGTAAGAGTGCACGCGCCATTGTCAGAGATTAGTGCAACATCGCCTGTGAACCCGTTCAGAGGCGATACAGCAATAGTCGAGGTTCCAGCTGATCCAACGACGACAGTAACACTCGAAGGAGTGGCGGTGATCGAAAAGTCAGCAGCAAGAGTCGCAGTGTATGCCACACTTGCAGAGTGTGACAGAGAACCGCTTGTGCCAGTGACCGTCACGGTTACAGTGCCTGCCGCGGCGAAAGTACACGAGAGAATCGAGGTCCCGGAACCACCAGTTACAGAGGCCGCGGAGAGAGTGCATGCAGTATTGTCACTTGAAAGAGCGACATTGCTGGTAAACCCGTTCAATGGCGAGATGGTGATAGTCGACGTGCCGGCGGATCCGACAGTTACTGTGACTGAAGCAGGACTTGCGGATATTGTAAAGTCGGGCGCGGCGGAGACAGTGTAGGTTACGGTAGCAGAGTGAGTCAGTGAACCACTGGTTCCTGTTACGGTTACGACCACACTGCCTGTTGCACTAAAAGTACAGGATAGGGTCGATGTACCGGAGCCACCGGTTACACTGGTCGGAGTCAAGGTACAAGCCGAATTGTCAGAAGTTAGAGCCACGGTGCCAGTGAAGCCGTTCAGTGGCGAGATCGTGATTGTTGAGGTCCCTGCGGAGTTGACAATTACCGGCACGGTTGTTGGACTGGCGGAGATTGTGAAATCAGGAGCTCCGGTTACAGTGTACGTGACGGTCACTGAGTGAGACAATGAGCCGCTGGTACCTGTGACTATGACCGCTACGGTACCTGCGGCTGTAAAAGTACAGGAGAGTGTAGAGGTTCCGGAACCACCGGTAATAGTAGCGGCGCTAAGAGTGCACGCGGAGTTGTCAGAGTTCAGCGCCACACTGCTGGTGAATCCGTTGACGGGCGAGAAATGCGACTGTGGCAGAATGAGTCAGCGAACCGCTCGTACCAGTTACGGTGACAGTTACGGATCCCGTTGCAGTGAATGTGCAGGACAGGATGGACGTTCCCGAGCCACCAGTCAGGCTAGCAGGGGTCAGCGTACAGGCAGAATTATCGGAAACGAGGGCTACGGTACCGGTGAATCCGTTCAGCGGCGATACGGTGATAGTCGAGGTTCCTGCCGAGTTCACCGCAACAGTCACGCTCGTTGGACTGGCAGAGATCGAAAAGTCAGGAGCGGCTGTGACGGTGTAAGCGACGGTTGCAGAGTGGGAGAGAGATCCGCTGGTTCCTGTGACAGACACAGTTATGGCACCCGTGGAGGTGAAAGTACACGAAAGGGTCGAGGTGCCTGAACCGCCTGAAACAGTGGCGGGAGTAAGGGTACAAGCCGCGTTATTCGCGGTTAGGGCAACGCTACCCGTGAAACCGTTTACTGGTGAGACAGTGATTGTCGATACGCCTGGGGAGTTGACTACAACCGTAACAGTTGTTGGGCTGGCTGAGACAGAAAAGTCAGGAACTCCTGTCACAGTATAAGCTACAGTCGCGGTGTGGGAGAGCGAACCGCTCGTGCCCGTAACTGTTACAGTTACTGTTCCGGTGCTGGTGAATGTGCAGGATAGGGTGGAAGTTCCAGAACCACCAGTCACAGTAGCAGGAGTCAGAGTACAAGCTGTATTGTCGGAAGTAAGAGCTACACTTCCAGCAAAACCGTTGAGAGGACTAATGGTGATCGTTGAGGTTCCGGCAGAGTTGACGGTCACACTAACAGTGTTCGGACTTGCAACAATAGTGAAGTCTGGAGGGTTATTGACCGTGTACGCTACGGGTGCGGAGTGAGAGAGCGAGCCACTGGTGCCCGTGACGGTCACTGTTACGGGACCGGCAGAGGTGAAAGAGCAGGATAGGGTGGAGGTGCCTGTTCCTCCGGTTACTGTTGCTGGTGTAAGCGTGCACGCGGAATTGTCGGATGTTAAAGCGACGTTTCCAGTGAAGCTGTTCAGAGGAGAAATCGTAATTGTCGATGTTCCAGGTGAGCCAGTTACCACTGTCACAGCAGTTGGACTAGCGGATATCGAAAAGTCCGCAGGAACAGATACGGTAAACGTGACCGTCGCAGAGTGAGTTAAGGTACCACTCGTCCCAGTCACAGTAACAGCTACCGTGCCAGCGGTCGCGAAGGTGCATGATAGGGTGGAGGTTCCGGAGCCGGTGACGGTCGTAGGACTCAGCGAGCATGCCGTGCTACCTGCTGAGAGACTAACGACTCCAGTGAACCCGTTGAGAGCACCAACAGTAATCGTAGAGGTACCCGCGACTCCCGTATTCACGGAGACTGCTGTTGGATTCGCAGCGATGGAAAAGTCAGCTGCAGCGGGACCCACAACTACAGTAAGAGTTGCACTAGTCTTCACCCTCGCGCCAGATGTCGCCCTGATGGTAGCATGATACGTAGTTGCAGCCGTGACCGTCGCGCTGAAGGTTGCGGTAGAGGTCTGAGTACTACCGGTTCCACTCGCGGTCAAAGTGACCGAGGATGGACTATATGTAATAGTCAGCGGCGGGGTGGCGGGAAGTACAGTTCCAGTTGCAAGAGATATGGGGCCGGCGAACCCGTTCAAGCTGGAAAGAGTTACCGTCGCGGTGCCCGTAGAGCCTGACGAAAACGAGATTGAAGTCGGGCTGACAGTGAAGCCAAAGTCGTCAATGACTACATGGATAGTGACGACTCCAGATAGAGTGTCAGGATTACCCAGAGCGTCAGTCGTTGCATATGTGCCAGACACGACAGCAACATAGTTGCCTGCAGCAGTCGCGCTTAAGCTAAGGCTAACAGAACATGACACGCCACCAGTGGCACAAGGATTCGTACCACTCAAGGTCGCTGTCAGGCCTGAAGTAGTCGCAGTAGTGAAATCGACTGAGTCGGCTGCGAAGCCTGTTCCGAAGCCGTTCATTGCAGTCGCAGTGACAGTAGCCGTGTTTGCGGTGCCCGGAAATTCGGGACCGAAGCTTGTTGGAGTAGCAGTAACTGCGACAAACGGCATCGAAGCCGCGGCAGAATTGTCAAACGCACTACCCTGAGCAGTCTCAGTATCCGGAGTATTGCTTCCATTAGCTACGGTGATGCAGACGCCTCCCACAACGCTGGTCGATGTGCCGCACCCCGTTTGAAAGCCCAGCGAGGTGCCGCCTGAGACGGTTGTCCCCGTTATGTTGTAGACAGCGGTAAAGAATAGGCCCGTGGTCGGCGGAGTGGTAATGAGACCTAGACCCGCAGTTAGCACTAGGTGGAGAGTATCAATATTATCCGTGGGCGCACAAACCGAACCTGCTTTCAATATTCCCTGAATACATTCCAGAACTATAGTCGTGGCACCGGGAACAGTTGTCCCCGTCAGATCAACGGAAAGAGGAGCTAGGACGGTATGATCAGCGACCAAAGTGATGTCGAAACCGTTTAGAGCATCAGAGCCCTGGACGAAAACGCCAACCCGTATCTGCTGGCCTATCGGACCCGCAAACACCGGTGCAGGTGACGGACAGGGAGTGGCTGAACCCGTTGCAGTCGACGGATCGGCTAGACAAACCTCTCCTGTGGCCGCATGGGCCAGTGGTATCATGTTATTCGAGGAGGCTACAACTGCTAGAAGGAGGATGGCAGGAACTAAGAGGAGAATGAGCGGCTTATTCAAGCAGAATCGTTTGTGTGTTCCTGATTCTCGATATTAATCTTTTCAGGACAATGTTCCAGGATTATACCCAGGCTCGACCAGAGATTGACGGAGCAATCCAGAGTAAAACCGAGAAGCTAGATTCATGATCCTAACTACGACTCGATCCAAAATCGAGACAAATCATCGACAGCCTCCTCCGACCCAACCAGCAACAACAACTCTTCAATGATAATTGTTGAGCAAAAAAACCACGTATCGCAACCATCCAATATTTGTGGACCCGACGGGGTCTAGATCGTTAAAGTCCGTCATCCAGTCTCTTCGATCCGAAACCGGCCAGAAATCGTTCAAAACAAGCCCTGATCCAGAAATCGGGGCGAGCGATCCCTAATCTGCGAGATCTTCGCGCTGACTCGTAACCCTGACATGAACTTCCGAAAACAGTCGACCAGCCTATTCTAATCCCTAAATCCCAGGACTCGCCCAGAACGGTATCAACTGGCGCGACTCCCTCCAAAAATCTCAAAAACGTGAGAACTCGCGAGGCAAAAGTGCTCTTGGGGAAACACCATGTAGAGAAAAAAAATCGGCGAGAATAAGCCCTGATCAGCCATCTGGACGGAACGTTCCATATGGCGCCCAGTTCAAGCTTGCATGGCCGCATATGGGGCGCTTGCCGAAAACGGCTGAATAGCCTGTTCTGCAAGGCAACGCGATGATCTCGCCCGAAACAATTTCAGCCAGCGCGAAGACCTCGCCCAGAATTTACAAAAAAAATGTTTCCTGCGACACAAAGTAGCTCTTTGGGGAAACTCAAGAGGCTTCGGTTTATGAAAAGAACAGATAGCCGGGACAGTGAGGGTTTCCTGTCTACTTCTTTCGGGACGGCGGCTTTCCCCGGCGCGACACTAAGACACCTGCGACGGCAACCAGGACAATCAAGACGCCCACAATGGAATAGAACACCGTCGGGTCCAAGCCCAGGATACTCGAGTTCGCAGGAGCCAACACCGTCAGGGTTATTGTTGTCGAGTGAGTAACCGAGTTGCTCGTCGCGTTCACTATCACAGTGAAAGTGCCGCTGGTCGTAGAGGTAATATCCAGCGTGACCGTACCAGAACCGCTCAGACTCGCAGGAACAGTAGCAGTGACCGCGCTATTGCTAGGAAATGCCTTGAACGTGACAATCCCCGCATACCCCGATGTCCACGTCACATTGATCTGCGCGTGAGCAGTCTGACCAACATTTACCGTAATTCCGGATGGAGTCGGTTGGAGAGTAAAGTCGATCACCGAATAGACCGGTATCGTCACATGAGTGATACCTTGATCATAGGTCTCAACAGCAGTCCCAGTAACCGTCACCGCATACACCTGAGACGAACCAGAGCAGGATATTGTAGTACTGTTGAGTCCGCCGGGCAGAAGAATCACGCTGCTACGACTAAAGCTGCAAGTCAAGCCGGAAGGACTATCAGAGTACGAGAATGTGACTGTACCATTGTAGCCGTCTGTGGCGGTCACGTTGATGTTCGCGGTTCCCGTCTGGCCCGGAACAATGATGACAGCGGTTGCCGGGCTGTGGGAGATGGAAAAGTCGGGCCTCGGTACCGTGAGAGTTATCGAAGGAGCAGAAACTTCGTGAGAACCGCTCGTCCCATTCACTTGTATCTGGTAGGTGCTGGGATAAACCCTCGGACCAACGATAATAGTGATCGTCGTGGTCCCGCTTCCCGTGATACTTGTGGGGGTGAGGCTGAAGTTGGGCCGGGGATACCCAGGCGGTACAGACGTCTTGTTAGTCAATACAAGATTCACAGTACCCGAAAACCCGTTAACATTTGTAACAGTCACGACCACCGAGCCGGACGTTCCCTCGGCAACAACAGGGGTCGCGTTCGATACAGTGAGTTGGAAGTCGCCGATACGGAACGTTACATCCAGGGTATGCGAAAGTGAACCAGACGAGCCAATCACCGTGACGGTATAGTTGAGAGCGTTTGCTGAAGAGCATGAGAGGGCTGAGGTCTGAGCAGAACCCAACACAACGCTTGTCACACTCAGAGAACATGAAATTCCGGAAGAAGACGCTAGACTCAGATCAACAGTCCCACTGAACCCGTTGACCGGCGAGACAGTAATCGTGGAACCTGCGGAAGTGCTCACCAGACCATTGACACTAGTCGAGCTTGCGCTTATCGAAAAGTCGGTAATTGTAAAAGTCACAGTCGCAGTATGGGAGAGGCTACCGCTCGTTCCGGTAACAGTAGCTGTGTAGTTGCCAGCAGATCCCGAACATGACAATGTCGAAGTCTGAGAGCCTCCTAGCAGTATGCTATTCGGGCTGAGCGAACAGCTAAGCCCAGTTGGAGCGACAGACACGCTGAGTGAAACGGTGCCAGAGAAACTGGCGGTCGGAGCCACCGTGATGGTTGAAGTCACAGCCGC
>WNGP01007545.1_pt1 | contig 11007 bp, 14 predicted proteins | sample 5407671 | NCBI WGS metagenome assembly WNGP01 (sample SAMN13153381, study PRJNA577476) | soil metagenome | isolation source: 40 cm soil or saprolite under Garry oak tree replicate 2 | place: USA:California | collected 2016-06-15
TCGTCGTGCAATACCCCAGCGCCATGGTGGTTCCGAACTCCTCGCCGTCCCATTCGGTGACGGAGTTCATCGCCTACGCCAAGGCGAACAGAGGCACGGTCAGATTTGCAAGCCCTGGCCACGGCACGTCGCCCCACCTTGCGGGCGAGCTATTCAAGCGCGCGGCCGGCATCGAGATGACGACTGTGCCCTATCGCGGCGCCGCGCCCGCAATCCAAGACGTCATCCCCGGACGCGTCGACGTCTTCTTCAACAATATCGCGCCGCTGCTGTCGCTGATGCAGCAGGGCCAGTTGCGTGCGCTTGCGGTGACGACCGCCAAACGCACGCCGGCAGCGCCAGACTTGCCGACGCTGGCGGAGACCGGGCTGACGGGTTTTGACGTCGCTGGATGGTATGCCTTCTTTGTGCCGGCTAACACGCCAGCGGCGATCGTGCGAAAAATATACGCGGACACGGCCGCCGCGCTGGCCGATCCCACGATCAAGGGACGTCTCGAGCAGCTCGGCTTGTTCGTGATCGGCTCGACGCCGGCGGAGCTCGGACAATTTCTCAAGTCGGAAATGGACAAGTGGGGGCCGGTGATCAAGGACGCCGGCATCAGCATCCGTGAGTGACCGCAATCAGCGCCGCCACGATCAGCGCGCAACGAGGGCCGCCCGACGGCGCGCGGGGTGGTCGGATGAATTCAACAAGCGGCAAGGGAGGACGACCGCGATGAGAAAACCAATCGCCACCACGACGCTTGGCGCTGCTAGCTTTTTGCTCTTCACAGCTATGGTCCACGCCGACGAAATCAGGGTTCTCTCCACCCAGGCCACCGAGGAGGCGTATCGCGAGTTGGTGCCGCAATTCGAAAAGGCGTCCGGGCACAAGGTCACGACGGTGTTCACGGGAACGCTCGACGCCAACAAGCGCTTGGCAGCCGGCGAGACCTACGACCTGTTGATCATGTCCGCGCCGTCGATCGACGAGCACATCAAGGCTGGCAAGGTGGTGCCCGGCAGCCGCGGCGATCTGGCGAAATCGGGCATAGGCGTGGGCGTGAAAGCAGGCGCACCGAAGCCCGACATCAGCACGACTGAAGCGCTGAAGAAAGCGATGCTGGCGGCCAAGTCAATCGGCTACTCCACCGGTCCGAGCGGAGTCTATATGATCGGCTTGTTCCAGCGCATGGGCATCGCCGACGAGATCAAGCACAAGCTCAAGCAGACGCCGACGGGGGGTGTTCGTGGGCAGCATCATCGCCAGCGGGGAGGCCGAGATCGGCTTCCAGCAGGTGAGCGAGCTCTCTCACTTTGCCGGCGTCGATTACGTCGGCCCGCTGCCGGCGGACATCCAGCGGTTCACCACGTTTTCGAGCGGCATCATTGCCGGAGCGAAGACGGCGGACGCCGCCAAAGCGCTCGTCAAGTTCATCACCGCGCCGGCGGCCGCCGACGCCTTCAAGAGGAGAGGCATGGAGCCGGGCTGACGCGCAAGCCGTGAGGCGGTGCAGGCTGCGCAGGCTCGGCTGCGCAGCGCGGGTGGATGGCTCAGTGCTGTCCTTGCAATAGAATTGGCGCGGTCGCGACCGGACGTTGCGCCTGCCGGTACCAATAGCGCGCATTGCCGAGATCGCCCTCCACGCGATGCAGATAGGCATGGACCCAGGCGCAATCCTTGCCGCTCTCATCCATGACGATGTTATGCGCCTTGTCCCACTGGTCCCTGCCCGCCCACCACAGCGCTGCCAGCGCCGGCGCGAGGCCGGCGGGCGGCTTTGCCTTGGCGAGGGAACGTTTGAACTCCGACAAATTCATCGCGAAACGCTCAGCAAGCAGATTACCACCACCGCTCCGGCGAAAACCGCCCCGCCGCCTGCTCGACGACGTGAGCGAGCGAGAACAGCGTCTCCTCGTCGAATGGACGGCCGATGAGCTGAAGGCCGAGCGGCAAGCCGTCCGCTGACAAGCCGCCCGGAACGGAAATTCCGGGCAAGCCCGCCATGTTCACCGTCACCGTGAACACGTCGTTGAGATACATCTCGATCGGATCGGCGGTGCCCTTCTCGCCGATGCCGAAGGCGGCCGATGGCGTCGCGGGGGCGAGAATCGCATCCACGCCGTCGGCAAAGACCTGCTCGAAATCGCGCTTGATCAGCGTGCGCACCTTTTGTGCGCGCAAGTAATAGGCGTCGTAATAGCCAGCCGAAAGCACGTAGGTGCCGATCATGATGCGCCGGCGCACCTCCTTGCCGAAACCGCGCGCGCGCGTGTTCTGGTACATGTCGGCGATGTCGCGTCCGCCCACGCGCAGACCATAGCGCACGCCGTCGTAGCGCGCGAGATTGGACGAGGCTTCGGCCGGCGCCACGATGTAGTAGGCCGGCAACGCGTATTTGGTGTGCGGCAGCGACACCGCGACCATCTCGGCGCCCGCGGCCTTGAGCCACAGCGCCCCCTGCTCCCACAGCCTGTCGATCTCGGCCGCCATGCCGTCGACGCGGTACTCCTTCGGAATGCCGATCCTCATTCCCTTGATCGACTTGCCGATCGCCGCTTCGTAGTCCGGGACCGGACGATCGACCGAGGTCGTGTCCTTGGGATCGTGCCCCGCCATCGAGGTGAGCAGGATGGCGGCATCGCGCACCGTGCGCGCGAGCGGCCCCGCTTGGTCGAGCGAGGACGCATAGGCCACGATGCCCCAACGCGAGCAGCGGCCATAGGTCGGCTTGATGCCGACGATGCCGGTGAAGGCCGCCGGCTGGCGGATGGAGCCGCCGGTATCCGTCCCCGTGGCGCCGAGGCAGAGGCCCGCGGCCACCGCCGCGGCCGAGCCGCCCGAGGAGCCGCCCGGCACGAGCGGCGTATTCGCCCCTTTTCGTCGCCACGGCGAGATCGTCGGCCCGAAAACCGAGGTCTCGTTCGATGATCCCATGGCGAACTCGTCGTTATTGAGCTTGCCCAGCATCACCGCGCCGTCGCGCCAGAGGTTGGCGCTGACGGTCGACTCGTAGGTCGGCAGGAAATTATCGAGGATGTGCGAGCCGGCGGTGGTGCGCGTGTCCTTGGTGGCGAACATGTCCTTGATGCCGAGCGCGAGACCTTCGAGCGGCCGCGCGTCGCCCGCCTTGAAACGCGCATCCGCCGCCTGCGCCATCGCGCGTGCGCGCTCCGGGGTCTCCAGCACATAGGCGTTGAGCGCACGCGCCTGCTCCATGGCGGCAAGGTGCGCGTCGGCGAGCTCCGTGGCGGAGAATTCTCGCCGGCGAAGGCGGTCGCGTGCGTCCGCGAGCGTCAGAGATGTGAGATCGGTCATTCGTCCGGACTGTCGCAAGCAAACGCGTTGGCGGCGCGGGCCGGACGTTTTGGGAGTTCCTGTTTGCGCCTGCTGGCCGTCGGCTTGGGCAGCGGCAAGCCGAGCGCCTGCAAATCCTCCGCCGTGAGGCCGGGCGGAATTTCGCCGCGTGCGAGAAAATCCATGCACCACAGGCGGAAGAAATATTCCTGTTCCTCACACGCGAGGCACATTGGTCGTTCTCACTATACCGTCATGGCGCGGCTTGGTCAGGGTAATCCAGATGCCGCTCAGTCTCTCGAGAATCCTCGGGTCCCGCTGCTTGCCCGAGGATGGCGGAATGCGCCGCCAGCGGCTTATTCCACCACCTTCGGCACCACAAAGAAACCGTCCTGCGCCGCCGGCGCGTTCTTGATGATGTCGTCGGGGATGCCGCCATCGGTGACGACGTCCGGGCGCTTCTTCATCTCCATGGGAGTGACCGAGGTCATCGGCTCGACGCCCTCGACGTCGACTTCCGACAATTGCTCCACGAAGGCAAGGATGGCATTGAGCTCCCCCCGCAGGTGCTCGACCTCATCCTCGGCAACCGCAATGCGCGCGAGATGCGCGATGCGGCGGACGGTGGCGGCGTCGACGGACATGGGGCGCGCGCGCTCCTGGAGCGGACCAACCTCGGCGAGCCTAGCAGAGCAGCTTTTACGACGGCAACCTGCGGTGAGAGCGCTATTGCGCGCCTCTCCGGAAGGGTCGATATAGCTCTCTTATGGATGCACCAAACCCTTCCGCCACCCCCACCTTCGCCAGTCGCACTCCGCTTCATATCGGCGCGGTGGGCCTGAGGGTACGCGACCTCGACCGGGTCACCACCTTCTATCGCGACGTGCTCGGGCTCGCGGTCCTCGATCGCGCCAAGGACGCCACCGCGCTCGGCGCCGGCGGCGTGCGGTTCGTTCACCTCGAGCACCGGCCCAACGCCGAGCCCGACGACCCGCGCAGCGCGGGACTCTATCACACCGCCTTCCTCATGCCGACGCGTGGCGACCTCGCCCGCTGGATCCTGCACGTGGCGCGCCACAAGGTGCCGCTCACGGGCGCTTCCGACCACGCGGTGAGCGAGGCATTCTATCTCGACGATCCCGAAGGTAATGGCGTCGAGGTCTATTGCGACCGGCCGGCGGAGACCTGGGAGTGGACCGGCCACGATTTGAAGATCACCACCGATCCCCTCGACGTCGACAGCATCCTGCAAGAAGTTGCGCCCACCACGACATATCCGGGCGCGCCCGACGGGCTGCGTATCGGCCACGTGCATCTGCGCGTCGGCGACGTCGCGCGCGCGGAGGCGTTCTATCGCGACGCGCTCGGGCTCGATGTGACGCGGCGGCGGCAGGGCGCGAGCTTCATGTCATCGGGACGCTATCACCACCACGTCGCCGGCAATGTCTGGCACAGCGCCGGCGCCGGCCGGCGCCAGGAGGGGCGCGCGGGACTGTCCTGGCTCTCGCTCGAGGCCGCCGATGCCCCCGCTTTCGAGACGACGAAGGCGCGGCTGACGCAAGCCGGGGAGGAACTCGCGGTCACGCCCACGGGCATCGCGACCGCCGACCCCTGGGGGACGCGCCTGCGCATCACGCGCGCGTAATCCTTTACCCCTTCGATGCCGCGAGTGCGCGCATCCGCTCGAGCGCCTCGGTCGCGAGCGCCCTGGTCAATTGGCCGGCGGGCATGTCGCGGCCGAGCGACGCCGCTTGCCCGGCCCACATGGGCGAGAAGTCGCCCGAGCCCTGCGCCTCGGCCTTGGCGCGCAACGGCGCGAGCGCGCCGGCGGCGAGCGGAAATTCCGGCGCCACGTCGGATATCGGGCCGACCTCGCGCATCAGGCGGTTGACGATGCCGCGCGCCGGGCGGCCGGTCATGAGATTGGTCAATGCCGTGCCGTCGTCGCGCGCGGATTTGAGCGCAGCGCGATGCGGGGCCGAGATCTTCGCCTCCGGACACCACAGATACGCCGTGCCGATCTGCACGCCGGCGGCCCCGAGCGCGAAGGCAGCCGCGATGCCGCGCGCATCGGTGATGGCGCCCGCGGCGATGACCGGCACCTTCACCGCATCGACGACTTGCGGAACGAGCGCGAACGTGCCGGCCTGAGAGGCGATATCGTCGCTCAAGAAGATGCCGCGATGGCCGCCGGCCTCGTAGCCCTGCGCGATCACGGCATCGACGCCGCGCGCTTCGAGCCAGCGCGCCTCGGCGGCAGTGGTCGCCGAACTGATGATCATGCAGCCCGCGGCCTTGACGCGCTTCACCAAAGCCGGCTCCGGCAGCCCGAAGTGGAAACTGACGACTTCGGGCTTGAGCTCCTCCACAACGTCGCAGAAGGTGGCGTCGAACGCCGCGCGGTTGCTTGAGGGGACCGGCGCCGCCGCATCGATGGTGAACTCGCGATAATAGGGGGCAAGCCTTTCGCGCCATCGCGCTTCTCGCTCGTTGTTGAGCGCGGGAGGCGTATGACAGAAGAACCCGAGATTGATCGGCTTGACCGTATGCGCGCGAATTTTCGTTATCTGCTCGCGGACCTGATCCGCATTGAGCATTGCGCAAGGCAGCGATCCGAGCGCGCCGGCCTGAGCCGCAGCCGCCACCAACTCCCAGTCCATGGCGCCGGCCATCGGCGCCTGCACGATCGGAAGCTCGATGTTGAACAGCTCGAGGAGGCGACGGTCCGGCCACATATCCGCACAATTCTCCGTGATCTCGTGCCCCATTTAATCACATTGCCGTTTGCGTCGCATGGCCGTCGTTTGCATCACGGTCATGCCCACGACATGATGGTGTAGCCAACTCCTGCGCGGAAGCGGTCATGGAACATCTCATCTTCGTGTGCCCGGCCACCGGATGCGAGATCGACAGCGGCGTCGGGAGCGAGATCGGCACCCTTCTGCGCATCCGCCAGCAGAACGTGCGCGCCCTTTGCCCGGCGTGCGGCGCATGGCACACATGGCCGGTGCGCGACGCCTTCCTGGCGAAAGCTGCCGGCCATCCCCTCGGCGCCGATTCTCACATCGCCTGACTCATGCCGCGGATGCGCCGCGCCATGGCGCCCATGATGTAGAGCGCGAAATTCGGCACCTCGTCGACCATGAAGCGGAATTTACGCTGATCGATCAGCGAGAGTTCGCAGAGCTCCTTGACGCGAGCGGTGGAGCTTCTCGGCGCGCCGTCGATCATCGACATGAATCCGATCGCTTCGTTTGGCCCGCAGATCTCGATTACCTTGTCGCCGATCGCCATCTCGATCACGCCGGACTGCACGATGTACATGCAGGAGCCCGGATCGCCCATGTTGAAGACGACGCTTCCGGCACTGAAGGTCACGTTCGCGCCGGCCCGTTGGGCAAACATTCGCATGTCGATGTCATTGTCGTTCATTTCCGCCTCGCCGGTCCAAGCCGCGCATCGATCGGCAGCGACTTTATGCCAAAAATTCGCAGCCCCGTGCTAGCTTTGCCTCGACCAGGGGCGCAATGATCCTTGGCTGCGCGTCGGGGCGCCCGCTCGCCCGGGACGCCCATCGCCGCTCACCGCGGAGGCACGATCATGGCTACCGTCACGACCGTCGCGAGACGCCCCGCCGAAAGCTCATTGCCGGCGCCGCGGGCCCGCATCGGAATGATCATTCCATCAGTCAACAGCATGACCGAGCCGCAGTTCAACCATTTTGCACCGCCCGGTCTCGGCGTGCATATCGCGCGCGCCCGCGTCGCCGGGGAATGGAAGCGACCGCTTGCGGCGATGGCCGATGAGATCGCCACGTCGGCGAAGCTGCTCGCTGACGTGGCGCCCGATCTCATCGTCTTCCACTGCACCGACACCTCGATGACGCAGGGCCCGCAGGGCGAAGGCGGCATTCTCAAAATCGTGCAGGACGCAACCGGCATCGAGGCGGTGGCAACGAGCCGCCTCGTGCTGGAGGCATTGCAGGCGCTCGGGCTGCGCAGGCTCCTCCTGCTCAGCCCCTACAAGAGCAACCAAGCCGTGATCGATTATCTCGGCGCGACCGGCTTTACCGTGGTTCATGACGTGGCGCTTGCCCGCAAGGCGCTCGAATTCGCGACGGTCACGCCGCGGGAATGGGTGGAGCTCGCGCACAAGCACGACCGGGCGGAGGCCGACGGCATTTTCTTGAGCTGCACCAACACGACCCAGATCGAAGCGATCGCGGATATCGAGCAGGCACTCGGCAAGCCGGTCGTCAACAGCAACCAGGCGGTGCTTTGGGGCTGCGTCAAGAGGCTCAAGTCGGCGCTTGCTCCACTGCCCCCGATGCCGTCGCTCGGCCGGCTGATGCGGCACATGGATGCGTGAGAGCGACCAGCGAGGATCGAACACATGAAACTGCAAGTTGGACGTCTTGCCGGCGCGGCGGCATTTCTCACGCTCGTTGTTGCGGTCGCGACCGCGCAACCATATCCGACGCGGCAGATCACGCTCGTAGTTCCCTTCGCGCCCGGCGGGCCTGCCGATTTTCTGGGCCGGCTCATCGGCCAGAAGATGAGCGAAGATTTGGGCCAGCAGATCGTCGTCGACAATCGACCGGGGGCAAACACCATCATCGGCGCCCAGGCGGTCGCCAAGGCCAGTCCCGACGGCTACACGCTGCTGATGGCCATCGACGGCACGCTGGTCATGAATCCGTTCCTTTACAGCAAGCTTGCCTACGATCCTTTCAAGGATTTCGTGCCGATCTCGCTGATCGCGCTCGTGCCCTCGGCGGTGGTCGGGAACGTCAACATCCCCGTCAACTCGATCAAGGAACTGGTCGAGCAGGAAAAGGCCAAGCCGGGGACCTTCCAGATCGGAATCAGCACGCCGACGTCGCAGGTCAATGTCGGGCTTCTTAACATGATGGCCGGGACCAATTTCACCATGGTGCCGTATCGCGGCGGGACGACCCAAATCACCGGCATTCTCGCCGGCGACATTGCGCTCGGCATGGAGAGCATCAACGTGTCGCTGCCGCTCTGGCGCGACAAGAAGCTCAAGATCCTCGGCCTGGTCAGCGCGCAACGCCTGTCGCTTGCCCCGGACATTCCAACCATCGCCGAGACCTTCCCCGGATACGATCTCGGCATCTGGCAGAGCATCGTCGCGCCCGCGGGCACATCGCGCGACGTCGTCACCAAGCTGCACGGATCGATCAGGAAGGTGCTGGCGCTACCGGAGGTCCGCGAAAAACTGCTCAACGCCGGCATCGAGCCGGCGAGCAGCAATACGCCGGAGGAGTTCGCAGCCTTCATCCGCTCGCAGGCCGACACGCGGGCCAAGGTCATCCAGGCGGTTGGCATGAAGCTCGACTGACCATGCCGATGGCGGCTCGCATCCTCATCGCCGCGGTCGCCTTCGCGATGATGGTGGGGCACGCGCGGGCGCAAGCGACGCTCGACGCGAACGCGAAGGATTATCCCAATCGGACCATCCGCATCATCGTGCCGTTCCCGCCGGGCGGGCCGGCCGATATCGTCGCACGCTTGGTCGGACAGCGCATGAGCGAGGACTGGAGCCAACCGGTGGTGGTCGAGAACCGCGCGGGCGGCAACACTGCGATCGGCGCGCAGGCGGCGGCGCGGTCGGCGCCCGACGGTTACACGCTGTTCGTGCCGATGGACACGACCATGGTGATGAATCCATTGGTCACGCCCAATCTGCCCTACGATCCGCTCAAGGACTTCGCCCCGATCACGCTGTTGACCAAGAACATGTCGCTGCTGGTGGTGCGAAGCGACGGGCCCAAGACGATCAAGGAGCTGATCGCCAAGGCGAAGGCCAATCCCGGAAAGCTCAACATGGGCGCGGGCACGATCACGTCGCGGCTGGGCGCGCTGCTATTTGCCAAGAGCGCCGGCATCGACGTTCAGCTCGTTCCGTTCAAGGGCAGCGCCGAGATCGGTCAGGCCGTGCTCGCCGGAACGGTCGATTTCGCCCTCGACAGCACCGGTTCGAGCCTGCCGCTGATCCAGGCCGGGCAGTATCGTGCGCTCGCCAAATACAGCAACCGGCCGCTCGCCATCCTGCCCGACGTGCCGAGTCTTGCCGTAGCGGCAGACCTGCCCGGACTCGACGAAAGCTCCACCTGGGTCGCGCTGGTAGCGCCCGCCGGCACGTCTGCTGCAATCATCGATAAAATCCATCGCGAAGTCGCGAGCATCTACGCCGACGCGGCCATGATCGCCAAACTGGAGAAACTGGGCATTCTCGCGACCGCTAGCAGCGCGCCCGCCGAGTTCGACGCATTTATTCGCAACGAGACGGAACGCTGGTCCAAGGTCTTCAAGGACAGCGGCAATATCAAGCTGGACTGACGCCGGTCGCCGCACGCGAAGGACGCTCGGCGCGGGCGATCAGTCCGACCCGCGCGGTCAGGATCCTTGTTTCTCGATCACCGTTTCTCGCGCAGGCCCGCCCGTTGCAGACGCGGCAAAACCTCGTCGCAGAAGAACGGAAGCTCGTCGAGATAATTGACGAGCGATACCGCAACCCCCGTCAACCCCGCCTTGCTGAGATCGATGAGTTGGCTCGCCACGTGGTCGGGGTCTCCCACGATGGGCAATCCGCCCATGCCCTGCGCGTATCCGGTGCGAATCTGCTGGAACTTCTCGGATGGCGTGTTCTGTGCCGTGATGTTCTTGAGCGCGAGAATATCGTCGACCGCCCGCCAGTCGGCATGCTCGACGATGGAATAGTGGTAGTAATCCTCGGCCTCCTTCTTGGTGGGCCTACAGGTGATGACGCCGACCGTATAGACGCCGAGCTCCTTGCCCTGTTGCTTCGCCTGGGCTTTGGCGGTCGCAACCTTCTGCGCGGTCTCATCGAGCGAGGTGCGCGATGCCTGCAGGAAGAATGCGTCGCAGTTGCGGATTGCAAAGGCTTGGCCGACGGGAGAGGCGCCGGCATTCATGATTAGCGGCCGCGATCCGCCATAGGGCTTTGGCTTGCCGCGGATGCCCTTCATGTTGAGATATTTTCCTTCGAAATCGAAGTCCTCCTTGTCCGACCAGATCAGCTTGATGACGTCGATCCACTCCTGCGCGTATTCGTAGCGCGATTCATGATCGCGCTGCTTGACGCCGAACATCGCGAATTCGCCCTCGTTCCACCCGACCACGATGTTGAGCCCGAACCGACCTTCCCCCACGTGGTCGGCGGTCACCATTTCCTTAGCGGCAATGACCGGGTTGAATAGCGGCGCATGCACGGTGCCGAACACCGTGACGCGCTTTCTCGAGCGTCGCGCCCTGGTAGTCGGTGTCGCCGCCATAGCCCTTCCAGCGCCCGATCGGGAGCAGGAAATCGATGCCGACGTCGTCGGCCATCTTGGCGAGCTTGAGATTGTCCGGCCAGCTCCCCGACCAGCGCTCCGGAACCAGGGTGACCGCGCGTCCCGACGAACAGTTCGCCCCGAACAAGCCGATCTTGAGCTTGTTCGCATTGTGCATCGACATGCGATCCTGCCGGGACGGAGCGGGAGCAAGCACGGTTCCTCCTGAAGCGTCGTTCGACGTGCCAAACGTAAATCAGGCTAGTGTGGCGGTTCAGAAGTCCGCATCATTCTTGTAGCGAGTCCGAAATGCGGACTTCTGAACCAAAGCCACACTAGATCAATAAGTTGCTAGTGTCCTTCGATTCCGAAGTTCGCAAACGAGGCTGCGGCACAATGATGCGAACTTC
>WNGP01007957.1_pt1 | contig 11007 bp, 11 predicted proteins | sample 5407671 | NCBI WGS metagenome assembly WNGP01 (sample SAMN13153381, study PRJNA577476) | soil metagenome | isolation source: 40 cm soil or saprolite under Garry oak tree replicate 2 | place: USA:California | collected 2016-06-15
CGGCCGGGCCAGCCTGGTCCTCAGCCAATACGCCGATCGCCCTGAGTTCGCGTCGGGTCCGTTCGCTGCGACTCACCGAAGAGCGGGCGCAGCACCTGGTTTAGCGCGGCGAAGCTCAGATCAGCCTCGACTCTGCCCCGACCGCGCGCAGCACTTCGGTACCGCCAGCAGCCGCCCGCGCCGCCGCCAGCTCCAGCAGCAGCGTCTTGCCCACCCCAGCATCTCAGGACATCAGCAGCGCCCCGCCGTCGATCGCCGCCCGGCCCAGAAACGAGCCGATGAACTCCAGGTCCGTGTCACGGCCAATCACGGACTGGGCCGAGCTCCGCCGGTCAGAGCCACCATCATCCACGGGCGCGCCTCCGTCCCCGGCCCGGGGCATTACAGAGACTTGGGGTCTCCATCTAACCGGACCGGATATGCCGGTCGTGGCACTGCACCCGCAGGTCAGACCAGGATCAGCCCCGCAGCCACGCCGAGTCTTGCGACGGCTACCTGACCTGCGCAGCTCCGGTTACATGGATACCCCTGACAGACATGACGCTCACCCGTGCGCAGAGTCATGCCGCGCAGCATTCGGCGTGACGGCGCAATGCCGCTGCGCTGGCGGTGGGCCACCCCGGAGGGGCGCCTGGCCCGCGGCCGGGAGCGCGGCTACAGCGAGAGCCTTGACAGGCCGGCCTGGATATCGGCGGTGACAGATTCGGGTGGCTGATCGGCGTCCACCGTGATGAGGATGCCCCGCTGCGTGTAGTAGCGCACGAGTGGGCCCGTCATCGCGGCGAACACCTCGAGCCGGTGGCGGATCACGTCGGCCCTGTCGTCGGCCCGTCCGTCCTGGCTGGCGCGGTCCAGCAGTCGCCGCGTCAGTACCTTCTCGGGCGCGTGCAGGTAGACGACCGCGTGCACTGTCACGCCGAGCCGGGCCCCGACTTCTGCCGCGGCAGTAGCCTGCGGGAGGGTTCGCGGGAAGCCGTCCAGGATGTAGCCGCCGCGGGCGGCCGCCTTGACGACGGCCGAGGTCAGCACGTCGAGCACGATCTGGTCGGGAACGAGATCACCGCGAGCCTGGTGGGCCGCGATCTCGCGGCCAAGCTGGCCCTCAGTCTGGGCCTCGGCCCGCAGCAGGTCACCTGCGGCGATGTGCCGCACCCCGAACCTGGCTGCCAGCCGCTGGCCTTGCGTGCCTTTGCCGGCGCCCGGCGGGGCGAGCAGCAGCAGCCTCACGGGACGGCTAGGTCGGCCGGGATGACGATGTCCCGCTTTTGGATCTTGCCGGTGGTGCCCTTGGGTAGCGCGCCGACGATCCACACGTGCCGCGGGTACTTGTAGGCCGCCACCTGGCCCTTGACGTAGTCCCGCAGTTCCCCGGCACTGATGACGGCACCCGGCTTGAGGACCACCGCGGCACCGACCTCCTCGCCCAGGGCCGGGTGCGGCAGGCCGATCACGGCGGCCTCCGCGATCGCGGGATGTTCGTAGAGCACTTCCTCGATCTCCCGCGGGTAGACGTTGTAGCCGCCGCGAATGATTAGGTCTTTCTTACGGTCCACGATGTAGAAGTAGCCGTCTTCGTCGACGCGGGCCAGGTCACCGCTGTGGAACCAGCCGTCACGGATCGCCTCGGCGGTGGCCTCGGGGCGTCGCCAGTAGCCCTTCATCACGTTCGGCCCGAGGATGACGATCTCGCCCACCTCACCCTGCAGGACCTCGTGGTCGTCGCGGTCCACGACACGCATCTGGACGTCCCGGATGGGCGTGCCGATCGAGCCGGGCTTGTGCTCGCGTTCGGGGTGGTTGAACGAGGCGACCGGCGAGGTTTCCGACAAGCCGTATCCCTCCAGCACCGGGACGCCGAACGCCTCCTCGAACTCGCGCAGCACCTGGACCGGCAGGGCCGCGCCGCCGGAGATGCACATCCGCAGCGCGGATGCGTCGTAGTCCGCGCGGTCTGGCTGGTGCAGCAGGGCCACGTACATGGTCGGCACGCCTTCGAAGACGGTGACCCGGTGATCGGCGATGATCCGCAGGGCGTGCTGGGCGTCGAACCGTGGCAGCAGGGTCAGGCATGCCCCGGACGCCACCGCCACGTTGAGCGCGACGGTCTGCCCGAACACGTGGAACAGCGGAAGCCCGCCGAATATGACGTCGTCCGGGCGGGAGCGGACGATGTCGGCGCGCGACACCTGGGTGTTGCTGATGAGGTTGCCGTGAGTGAGTTCGGCGCCCTTCGGATGACCGGTTGTGCCGGAGGTGTAAAGGATCACCGCGGTGTCCTCGTTGCCGACGTCCGCGACCTGCTCATCCGAGTCGGCCGAGGCCAGCAGATCGGGGAAGCCGGCCCCGTCCACGACGATCAGTTCGGCGCCGGCCTGTTTCGCGCCGAATCGTGCCTGGTCCGCGAACTCATGCCAGACGAAGATCAGCCCGGCCCCAGAGTCGCCGAGGTAGTAGGCGACCTCCCGTGCCTTGAGCAGGGGGTTCATCGGGACGACCACGCCGCCGGCCCGGAGCACGCCGTAGTACACCACAGGAACCTCGGCGACATTGGGCATCATGATGCCGACCCGGTCGCCGGGCGCCAGTCCGCGGTCGTGCAGCAGCCCGGCGACCCGGGCGCTCGCCTCGTCCAGCGCCCGGTACGTCATCGCTGCGTTGTCCACCCGCACAGCCACCCGCCCGGCGTGGGCCCGGGTCGTGTCCGTCAGGTTCCTTGCCAGGTTCGTCACGCTGTTATTGTCCGGCGGCAGGCCCAGACGGTCGTCGGTCTGCGGTATCAAGCCTGTCCCCGGGCGTTGGTACGGCGGTACAACCGTCGTGCCGGTGGTCCGAGCAGGCGGCCCATCCTTGTGTCGCCGGCACGTTATCGCCGGGTTCCCCGCCGCCCAACGTCATCACCGTGGAGTTCGATGTCCTGATCGAGATCCCGCGGGGCAGCCGGAACAAGTACGAAGTCGACCACGCCAGCGGCCTGATCCGCCTGGACCGTACGCTGTTCACCGCGACCCAGTACCCGGCCGACTACGGCTTCGTGCCGGGCACGCTGGGCGAGGACGGCGATCCGCTCGACGGGCTGGTGCTGGTGGCCGAACCCACGTTTCCCGGCTGCCTGATCCGCAGCCGTCCGATCGGCATGTTCCGGATGACTGACGAGAGAGGCGGCGACGACAAGATCCTCTGCGTGCCCGCCGGTGATCCACGCCAGGAACACTTGCGCGAGCTCCACCACCTACCCGAATTCGACCGGCTGGAGATCGAGCACTTCTTCTTGATCTACAAGGAACTGGAACCGGGCAAGAGCGTCGAGGGCGCGTCCTGGGCCGGCCGCGCCGCCGCCGAAGCCGAGGTGGAAGCCTCCCGGCGCCGCCTGCGCGAGACCCAAGAGCCAGCACCAGGCTGACGCGGAAGTGCGACGTCCGACTCAGGCAACGCTGCTTGTCGCGGGCATCAGGTGATTACGTGAAGGCACCGATGCCGGTGACGGCGCGTCCGACGATGAGCGTCTGCATCGTCTCGGTGCCCTCGAAGGTGTGGATGGCCTCCAGGTCCACCATGTGACGCATGACCTGGTAGTCGAGCAGGATGCCGTTGCCGCCGAGCATGTCGCGCGCCTCGGCGGCTATCGCGCGGGCCTTGCGGGTGTTGTGCATCTTGGCCAGCCCGGCCACGGTGGGGGTCAGCCTGCCCGCCTCGGCCAGACGGCCGATCTGCAGGCAGTACAGCTGCATCGCGGTGAGGTCCGCCAGCACCGATACGAGCCGCTGCTGGATGATCTGGAAGCTGGCCAGCGGCTCGCCGAACTGGCGCCGCTGCATCGTGTAGCGCAGGGCGGTGTCGTAGGCGGAGGTGGCGTGGCCCAGTGCCGCCCAGGCGCAGGTGCTGCGGGTGGTGGCCAGGACCCGGGTGGTGTCCTTGAACGAGCGCGCCCCGGGCAGCCGGTTCTCGGCCGGCACCCGCACCTCGTCCAGGGTGATGTCGGCCTGCCACACCGAGCGCAGCGACACCTTCGCCTCGATGACCCGCGCCTGGTAGCCCGGCGATCCCTTCTCCACGACGAACGCGTTGACCTGGCCGTCGTCGGTGTTGCGGGCCCAGACCACGACCAGGTCGGCGACGCTGCCCAGGCCGATCCACCGTTTGCTGCCGTTCAGCACCCAGCCGTCCCCGTCGGGGCGGGCCGAGGTTTCCAGGGCGACCGAGTCCGAGCCGTGCTCCGGTTCGGTCAGCGCGAAGGCCCCCAGCTTGTCCATCCGGGCCAAGTCCGGCAGCCAGCGCGCCTTCTGCTCCTCCGAACCGCACATCGCGATGGACTGCATGGCCAGGCCCGCGTGCACGCCCAGGAACACGCCGAGGCTGCCGTCGCCGCGGTGCAGCTCCATGGTGACCAGCCCGCAGGCCATCGGGCTCATCCCGGCGCAGCCGTACCCCTTGATGTCCTCCCCGACGATGCCGAGCTCGGGCAGCCGCTTGACCAGCGGCCAGCAGATCTCGGCCCGTTCCCAGTACGGGCCGACGACCGGCACGACCTCCTGGTCGACGAACCGCCGGACGGTCACGAAGTGCGACCATTGCTCGTCGGTGAACTGCTCGCGGACGGAGAAGAAGTCCGTCCCGAGGGATTCCCCTAGATGCGCGCTCGTCACCTGCGTCATCGCTGGCTTCCTTTCATGGCCTGGCTCTCCGGTGTGGCGGGGTCGGCATCGAGGAACGCCTCCACGACCGGAGCCATGCGTTCGGCGTCTGCGACTAGGTCGAGGTGGCCGCCCTGATAGATGTGCAGCTCACTTCGTGGCATCAGCCGGTGCATGATCCGCGCGTTGACGAGCGGGATGATGGGGTCGTCGTCACCCGCCAGGATCAACGTGGGCTGCCGCAGCCGCGGCAGCCGCGGGAGGCTGGTCCAGCCGATGCCGGAGATCAGCTGGTAGTAGTAGCCCCTGGCCGGGCCCAGCCGCGTCGTCGCGTGCAGCAGGTCCCGGGCAAGGGCGGGGTTCGTCCGCACCCTCCCGCCGTACAGCTCGCCGGCGACGCGGGCCGCATATCCAGGGTCCCGGTGACGTCGTGGGGTGAGCATCCGCATCAGGGCACGCGGGCGCCCGGGAACCATCAGCGCGCCCGGCCCGGTCGCCACCAGCACCAGGCGGCGCACCCGGTCTGGGCGGCTGAGCGCGAACTGCTGCGCCAGCCCGCCTCCCCACGAGATGCCCAGGACATCGGCCTGCTGGTAGCCGAGCTGGTCGAGCAGGCCGCTCAGCAGTGGCGCCGACGCGGCCAGGTGGTAGGGGATGACCGGGGCCGGTGAGCCGCCGATGCCCGGCATATCGAACCGGATGACTCCCCGCCGCGGATCGAGCGCATCGACGAACGGCTGGAGCAGCTCCAGGCTCGCTCCGATGCCGTTGCACAGGAGCAGCGGAGGTCGGCCAAGGGTCCCCTCCCGCACCGCGACGCGGATGGCACGGCCGCCGGCCGTAAGGCTTCTCATTCGTTCGGCCGACTCGGCCCGGAGCAGCCGGCCTCGCATGAACCGGGTACGGCCGGATCCCGCGCGGCCTTTCCCGGTCGGCCGGGGACAGGACATGTCAATGGTCATAGACGTAGGTTCCCGGCGCGTCGCAGATCTGCGCCAGACCGCCACCGCCGGGCTCATCCGGGGCCGCCTTCTCCTCACCACAGTGCTCGGCCAGCCAGCCCGCGTAGTCCGGCCACCAGGAGCCGTGCCAGGTCTCTGCGCGCCGGAGCCAATCCTGCGGATCCTCCGGGCAGTCCTTGGCCACCTGGTATCTCGCCTTGTCATTTCCGGGAGGATTGACCATCGCGGCGACGTGCCCGCTGGTGGACAGCACGAACCGGCTGCGGCCGCGGAGCAACCGGGTGGACCGGTAGCAGCTCTGCCACGGGCAGATGTGGTCGGTGATCCCGGCGACTATGTAACTGTCACGGTCGATCAGCGCCAGGTCCACCGGCGAGCCGATCATGGTCACCCCGCCGGGCTGGACCAGCCCGTTCGAGAGGCCCAACCGGAGGAAGTCCCGGTGCAGGCCCGCGGTCATCCGGGTGGTGTCCCCGTTCCAGAACAAGATGTCGAACGGCGGCGGTGTGAGTCCAAGCAGGTAGTTATTGACCCAGTAATTCCAGATCAGGTCGTTAGGCCGCAGCCAGGCGAACACCTCGGCCAGCGACCGGCCGTCCAGGTAGCCGCGGGCCTGGGACGCGGCCGCGGCCAGCCGCACGGTCCGCTCGTCAATGACCGCGCCGGCCAGGCCCGCCCGCGCCTCGTCCAGCACGGTGACCATGAGGGTGATCGCGGCGAGCCGGTCCAGCTGGCCGGTGTGCGCCAGGTGCGCGGCCACCATCGCGGCGATGATGCCGCCCGAGCAGGCCCCCATGAGCACGGTCTGCTCGCTTCCGGTGATCCGCCCCGCCGCGTCCATGGCGTCCAGGACGGCCTGCCCGTAGGTATCGAAGTCCCAGTTCGCGTGCCTCGCATCCGGGTTGCGCCAGGAGATCATCAACACCTGCACGCCGCTGCCGACCAGATACTCCGCCAGGCTCCGTCCGGGCGCCAGGTCCATCACGTAGAACTTGTTGATTGTCGGCGGCACGATCAGCAACGGGACCTGCCGCACCGCTTGTGTGGTGGGGCGGTACTGGATCAGCTCGAACACCGGGGTCCGCAGCACCACCGACCCGGGGGTGACAGCCAGGTCCACCCCGACCTCGAACGCGTCCGGCTCGACCATCGACGGCACCCTGGGCGCCGCCGCCATGTCCGCGGCGAAATGCCGCAGGCCCGCTATGGCACTGCCGCCGCCGGTGTCGACAGCGGCCTTCACCGCGGCCGGGTTGAGCAGCGGGTTATTGCTGGGGGCCAGAGCGTCGATCAGGTTCGTCACCACGAAGCCAACACGTTCGGAGTCCGCCCAGTCCAGGCCGGCTTCCGCCACCAGGCCCTCCACGGTCCCCGCAGCAGTCAGGTACACCTGCATCGCCCGGCGCAGCAGCGGATTACCCGCCCACCCCGGATCAGCGAACCGGCGATCCCGCCGGGACGGCCGCACCTGGGAAGTGCCCACCGCGATGCGGGCCAACTCACTCACCAGCCGGCGCCCCCGCCCGGCGACAAGCCGAGGGCGCCCAGCCAGCGCGGCAGCCAGGCGCAGGCCGGAACCGCCGGGGTTCATCCGGCGCAGCACGCCGATGGCCGCATCGGTGAGCAGCAGGTCCAGGGGCGCCGCCGCGGCATCCGCCGCTGTTGATCTGGTGGTGTCGCTGTCGGGGCTCATGATCTCCGTCCTCCACCGAGCGTAAGCAGCGGGGCGCGTTCTTCCATTGGGCGCTCGTCACAAACTCGAGATCAGGCATGGTTCCGCGGGCACAGGCATGCGGCCGCCCCAGCAATCGGGGTATCCCCGCACGGATGTGTAAGAATCCGCAGGTGGACACCGATCGTCCCGCAGTCGTCGAGCTGATGGCCGACGTGGCGGCGGCGGTGGCCCGCCGGGCCGCCGCGGTGCACGAGGATGTCTACGAGGTGATATTCCGGGACATTCCGGAACTCCGCCAGGACAAGCCGGTGCTTGCCCTGCTCCGCTCGAGTGTCCTCAGCAACGTCGATACCTGCCTTCAGGTCCTGCAGCACCAGATCGACCTCGCTGACGTGCAAGCCCCGGCCATGGCCGTGGAATACGCTCGCCGGCAGGCGCAGCGCGGCATGCCGCTGAGTGTGCTGCTGCGCGCCTACCGGGTCGGGCACACATGCTTCACCGACTGGCTGCTCAGAGAGCTGGCCAGGCAGACAGATGACCCCCAGCTGATCACCGCCGCCACGCTCGGTATGTCCAAGGTCGTGGCTGGCTACGTCGACCAGACCTCCGAGGAGATCGTCGCGGCCTACACGCGGGAAAGGGAGAGCTGGCTGCGGAGCCGCAGCGCCGCCCGCGCCGCCCGCGTCCGCGACCTGCTGTCGGGCGCGCGGATCGATCTGCGTGCTGCGGAGGCCACCCTTGGCTACCGGCTGCGCCAGTACCACGCGGGCGTGGTGTGCTGGACGGACGAAGCGCCGGGCCCTGTAGACAACATCACCAGGCTCGAGCGTGCGGTCAGGGAGATAGCGGAGCAGGTAGCTGGTTCCAGCGATCCGGTGTTCCTCCCGTGCGATGAATCGAGCGCGTGGGCGTGGCTGCCGCTGGGGATCCGGGACACGTTCACCTGCCCGGCATCCGGCACGGCCGGTGTGGGCGGCGACATCCATTTCGCCTTCGGCGACGCGGCCAAAGGCACGGCGGGGTTTCGCCTCACCCACGAACAGGCCATCGCCGCCCAGGCGGTGGCGATGGCCGGCGGCTCTCCCATGCCGCGGGCGGTGACGTTCGGCGAGGTCGCGCCGGTGGCGATGATGCTCGGCTCCGCCGAACTGCTACGGGCATGGGTGCTCAGCACGCTGGCGGGGCTGGCCGCCGACGACGAGCACCATGCCCGCCTGCGCGACACCCTGCTGGTATTCCTGGAAAGCGGGGGCAGCTACAAGACCGCCGCGGAACGGCTGATGCTGCACAAGAACACCGTCCAGTACCGGATCCGAAAGGCGCAGGAGAGTCTCGGCCGGCCCATCGGCGGTAACCGCCACGACGTGGAACTGGCGCTGCAGGCGAGCCGCTGGCTCGGCGCGTCCGTGCTCCAGCCGGTCCCCGGCGGCCACAACCGGGAGCGTGCGCCCTGACCCTGACCGGAACCGTGCTCAGCGGTGCCAGGCGAGCCCTACTCTTCCTCGTAGCCGCCGGCGCGGATCAGTTCGGCGACCAGGTCGCCTGCGGCGGCGTCGTCCGCGGCTGGGTCCACGCCTGGCGGCCGGTGCCGATGATCGTGGCGGCATCGGCATCGGCATCGGGCGGCGCCAGGACGTCGGCCGCGACCGCCCCGAGAGCGCCGGTGCGGAGCGCTCCGAGTTCGTCCCCGACGACGATACCGGTGAGGTTCCCCTGGCGATCCCAGACGGCCACGAGCTGCTGCCCGGCCGGCTCGCCCGCGCGATATGCCCGGAACCCGCTCGTGCCGTCGGCGAGCGCGCCCGCGGTAATGACGTAGTCCAGCTCTCCGAGCTCACATCGGGCCCGCGTGGGCGCGGCCAGCTCACCGCGGCCTAGCTGGATCAGCGCCTGACGCGCCGCGTCCACCGCCACCGCCGCCGGAACGCGGCTCACATCGTTGTCGGTGAGCACAAACATGGTCTGCTCACGCCGCCTGGACCACGCGAGCGCCTAACTCGGGTAGTCGCGGTCGTAGCCGGCCTCATCGCGGGTGTAGCTTCCTGGCGTGCGGGTGGTCGGCGGATACGGCCGGTCCTCGGCAACCGTGGGCGGCCGGTACGCGGTGCGGCGGCCCTGCGCCCACGGTGCCCAGATGATGATCCACAAGATCAGGCCGAGAACACCGACGCCCATCAGGATGTCACCGATGGTGTGGAGGTAAAGGCCATGACTGACGACCGTCACGAGGGCAAACCTGAGTATCGCACCCACGGCGATCAGCACGAGTGCTGCACCAATCTTCATGTCGGTCCTCCGCTGGGCTCGTGACTGGGTTCAGCGCCTGCCGCTTCCCCCTGGCGCCGAGCGCAAACTCGGTCCGGTCAGCCCCGGCATGATGGGGGCATGAACCAGCCAGAAACGCCCGCCGTCGGGAACACGGCCGTCGGGAACACGGCCGTCGGGACCGCCGGATTCGTCGACCACCACACCCATCTGCTCGCGGCTTCGGCGGGTGTTCCGTTTCCCTGGCACGGCACCACCGTCCGCGCCTTCCATGAGCAGGTGTTCCGCGCCGGCCTCACGCCGATGGACGTGGCCGAGCCCGAGGTCACGGAGCCTGCCGGCGAGCTGGCGGCACGCCTGCGTCACGGGCTGGCCCGGGCCGCGAATGCTGGCCTGGTCCAGGTCACCGAGATGGGCATGCGGAACTGGTGGTATCTCGACGCACTGGACAGCATCTCGCGGCGCGGGCCGCTTCCGGTTCGGCTGCGGATCTACCTTGCCAGCGGGCTCGCCGAGCAGGCCAGCCTGGCCGAACTCGACGCCCGCAGAGATGACTGCGGCCCCTGGGTCAGGCTTGATGGGATCAAGTTCTATGCGGACGGCTGGCTTGTGCCGCGCACCTGTGCGATGTGCCGCAGTTTCGCCGACGAGGACAGCGCCGGCATCCTCTTCCAGGACGCCTCGACGCTCGCGCGCAGAATCGAGCCGCTCGCCGCTCGCGGCTGGGGTATCGCGACGCACGCCATCGGCGACCGGGCCGCCGAGACCGTGCTCGACGCTTACGACCTGGTCTGGGGGCACGACCCCGGGGCGGTCGCCGCCGCGATGCCCAGGATCGAGCACGGCAGCGTGCTGTCGGCCGAGCTGGCCGGCCGGATCGCGCCGCTCGGCGTGGCCGTCTATCTCCAGCCGTCGTTCGCGGTCACCGACGCGGCACAGGTGCCGGCCGCGCTCGGGGCGCAACGATCGGCGACGGCATACCCGTGGGCGGCGCTCGCGGCGGCGGGGGTACGGTTGCTGGTCGGCACCGACTTCCCGATCGAGGTGATCGAGCCGCTCGTCGGCTTGGCGCGCCTGGTCAGGGGGCGCTCGGACCGGCCGGGTTTCGCTACCCCCTCCGCCGCGCCAGGGCATTCCAGGCTGCCGCTCGACATGGCCTTCCGGCTTGCCACCGACGCGACGGCTGGCCGGACGGTCCTGTCGGCCGACCCGTGCGCCATCACCGCCGCCGAACTGGACCACGTCGAGGTCCGCGGCACCGCTCCCGCGCCGTTCTAGCTAAGAGGGCACGGCCTGCCGCCGCTGATCGCGTCAGCGATGACGTTCGCTCATGCTCCGGGCGACGGAGCTCTCGCGCCACTCGGCGGCGAGCAGGGCGTAGATCGCGGTGTCGCCCCACTCGCCCTTGAACCACATGTCCTGGACGAAGTGGGCTTCCTTGCGCATGCCGAGCCGCTCGCAGAGCCTGGCCGAG
>WNGP01006446.1_pt1 | contig 11004 bp, 10 predicted proteins | sample 5407671 | NCBI WGS metagenome assembly WNGP01 (sample SAMN13153381, study PRJNA577476) | soil metagenome | isolation source: 40 cm soil or saprolite under Garry oak tree replicate 2 | place: USA:California | collected 2016-06-15
GCCGATCTCGCGCGAGCCCAGGAGGGCCGCCTCCATGCGCCCCATCCCGTGCTCCATGTGGCGCACGATGTTCTCCAGCACGACGATGGCGTCGTCCACCACGAAGCCCACGGCGAGGGTGAGGGCCATGAGCGAGAGGTTGTCGATGGTGTAGCCGAGCATCTGCATCGCCGCGAACGTCCCCATGATCGAGAGGGGCAGCGCGAGGCTCGGGATGATGGTGGCCGAGACGTTCCGCAAGAAGAGGAAGATGACCAGGACCACGAGCGCGATGGCGAGGAGCAGGGTGAACTGGACGTCCTCGACCGACGAGCGGATGGAAACGGACCGGTCGTAGAGGATGTTGAGGTTGACGGAGGCGGGCAGCTGGGCCGTGAAGGTGGGCAGGATCTTCTTGATCGAATCCACCACCTCGATGGTGTTGGTGCCGGGCTGGCGCTGGATGGCCAGGATGACCGCGCGCTCGTCCTTGTACCATGACGCGACCTTGTCGGTCTGGACGCTGTCGATGACCCGGCCGAGCTGCTCGAGCCTGACGGGCGAGCCGTTGCGGTACGCGACGATGAGGGGCCGGTAGGCCTGGGCATTGGTGAGCTGCCCCGTGGCCTGCACGCTGAAGGACTGGTACTGGCCGTAGATCGTGCCCGTGGGCAGGTTGACATTGGACTGGGCGATGGCGTTCTGGACCTCGTCGATGCCCACGCCGAGAGTGGCCATGGCCCGCGGGTCGAGCTGGGCGCGCACCGCGTACTTCTGCGATCCGAAGACCTGCACCTGGGCGACCCCGCTGATGGTGGAGATCCGCTGGGCCAGCATGGTCTGGGCGTACTCGTCCACGGTGTAGAGCGGCAAGGTGGGTGAGCTCAACGCGAGGTACAGGACGGGCTGGTCGGCTGGATTCACCTTCTTGTAGGAGGGCGGCGTCGGCATGCCGGGAGGAAGGAGCGGCAGGGTGGCCGCGATGGCGGCCTGGATGTCCTGGGCGGCCGCGTCGATGCTGCGGTCGAGGGTGAACACCACGGTGATCTGGGTCAGGCCGAGGGCGCTGGTGGAGGTCATCGAGTCGATGCCCGCGATCGTCGAGAACTGACGCTCGAGCGGCGTGGCCACGGCGGAGGCCATGGTGTCGGGGCTCGCCCCGGGCAGGCTCGCGGCGACCTGGATGACAGGGAAATCCACGTTGGGCAGGTCGCTCGCGGGAAGCTGCTCGTACGCCATGAAGCCGAAGATGAGGAGCCCGGCCATGAGCAGGGTCGTCATGACGGGACGCCGGATGAAGAGATCGGTGCTCATCGTGGCGTCGAGGCGGGCGCCGCCGCCGGCTGAGTGGGGCCTGAGGGCTTGACGTCCACGCGCGAGCCGGGCACGAGGCGCATGTGGCCGTCCGTCACGACCCGCTCCGACTCCACGGTCGAATCGGGCTTGACCACGAAGACGTACTGCCCCTGCTGGCCGGCCTGGATGGCCTGCGAGGGCACCACGAGCGCGCCCGGCTCGGTGCGCACGGTCAGGACCACCGTGGCGAACTGGCCGGGCCAGAGAACGTCGTCCGTGTTCTCGAAGGTGGCCTTGAGCTGGATGGTGCCCGTGGTCGTGTCGACGGTATTGTTGACGAAGCTCAGGCTGCCCCGAGTCGTCACCGTCTGCCCCTGGGGAATGGCGTCCACCACGAGGGTGCCCCTGGCCCGCTCCACCTTGATCTGATCGAGGAAGCGCTCGGGCACCGCGAAGGTGACATTGATCGGGTGGATGCGATTGATCACGACCAGCGGATTGCCGATGTCGTTGGCCTTGACCACATTGCCTTGGTGGATGAGCAGGTTCCCCGTCCGGCCCGCGATGGGGGCCCGGATGCTGGTGTAACTCAGCTGCACCTTCGCGTTCTCCACCATGGCCGCGTCCGCCTGCACGAGCGCCTTGGCATTGGCCAGGGCGGCGCGATCGGCGTCCACCGTCGCCTGCGCGGTCTTGAGCGTCGTGGCGTACTGATCGTACTGCTCGCGCGCGACGAACCCGCCCTCCACGAGGCGCCGGTAGCGCTCCTCGCCCACGCGGGCGTTCTCGTACTGCGCCTGGTCTCGGACCAGGTTCGCCTCGGCCTGCGCCACCTGCGCCTGATGCTGCCCCATGGTCGCCTGCGCCTGCGCCAGCGCCGCTTCGAACGGGCGCGGATCCATGGAGAAGAGGACGTCGTTGGCCTTCACGTCCTGGCCTTCTTTGAAATGAACCTTGAAGATCTGGCCGCCGACCAGGGAGTAGACGGACACGGTGGCGACGGGCTGGACGTTACCGATGGCCTGGATCTGCACGGGCACATCGCGGATCTCGACCGGCGCCGCGGTGACAGCGACGGCAGGGGGGCGAGCCGCCGCCTTGGCCTTGCCCGCGTCATCGCTCTTGGAGCACGCGAGAGCGAGCACGGGCAGGCAGAGGAGAAGCGCGACGAGCAGGCGCCGGCTCATGAGCCCGCCTCCAGCGTGGCCGTACGCGTCTGCGGCCGCAACGCGCCCGCGAGCCGCCGCAGAAAAGCGCCGTGCTGGGCGACAAAGGCCGGGTCCGTGGGCTTGAGCCCGGTGAGCAGACGCGTGAATTGCGGGAAGGCGGCGGGAAACGTGGTCAGGGCGACCATGGCGAGCAGAAAATGGCCGGCATCGAGGTCGGCGCGCAGGAGCCCGCGCGCCTGCCGCTCGCGCACCTGGGCCACGCCCAGGGCGAACGCCGCGCGGCGCTCCGCATCGACAGCCACCACACCCTCGGCCGCGCTCAGCGCCTCCCATTCCATGAGCCGCACCCAATCGAGATCCCGGCAGGCGGCGTCGAACCAGAACGCGAGGCTTTCCGCGGCATCGTCGGGGGCGGTGACTGCCCAGGCGGACCGCTCGCGCACCTTGCGGGTCAGGATCTCCCGAAAAAGGTGCTCTTTGTTGCCGAAGTAGTGGTACAGCATGCGCTTGTTGATACGCGCGCGGCGGGCGATGCGGTCGACGCGCGCCCCCGCAAAGCCCTTGGCCGAGAATTCCTTGAGGGCGGCCGCGAGGATGCGCTCACGGGTGCGCTCGGGGTGGCGCCCGGTGGGATGCAGGCGGGATCTCAGGACGGACAGGACGACCATCGGTAAGTAACCAACTAGATAATAACGTCAGCGCCACCCAAAGCGCAACCCAAAGGCGTCACCATCGCCCGTGCCTCGGGGCTGCCCCCCCGCAGCTCGAGATATCACGCGTGGCGAAGCAAATTGACCCAGGACCGCTTCATACTTCTTTACACTGGCCACATACCGGCTTCACCGGTTCCCTCGAAGCTCGACGATACGTGAAAGGATAACCGCGTGGCCCACCGGATCTCCGCCCTGCTCATCGACGACGACGCCCGCCTGGGCGCCCTCGTGACGGAATATCTCGGCAAGCACGATATCGACGTGGCGGTGGCTGCCGACGGCCCCCGGGGTCTCTCCGCGCTCACCAAGCACCGGCCCGAGCTCGTCCTCCTCGACCTCATGCTCCCGGGCATGGACGGCCTCGAGGTCTGCCGACGGATCCGCGCCACTCCCGATCTGTCCGGCCTGCCCATCATCATGCTGACGGCCAAGGGCGAAGACGTGGACAAAGTGGTCGGGCTCGAGCTCGGCGCCGACGACTATCTCGCCAAGCCCTTCAACCCGCGCGAGCTCGTGGCCAGAGTGCGGGCCGTGCTTCGCCGGACGAGCCCCGCCACGACGCCGCCGCCCCCCAAGCTTCGCGTGGGCCGGCTCGAGATCGACTTCGCGGCGCGCGAGGTCACCGTGTCGGGCAAGCGCCGCGTGCTCACGCATCACGAGTTCGAGCTCCTGGCCACCCTGGCGCGGGCGGCGGGCCGCGTCCTCACCCGCGAGCAGATCCTCGACGCCCTCAAGGGGCAGGCGGAAGCCTTCGACCGCTCCATCGACGTGCACATCGCCAAGCTCCGCGCCAAGCTCGAGGCCGACCCCAAGGAGCCGCGCTATATCAAGACGGTGCGCGGCATCGGCTACATGTTCGCGCGCGAGGCCGACTGAGTGCGACGACTCTTCGCGCGTATCTACCTCCACTTCCTGGGAGGGCTGCTCGTCGTGGCCGTCGCCGTGAGCCTGCTCTTCGCCTTCAGCGCGCGCGGCGCCTTTGTCCAGGAATCCTCCGGCCGCACCTCTCGTCACGTCGCTTCGCTCGTGAGCGAAGCCTTCCGCGATCCCCCGGCTCTCACGCGCCGCGTGCAGCAGATCAACAGCGAGCTGGAGCTCGACCTCGTGGTGCGCGACCTCCAGGGGCGTGTCCTCGCCCGCGCGGGCGCGGAGCCGTCCGCCTTCACCTCGGAGCAACTCGCGCAGGTCCGCACTGGACTGCGCATGGTCCAGCCGAACCCAGAATGGTCCGTGGCGAGCCCCGTCCGCGATCCGAAGACGGGGGCGGTCATCGGCACCGTGGAGACCATTGCCCATCGGCGTGCGCGCTGGCGCGGCTTCACCCGCCCCGCCGTGATGCTGGGCCTCATGGTGGTCATGTTCGCGGGCGCCGCCGCGCTCCTCGCGCGGCGCATCTCCCGTCCCCTCGAGCGTCTCACGGGCACCGTGCGGCGACTTGGCACGGGGGATCTCACCGCGCGCGTGCCCATGGATCAGTGGACATGGTGGCGTCGCCGCGGGCCGTCCAAGGGTGACGAGCTGGCCGAGCTGACGCAGGCCTTCAACGACATGGCCGAGCGCATCGAGCGGCTCGTGGCCGGGCAGAAGGAGCTCATGGCCAATGTCTCGCACGAGCTCCGCTCGCCCCTCACGCGCATCCGGGTCGCCCTCGAGCTCCTCCCGCGCGACGAGGAGGCGGACGCGCGCCTGCGTGACGTGGAGGCCGATCTCGACGAGCTCGAGCGACTCATCGAGGACGTGCTGACCACGGCACGCCTCGACGCCACGGGGCTGCCTCCGCATCCCTCGAAGATGGATGCGCGGCAAATCATGGCCGATCTCGCCGAGCGCGCCGGCCGCGATCCCGCCACGGCGGGACTCTCGGTTTCCCTGGCCGGCAGCGCTGCCGTCGAGTGCGTGGCCGATCCGGCGCTGCTGAAGCGGGCGGTGTGGAACCTCATTGAGAACGCCGCCAAGTACGGGGCGCCCCCCATCACCCTGGCCGCGGAGCGCCAAGGGTCAGACGTGGTGCTGTCGGTGACGGACGAAGGCGCGGGCATTCCCCCCGAGGAGCGGGAGCGGGTGCTGGCGCCGTTCTACCGCCTCGACAAGGCCCGCACTCCCGAGGGACCCGCCCACGGCTTCGGGCTCGGCCTCACCCTCGCCCACCGGGTGGCCGTGGTGCACGGCGGGCACATCGTCATCGGGCCCGCCAACGGCCACGGCGGCGAGCACGGTTGCCGCGTCTCGTTGATCCTCCCCGCAGGCTGCTAGCAAGCTGCGGCGCGGTACTTGCGGATCAATCAGGCGTTGAATTGCGCAGATGCGCCCTCGGGCGTGGTCGCCGGCAGATCATCGAGGAGCCCCTGGACGACCGAGTCGCGCGCCAATCGACCCATCCCGTGTCTCCGGCTCGAGCTTACTCGACCTCGCGCAGACGCAAGACCTCGGCGCGGCCGTCCATGTACTCGCCCATCTTGCGGCCGAGGGTCTTGAAGTGCTCGCTCGCGCGGTGCGCCTCCACGGCCGCCTGATCGGCGTAGCGCTCCATGAAGACATAGGTTCCCGGCGTCTCTCCATGATGGTGGAGGGCGTAGAGCTTGCAGCCCGGCTCATGGGCGTTGACCTTGGCCACCAGCTCCTTGGCCACCGCCTCGAACTCCTTCTCCATTCCCGGTTTCACCTTGATCGTGGCGACCACTCCCAGCATCTCGAGTCCTCCTCTTGAGGTATGCTCACCCGCGAGAGTCGACACCTTACCACGGGAGGCATGCGTCATGGCCCAGGGCGTGAAGATCGACACGGTGCGGTCCTCCTCGAGCGGCACGCCGGGCCGCTCCCTCAACAGCGCGCGGCAGCAGCACTTCATCCTCGACTCGCCGTCGGGACCGAACGAGGCGGTGACGAACGGCGAGGCTTTCCTTGCCGGCATCTCCTCGTGCGGGGTCACCCTCATCGAGAAGTACGCCATCGACCAGAAGGTGCCGCTCGAGAGCATGGAGGTGACGATCGAGGGCGTTCGCAGCGACGCGGAGCCCAATCGCTTCCAGTGCATCAACGTCTCGTTCGCGCTCAGGGGGGTGAGCCAGGGGCAGGCCGAGGAGCTCGTCGAGGTCTGGAAGAGCCGCTGACCCCTCTATCGCACGGTCGCGGCTGCGACCGACGTGAAGGTCGACGCGCTGGCTGTGAAGGCGTGATCGAGGGCATTCTTCGCTGCCCCCCTCACCCTGCCCTCTCCCCCGATGGGGGAGAGGGATCTAAAGAGAAGCCCCCGCGGCCGGCCTTACCTATCTTCATCCCTCTCCCCCGTCGCGGGGGAGAGGGCAGGGTGAGGGGGCCGGAATTGTGACCGCCTAGAAAGCGGCGGTGCAGGCGACGGGGGACTGGCGGACGACGCTGCCCGTGTAGGTGTTGATCACGAGGTCGAAGCAGCCGGCACCCTGGCGGACGCGCTGCTTCAGGAGACCCGGCCGGAGCCAGCGCTGACTGACCACGCTCTGCGAGACCTGAGTCACCCCCATGTCTCGAGGCGCCGCATATGCCGAGCTCGGACGCAGCAGGGCGCTCACCTGCCGCTGCTCGATGGTCTTCGCGCTCACCCAGTGAAAGCTCGCCCGCTCGGCGTCCGGCTGCTTCATCTGAAGAAGGACGTCGCCCGTGGGGCAGACCCGGGCGCCCACCTCCGCGTTGTGGTTCGTCCTGATGCGCTGGATCTCCTGGACCTGGGCGCACTCGAGGTTGGCTTCCCACAGCCGCCTCTGCTCCTGCGCCTGGGCGAGGTCACGCGAGCTCACGCCGATCTTCATGGCATGGAAGTGATCGATCCATGACGGCACCGCGGTGATGATGGTGACGGCGAGAGAGGGATAGAGCAGCATCCATTGCCACCAGCGTGTGGCGCTGGTCGAGGCGGAGGTCTTGCTCGTGTCAGGAACGGTTCCGGCCGCCGCGGGCGAGTGATTGCGCATGGCGTCACCTCTTCGGGTTCGAGCGTGCACTGCTTCCCCCGCGGAAATGCAAGGCGACGGCCAGAGGAGAAGGACGGCGATTCAGCGCCTTGGCTCCGCCATCCCCGGTGAGGCGCCAGGCAATGTGGTCGGAGCGCGATGGTCAGGCGGCACAGAATGGGCTGTGTCTACTGCGTCCGCGTCGAGCTACTCCGTGCGGAACGCGTACAGCGTGAGATCGTCCGTGCTGACGAGGAGCTTGCCGTCTGCTGTAAGGACAGCACCGAGCGGCCAGCCGTTGAGCATCACGCTCCAGAGCGGCGTGCCCGTGGCCACCCCGAGTGCGTAGAGCCGTTTCGGTCCCTGCCCGGCCACGTAGAGCGTCTCCCCTTTCAGGACCGGCTGGACGGAGACGGTGCCCACGCGCGCCTTCCACACGGGCGCGCCCGTCGCGCGATTGAACGCGATGAGGCTCTCCCTTTCCGCGCTCGCCCCCGCGAGCACCAGCGAGGGGAGAACGGCCGGGGCCATGGGCGCGCGCGAGCTGAGGCTTTCCCGCCAGCGATCCCGCCGCGTCGCCACCTCGACGGCGCGGAGCCAGTAGCCGCCGCGGGTCGGATCCTGAGTCGTGACGTAGAGGACGTCGTCGGTGACCGTGAGCGGCGCCTCGAGGGCGCTCTCGAGTGGGAGTACCCACTCGACGGCGCGCGTTCTCACATTGATGGACCCGAGAGACCGCGAGCCCAGCAGGTAGAGGTGATCGGCCCGCAAGGAGTGCGGATAGGAGAGGCCGACGGGCAGGTCGAGATTCCACGCCTCCACCCCGGCCGACACGGTGATCGCGCGCAGCCGGCGTCCATCGAGCAGGTACGCCGTGTCGCCCGCGACCACCGGCTCGCTCGAGGTCTTGACCCGCCAGCGCTCCTTGCCCGTGCCGAGCTCCCGCGCGAGCAGGGAGCCGCTCTCCGTGGCCAACACCACCTCGCCGGCGATGGCGAGCGTCTGCGCACTCCCCTTGGCCTCCCAGCGCAGCCGGCCCGTGGCCAGATCCAGCAGCAGGACGGCGTCACCGTTGCCGAGGGCGATGGCCGAGCCGTTCACCGCCATGGGGCCGATGGGGCCCACGCGCTCGAAGCGCCAGCGGGCCTGGCCGCTCGCGAGATCGACCATGGCGAGCTTCGACTCCGTGGTGTTCTGGTAGCTGTAGGTTCCGCCGAAGATCGCGGTCGGGCCCAGGACGACGGGGCCGACCGTGGAGTTCGTGGAGAAGCGGTTGTACCAGGAGAGGCTCTGGAACTTCCAGAGGAGGCGCTCCGGCTCGTCACCGAGCGCGGAGGAGGCGGCAATCAGAGCGAGAAGAACGGCGAGGACAATGCGCATCCGAATCATGTGACGTGAGGCCGAGGATAGCACACCGCCCCTCACCCTCCGCCCCCTCACGTATCCCTCTCCCCCGATGGGGGAGAGGGATACGTGAGGGTGGATTCGGGTTACGCGAGACGCGTCACGTCTTCGGCAACTTTGGGATAGTTGAGCAGCATGCCCGCGTCGTGGCCAGGGAAGCAGAGATCCACCGACGAGGCCTTCGCGCGAACCTTGTCATAGGTCTGCATCCAGCCGATCAGGTCGGTAATGAGGATGCTCGGCGTGTCCTCCTTGATGTTCCGGGCCAGGTGCGCGCAGTCGGAGGCGACCACGGCCGTGCCCTTGGCCGTGCTCACGGCTAGCGACTGGGTGCCGATGGTGTGGCCGGGGCCCAGCATGATCTCGAGCCCGTTGCCGATGGTCAGGTCGCCATCGGCAATGACGAGGCGCGGCGTGCCTTCCAGGTCCTGCAGCACCTTGTAGGCGAGCGGATCAGCCGTACCCGCGAAAATCTTCCGCTTCGCCACCGGGTGCTTGGTCCAGAAATCGTACTCGCGCTTCTGGACATAGAAGGTCGCCTTCGGATACGCCTTGGGGAACATCTCCATGCCGCCCACGTGGTCCCAGTGCATGTGGGAGATGATGACCTTGGTGACATCGGTGGGCTTAACTCCGATCCGCGCGGCCACGTCCACCGGATTGACATAGCCGGTGAGCTTGCGATCGGCCGCCATGGTGACGCCCACGCCTGTGTCCACGAGGATGGTTTCCGTCGGCCCTTTCACCACCCAGATGTAGTAGTAGCGCTCGATGTCCTGGTCCCAGCCTTGATTCCAGAGCAGGAAGGCGAGCTTGCTCATGAACGGGCCCGCGTACTTGGCCGCGTAGATCTCATAGGACGGCTTGGGCTGGGCCGCCGCCGGCGTTACCTGAGCCGCCATGGCCGTCGCCACTGCGGCCCCCGCGCCCTTGACGAAATCCCGCCGCTCCTGGTCCATGATCACGCCCTCCTCATGACTCGTAGACGCGTTTGAGCTCGCCCTCCGCCCACTTCACCGCGTCCTCAGCCTTCATGCCCTGGACGCCCTTGGCGAACATGTCCGTGATCACGTACTTGGAGTAGACCTCCCCCGCCTTGGCATTGGCGGGTCCCGCGTAGCCGATCATCCGCGTGCCACGCCCCGTGTAGCGATACGGCTTCATGGCCTCGTCGATGGTGCTCCACAGCGGGTTGTTCTCCCAGTGGGTCGTCGAGCCCACGTTGAAGCCGTACTCGACCTCGAACCACTTGCCGAACTGCTCCTTGGAGTGGATGTGCTTCAGGAACTCCTTGGCCGCCTGGACGTTCTTCGAGTACTTCATGACGGCGTGCGAGGTGACGAGGTGGTAGGTGGGCGTCTTGCCGCTCGGGCCATCGGGGAAGTTGAAGTCGGCGACGTCCCGCCACATGGGCTCGCCCTTTTCGTCCTTGATCTTGTCCGGGTTGCGCTTGGCGAAGATGTAGATCGAGGCGCCGTTGAGCGTCGAGGAGATCTCCCCCGAATGGAACGCGCGGTTGTTCGACGAATCGTCCCAGCCGAGCCCGCCCTCGTCGCAGGCGTCCTTCCAGAACGCCGTCATCCACTTCACCGCGTCGATGGTGTTCCTGGAGTTCAGCACGACCTTCTTGCCCGTCTTGTCTGTCTCCACTCCGCCGAAGGTCCACAGGAGCGGGTAGGACCAGGTGGGCGCGTCGCCATACGTGTGGCCGAGCGTCTGGCCGATGGGCTTGCCCTTCTGCTTCAGCGCGGCGCCGATCTTCCGCCACTCCTCGAGCGTCTTGGGAGGCTGGGTGGCGCCCACGGAGGCGAACAGTGATTTCCGGTACGCCATCTGGTTGCCCACGATGCCGTAGGGGAGGGCGAGCCAGCGCTTGCCGTCGCGGACCGCCGCCTCGGACTGCTCGTAGTAGCCGCCCTGGTCCTTGGCCTTCCACTCGCAGAGATCGCTCACGTCCGCCAGCGCCGAGGCATAGAGATGCGGCCAGTTGTGGAGCATGAAGATGATGTCCGGCCCCGCTCCCGTCTGGATGGCCGCCGTGATGCGCGGCTGCAGGTCGTTGCCGTTGATGTTCTCCATGAAGACGTCGGTCTTCATCTGCTTGTTGTACTCGGTGATCTGCCGGCGGAGCTCGACGTCGCCCTCGGGGATGAAGTCCGGCCAGTGCAGGAGGTGGATGCGGGCAGGCTGGGCGAAGGCGGGGGCGTGACGGGAGGCCAGGATCCCCTCGAGCCCGCTTGCCGCCGCCGCTCCGCCTGCCGTCTTGAGGAAGGTGCGCCGCTTCATTGGGGCCTCCTTTAATGAGGGGTCCAGACGGTGGCGCCAGACTGGCAGTGGCCCGTACCGCTGTCAAGCAGCTTTGACTTCACGGGATGCCGAAGGCAGACTTGGGGACACTCTCAAAGGAGCCCTCATGCCCTCGAACCTCGACGAGCAGTTCCAGACCCTTCACGAGATCGCCCGCGCGGCGCGACGCAACCTGGCCGACGGGCCCTGGGATTACATGGTCGGCGGCAC
>WNGP01005048.1_pt1 | contig 11002 bp, 10 predicted proteins | sample 5407671 | NCBI WGS metagenome assembly WNGP01 (sample SAMN13153381, study PRJNA577476) | soil metagenome | isolation source: 40 cm soil or saprolite under Garry oak tree replicate 2 | place: USA:California | collected 2016-06-15
TGCGCCTGGACGCCTCCTCCCGCAATCGCTTTGAACTGGCTATAAGGCAACAGCGCCAGCTGGCGATCTTTTGCTCCCGCCACCATGGCGCTTGCCAGGGGATGCTCGGAGTCCGCTTCCGCCGTTGCCGCCACTTGCAGCAGCCGGGCCTCGTCCAGTCCCGCCAGTTTGCCCGCCGCGAAAGCCACACTATTGGTCACAGCCGGTTTCCCTTCGGTCAGGGTGCCGGTCTTATCAAAAATGATCGCCTGAATGTTTGAGGCTTGCTCCAGGGCCGTCGCGTTTTTGATCAGAATGCCGTTTCTAGCTCCAATGCCTGTACCAACCGCTACGGCTGTGGGTGTTGCCAGGCCAAGCGCATCGGGACAGGCAATGACCACCGCTGTCACCGCTAGCGTGAGCGCAAAGAGAGCGGTTTGTCCGATCACGAAGAACCAGACGAGGAATGTCAGCACTCCGGCGCTGACCGCTGCCAGGACTAACCACTCTGCTGCACGATCCGCCAGGCGCTGGGCGGGCGCTTTCGAGTTCTGCGCCGTCTGCACTAATTGCACAATCTGAGCGAGCGCGGTATCGCTGCCCACTTTGGTAGCCTTAAAACGCAGCGAACCGGACCCGTTGACCGTGCCACCGATCACCTCATCGCCAGGTTGTTTGCTGACGGGCAGGCTCTCACCGGTCACCATGCTTTCGTCGATGGCACTCTCTCCCTCAGTCACGATACCATCAACCGGCACTTTCTCGCCGGGGCGCAGCAGGAGAAGATCGCCTCCCTGTACCTGCTCGACTGGCACCGTCTCTACCTCTCCACTGGGCCGGATGACATTGGCTTGCGAAGGTGCCAGGCGGAGCAGGGCATTGAGCGCATCAGAGGAACCCCGGCGACTGCGCATCTCCATCCAGTGGCCAAACAGCACGAAGGTCACGAGCATCGCTGCCGCGTCGTAGCTCGTCTCTACCTGGGGTGCAAAAAAGGTCACAAAGACACTGAAGAAGTAGGCCACCAGGACGCCCAGACTCACCAGCACGTTCATGTTGAGTGTGCGATTGCGCAGGGCACGCCAGGCACCGGAATGGAAGATCCAGCCTCCCCACCACACCACCGGGGTAGCAAGCACGAGCAGCACCCAATTTGGGCTGATACCAAATGGAGTAGGCAGGTGCAACTTGAAGAGATTCACGCCCAGGGGCGAGTACAGGACGACAGGGATGGTCAATACGAGCGAGACAAAGAAGCGATTGCGCATATCCGCTTCCATCTGCTTTGCCATGGCCGGGTCGCTCATATCGTGTTCCATGTGTCCCATGCCCTCCATAGGACGAGGGGTGGGAGCTGCTGTTGGCTCCTCCACCATAGTGGGATGATGACCATCTATGTGTTCCATGGCGGGCATGGAACCGGCATGTGGCATCGTTGTATGCAGTGTGCTGAGCTGAGCCGAAAGGGCTGGATTGCTCGTCTCACTCCATGGTTCTCCACAGAGAAATCCACAGTCCTTCACGAGTTCCTTAAGCTGCGTATCACTCAAGCGCGTCTCATCATACGTCACTGTCACTGTTTGAGAAACGTAACTGGCCTCTACCTGGGCAATATTATCAAGCTTGCTGAGGTTTTTCTCGATCTCGCGTGCACACCCGGCAAAGTTGAGACCTTTGACTGGCAACGTGGCAGTTATCATCGTTTGTATCTCTCTTGTGAAGACAGGTCTTCTTGCTACGCAAAACAGACGACATCGTCTCTACCCTCGGGAAGCGAGATCATCCTGTTACCGTATCTGATCTGCACGTCCACTACCACCTACAGGCTTGCTATCCCGCCTTTGATTAACTCATTGGTGGCAGGCGATTCCTCTCGCAAGACAATCAGCCACCTCTGTACCCCTGCCAGGGGGGATGGGAATACTATACCATACTTGCCATGATGTGTGCAAAGAAGGGTTCCCGCCCTGGGAAGCGTCTATCATATACTACATCCAGAGAAGTGTCACCTCTTCACTTACTCATCTCCGGCGTTGTGAGTATCAGCTATACGGTAGACCATACACCAACAGCCTCACATCTGCCGGTTGCGGAAAGGAGCTAGACTGCTGTGACGCGCATTTTAGTGGTAGATGATGAAGTAGCACTGGTCGAACTGGTGCGAGGCTATCTCGAACGCGAGCAGTACGAGGTGCTGACGGCATCGGACGGGCGCACAGCCCAGCCGGACCTCGTCGTGCTCGATGCCATGCTCCCCGAGCTCGACGGTATTAAAGTCTGCCGCCAGCTCCGGCAGTTCTCCGACGCCTATGTCATTCTGTTGACCGCCCGCGCAGAAGAGATCGACAAAATCCTCGGCCTGACTGTTGGCGCGGATGACTACCTCACCAAGCCGTTCAGCCCGCGCGAGCTGGTGGCCCGCATCAAGGCCCTGCTGCGGCGTCCCCGCCAGGCGGCAAACGCGCTCCACACGGGCTCAGAATCCCCTGATGATACCCCTGCGCCGCAGCGCTGGGAAGACCTGACGATTGATGAGGCGCAACATGAGGTGACGCTGCACGGGCAGCCGGTCGAACTGACCGCGCGCGAGTTTGCTCTCCTGCTCGCGCTCGCCCGGCATCCCGGCCGGGTGTTTACGCGCGCCCAACTGTTGGAGCGTGTGTGGGGAGACGCCTACTACGATGAGCACGTTGTGGATGTCCATATTGGGAACCTGCGCAAGAAGCTGGAAGCGGACCTGGCGCATCCTCGCTACCTCGAAACGGTGCGCGGGGTCGGCTACCGCTTCCGGCACAGGCGGGAGTAGCAGTATGCATTGGGATATCTCATTCAAAGCATCCCTGAGCGGGAAATTCCTGCTGTCCTATCTGCTGATTGTCCTGGTCGGTGTGGCCACGCTGCTGGCAGTCACCTTTGCGCTGGCGCCGACGCTGTTCCAGGCGCAGCTTGTGCGCATTCTCCAGACCCATCCGAGCACCTTGACGACTGCCGAGGCGAGCCAGCGCATCCTGGGGGATTTTCTCGGCACCCTGTTGACTGCCCTGGCCCTGGCAGCTGTCGCTGCCACCGTGACCTCCCTGGTCATCAGCCTCTTCGTTGCGCGACGGATCACCGTTCCCTTACAGCACATGACGCAGGCCTCAGAGCGGATCAGCACAGGTCACTATGCTGAGCGGATTGAGGTCGCGCCTGTGCATCGTACGGACGAGCTTGGGCGACTGGCAGCTAGCATCAATGCGCTTGCGGTGGCTCTCGAACAGACTGAGCGCCGCCGGCTGGAAGTCATCGGTGACGTGGCGCACGAACTGCGCACCCCGATTGCCACGCTCGAGGGGTATCTCGAAGGCTTGCTTGATGGCGTCGTCGAGCCGACTCCAGACACCCTGGCCATGCTTCATACCCAGGCAGGACGACTCCGTCGCCTGGTGGGCGATCTGCAGGAATTGTCGCGGGCTGAGGCACGCCAGATTCCCCTCGCCTTACAGCCGATTGCCCCAGAGCGTCTCGTCCAGAGCGCACTTGAGCCTCTGGAGGGGCAGTTTGCCGAGAAAGGGCTTGAACTCGACATCCGTCTGCCGGAAGACCTCCCGCAAGTCATGGCCGATCCGGCTCGCGCCATGCAAATCCTCACGAACCTCCTGGTCAATGCGCTGCGCTACACACCTGCACCGGGCAAGATCGAGATGGTCGTGGGCCGCGAGGGGGACATGGTGGCCTTCCGGGTCACTGATACGGGTGTTGGTCTTACCCCCGAGCAGCTCGCGCACATCTTTGAACGCTTCTATCGCGTCGACAAGTCGCGCTCGCGCGCCCTCGGTGGCTCCGGTATTGGTCTGACGGTTGCCCAATCGCTGGCCCGGGCAATGGGTGGCGACATCCGGGTAGCAAGCGCTGGCCTGGGACAGGGAAGCAGCTTTACCCTCACGCTTCCTCAAGCCAATGGTTAGCAATGCTTTCAAGCACGTTTCTTGATCGAATCTTGATCAAAACACACATCTGCTCTTGAAGTAGGCATCCTATACTCGTATCAGATGCAGGGGAACACGAAAGCGATGAACGGCACCGTCCCCAGGCATGACGACGAGAGATGATCATGGTCCGCATGGACCAGATCAGAAGAGGAGGTTACGAACATGATGTACGGTTTTGATATGTATGGCGGTTGGTGGCTCATAGGAATGGGCATGATGGTGCTCTTCTGGATAGCCATTATCCTATTGGTGATCTGGGTTGTGCGTAGTCTTTTCCCACGCCAGGGGCGTTCGGAACATGACCAGGCGCTGGAGACGCTAGGACAGCGGTATGCAGAAGGTGAGATCAACGCGGCTGAGTACGAGCAAGCGCGTGCCAGACTGGAGCATATCCCGGTTATGTAACGATGGCAGGGGCATGTGCTGGGTAGAGCTCAGGCCAGCACGCACGAGGTGATGCGCCTGGCACGAGGAAGAAATCGGTTCAATCAAGAAGGAGAGAGCAATGCGTACTCGGACAATGTTACTGATTGTAGCAATCACTGTGTTAGGTCTGCTGGCGGTTGGTGGCACGGTTGGTGCGATGGCGATGACACACGGCGGGTTCATGACGAACGGCTATGGGAATGGGATGATGCGTGGAAGGCCCGGCTATCAAGGGATGATGGGTGGCCAGTACAGCCATGAGAGTATGATGGGAGGATACCAGCAAAGTCCTGCCCGGCAGGGTACTCCGGTGACCGGAGTTCCCCAATTGAACATCCAGAACTTCGCGTACCAGCCTGCGAACATGCAAGTGCGCGCCGGCACCACCGTCACCTGGACGAACCAGGACAACGTCCCACATTCCGTGACGTTCAAGAATGGTATGAAGGATAGCGGTCTGCTTTCACAAAGACAATCATTCAGCTATACATTCAACACGCCTGGCACGTATCAGTACTACTGCACGGTCCACCCGTACATGGTCGCAACCGTCACAGTCATTCCATAAAACCACATATAACAGAACCATAGGCCAGTAGAGCGTTTCACATCGAACGTGCCGAAGCTCTCTATTGGCCTTTTGCTCTTTCTCTCTCCAGCGCCTTCACATTCCTCCAATCCTCAGCGTATCCTCAGCTATCCCTCAAGGGGGCCTCAGCCACGTATGCGACACTCACAAGTGTAGAGAGCAACAAGATTCTTTTATTTGGAAAGGAGAGTAATGATGATAGAAACAAAAACGCAGCAGTCGTCTTCAACGGTACAAGACCCGGTCTGCGGTATGACGATCGACCCGGCCAGGGCGTTTGCGACTCGCACACTAGGCGAAGAGACCTTCTACTTCTGCTCGCAGCGCTGCGTCGGGCAATTTGACCAGGAGCACGCGGGCTCGGCCACCACCGGCGTTGCTGGGACGCAGCGGCTGCTACGCGTGGAACTGCCGGTCACCGATTGGAACGGGAGACACGGGGCAACACACCTGGAAGAGCAACTGGTGACCCTGCCAGGCATCGCGCAGGCCACAGCCAATCCCAAGACCAACCTGCTGCGGGTTACTTTTGATCCCTCCCAAACCGATGTCGAAGCCATCACTGCCCGCATCCGTGCGGCTGGGTATACTATAGGAATCGCAACCACGCAACTTGCTATCCAGGGCATGCACTGCGCTTCCTGCGTGGTTACTATCGAGGAGGCGCTGCAACGGACACGCGGGGTGGTAGCGGCCAGCGTTAACCCGGCCACACAACAAGCGCATGTGGTCTACCTGCCAGGACTAGTTGACCGCGGTGGGTTAACGCGCGCCATTGAAGGAGCAGGCTACAACGTGCGAGGCGAAGCGGCCCCTGCCGAGACGTCCATTGACCGTGCTGAACAGGACCGGGCATGTGAGTATCGGATGCTGCTACGGAAGTTCTGGTTCGCGGCTGCCATTTCGGTACCGGTCATCGTGTTCTCGTACCCACAGTTCTTTCCGGGGCTGCGCGACTGGCTGGCGCCCGGCAGCCTTGCCTTGCGCCTCGTCTGGGGCGGGCTGGCGCTCCTCACGCTGCCAGTGATGTTCTGGGCAGGCAGCCACTACTTTACCGGCATGTGGCAGGCCTTCAAACATCGCCAGGCCAACATGCATACGCTCATTGCTGTCGGCGTCTCCGCTGCGTGGCTCTACTCGACAGTCGCCGTGCTTGCTCCGCACGTGTTTCCCACCCAGGCACTGGCGCAGACCTTCTACGATGTGACCGCCGTCGTCGTGGCCCTCGTCAATCTCGGCCTCCTGCTGGAACTGAAAGCCAGGGGTCGCACCAGCGAGGCCATCAAGAAGCTCATCGGCTTGCAAGCCAAAACTGCCCGCGTGATCCGTGACGGCGTCGAGATGGATATCCCCTTTGAGGAGGTGCTGGTGGGCGATACGGTGGTGGTGCGCCCTGGGGAAAAGATCCCGGTGGATGGCGTTGTGCTGGAAGGTACCTCCTCCGTAGATGAAAGTATGATTACCGGGGAAAGCATCCCTGTGGAGAAGCACGCCGGGGATGAAGTGATTGGCGCCACCATGAACCAGACAGGCAGTTTCCGCTTCCGTGCGACGAAAGTGGGCAAGGATACCGCGCTGGCGCAGATTATCCGCCTGGTGCAGGATGCACAGGGGTCCAAGGCACCTATCCAACGTGTGGTGGACCAGGTCGCGCACTACTTTGTGCCGACGGTGATCATGCTGGCCGTCGCCGCCGCTACCACCTGGTTCGTCTTTGGCCCGCAGCCCAGCTTCATTTACGCGCTGATCGTCTTTGTGACCACGCTCATTATCGCCTGTCCGTGCGCACTTGGGCTCGCCACACCCACCAGTCTCACCGTCGGCATTGGCAAGGGGGCCGAGCAAGGCATCCTGATCCGTTCGGGTGATGCGCTCCAGACCACCATGCGCCTGCAAACCATTGTGCTGGACAAGACAGGCACGATCACCAAGGGCAAACCGGAACTGACCAATGTTGTCGCAGAAACCGGGTTCGACGAGGATGAGATGTTGCGGTTGGCTGCAGCCGTCGAGCGCAGTTCTGAGCATCCACTGGCGACGGCCATCGTGGAGGGTGCAAAGGCTCGCAACATATCGCTGCCCGAGGTCACCAACTTCAAGGCCATTCCCGGTCACGGCGTCGAAGCCGACGTGGAAGGCAAGCATGTCCTGCTCGGGAACACCAAACTGATGACTAGGTACGATATCCCCCTGGGAAGACTGGTCGCCGAGGCTCAGCGCCTGGCCGACGATGGCAAGACGCCTATGTATATTGCCATTGAAGGACGAGCCGCAGGTATCGTCGCCGCCGCCGATACGGTCAAGGACGAATCGGTCGCAGCTATCGCCGCGCTCAAGCGCCTCGGGTTAGAAGTCGTAATGTTGACAGGCGACAATCGGCGCACCGCCGACGCCATTGGAAGGCAGGTCGGCGTGGATCGCGTGCTGGCCGAAGTGCTGCCACAGGACAAGGCGCACGAGGTGCAGAAGCTCCAACTCGAGGGCAAAAAAGTCGGCATGGTGGGTGACGGCATCAATGATGCGCCCGCCTTGACACAGGCCAATGTGGGTCTCGCTATCGGCACCGGGACCGATGTGGCCATCGAAGCGGCAGATATCACCCTCATCAGTGGCAGCCTCACAGGAGTCGTGACAGCCATCGAGATCTCGAAGGCCACCATGCGCAACGTCAGGCAGAACCTGTTCGGCGCGTTCATTTACAATGCGTTCGGCATTCCTATCGCAATGGGGCTACTCTACCCATTCATCGGAGTGCTCCTGAGTCCGCTTATCGCCGCCGCCGCCATGGCGGCCAGTTCAGTGACCGTCGTGACCAACGCCAACCGCCTGCGCGGCTGGCACCCGAAGGAGAAATAACCATGAGTATCACAAACCTGTTCGTTCTGCTTGGAGGAGGACTCTTGATTGCTGGGATTGCCTGGTTCTTCTGGGGGCCGCGCAAGAGCGGCGTGCGGGCAGCAGCCACTTCAAGCGGCTACCAGGAAGCCATGATCCTGGTCAAGGGCGGCTACACTCCCGACGTGATCGTCGTGCAACACGGCAAGCCGGTGCGCTTCAATTTCCGCCGCGAAGAGACCGCTGCCTGCTCGGAGATGGTCGTCTTCAACGATTTCGGCAAAAGCGCCCATCTGCCTACTGGTGAAACCGTCCCGGTAGAATTTTTCCCGGAGAAGCCAGGCGAGTATGAATTTACCTGTCAGATGGGCATGTTTCGAGGCAAGCTCATCGTCGAGTAATAGTCGCATCCCTTCCACGAATCAGTTACATACAGAAGAAACAATGGAGGAACATTATGCATATGCACGAACAACCACAACCGCAGGACCGGCCACAACGTTTCGGCTGGCTCCAATCACGCAAGACCACCTTGATCCTGCTCGGATTTCTTGCTGTTGGCGCCTTCTTTCTGTTGACCGAACATACAGCTCATCTCCTGGGCATTCTCCCCTTCTTGATCTTCCTCTTGTGCCCACTGATGATGCTCTTCATGCACGGGGGGCATGGCGGACAGGGGGGTCATGATGGACATGAGATGCCCAAGGACGAGCCTCCGAGGGGAGGACAGCAATGAATACAAATAGTGTGCCTGCGTACGGTCTCTGGCCACTGGTGATTATCAACGCCCTGGTGTTTATCATCTTCGCGTTTAGCTTCACTCGACCGCGCACGGCTCATGATTGGCGCTCCTTTGGCGCGTTCTCGGCCTTTGTCGTGGCGCTCTTTACCGAGATGTACGGCTTCCCGTTGACCATCTACCTGCTTTCCGGGTGGCTCAGTAGTACCTTTCCCGGTATCAGCCTGCTCTCGCATAACACAGGACATCTCTGGGAAACGCTCATAGGCTGGAAAGGTGATCCGCATCTCAATCCGCTTCATTTGCTCAGCTACGTGGCGATCTTTGGTGGATTCATCGGGCTTTCAGGAGCCTGGGATGTCCTCTACAAGGCGCAGCGCACCCATACCCTCGTCACCACCGGGCCGTATGCATACCTGCGCCACCCGCAGTACGCGGGCTTTATTCTCATCATGATCGGGTTCTTACTCCAGTGGCCGACCTTGCTCACGCTCATCATGTTCCCCATCCTGGTGACGATGTACGTGCGCCTCGCACGCCGCGAGGAACGTGAGGTACGGGCGGAATTCGGTGAAGCCTATGCCAGCTACGCGGCAAAGACTCCAGCATTCTTCCCCCACCGGCGGCGTAGGAGAGGTATATGGCCTGTTTTTTGACACCTGTTTTGAAATTGCTTCATGCTGCAGTTATCGCGAGGCACGCGACCTCCACTGAGCAATGGCTATTCCTATGTAGGCAAAAGATGCGACAACGAGCACCATTTTGGCTACGGCAAACCAGCGTGATCCGAGCAGCCGTTCCATGTTTGCCGTCTGTTCATCCAGCTTCATGGCCTGTCGTTCTACTGGGCCTTCTAAAGGTTCTACAATGGTTGCAGTCGTAATCCCGACCGGTACCTGACCTAACATAGAAGCGAAGTGCGATGTTTGAAACATGCAACACTGGAACTTTGTGATCTGGTCATGTGTCCCCTTTTTCCGATCATGCGTCCCATACATAACGTTGTTCGGGTCATCGGAATGTGTGAGGTCAGCCAGGTGACCCATCTCATGGACCATGACGGCTCCGTCACCACCGGCAGCTATCTTCACCCAGTTAGTGGCAGGATACGAGCATCCATCTGCGCCATCGACGCTGTTGACAAAGTACACGGTGATAGCAGAACAGCAAGTGCAGGCATTGGCGGAAAACCAGACAAAGGAGTCGCTAAACAGCCCTGAAAAATCACATGTGGTACCATTGAGGAACTCTGGTTTCCGTATCACTTCATTACTAACGACAACCAGCTTGATATTACAGTGACGAAGAATAGCAACAGCAACACTCTGCTGTCTGATCCTTTATGTCTTCAATGCATGTGCCACAACACTCCCAAAAGCCTTGGGGAGGAGGATTCCCCGGGTCAGTTCACCGGAGTTGAGCCAGTAGGCACGAATGACTACCGTGCCGTCTTTGAGGTGAAAGGCCAGGAAGTATTGAGGTCCACCCTGGCTTACATGCGTTTGGTCCACAGGAGCCGAGAGCACCATTGCGACGAGTTGCGCCACCTGCTTTGGGTTCTTGATAGCAGCCAGTTCGGTTGTTCCATCTTGGTTGCTGTTCACGCCGATGTAGTTCACCTTCCCTCCGATATCCAGCAGATCAGCGCCCATCTTCGCCTTTGGATTGGTGTCTGCCTCGAAAAGGAGCACGTTGTGGTTTACGTATGCGGTTAACCGGAATGTGGGCTTGTACCCCTTCACGGCATAGATGCGTGTTCCAGCATCGAGAAACGCAGCATCTCCATCCCGCGCCTGATAATGGGGGTCTTGTACATGGCCTTCCAGCTTAAACCTGACGCTGGCAAACTGAGGCGCCAGATCGCTTGCCTGTAAGGGGCGTCCAGCGTGGAGAGTACTGGCAAGGTACGTAATCCCTCCAAAGCGGATGAAATTCTCCCAATCTATCTGAGTGGCGGGTGCAGGTGGCATTGAGGCAGGTGGGGCACAGCTTACCGACCCCAGCAAGGACAAGAGCACCATGACATGCAAGCATCTCTTGTCCACCCTGCTTATTGCAAGGAATGTTTTCATCGATCGTCTCTTCCCGCAAAATAGGACCCTTGAAACAGTAGACGCAAGCATGCTCCGAAAAGTTCCCGCTTCTCTTCTGTTGATGTGGAAGGACAGTGACAAAACGATCGTGGCCCACTCTTGACGGGTGTTAACAAAACGTAACCGCAATGCATCTTTTCCTCTCTCTTCTTAACAGAAAAGCCACTAACCGCTCTACCAGGATAGACTACACTCACTATGCTTGCATCTATTGGCACGTCTATAGACTGTGGAAAAGAGGAAGTTTTCGGGGAATACCTTCGTTCTCCTCTTCCCGATGAGATGCTCTGTAATAGAGATGGAAGCCTATCTTAAGCCCTGGTTACTACGTACGTGAACACGTGAGTGCTATCACAGATCGGAGGGGAAT
>WNGP01006199.1_pt1 | contig 10999 bp, 7 predicted proteins | sample 5407671 | NCBI WGS metagenome assembly WNGP01 (sample SAMN13153381, study PRJNA577476) | soil metagenome | isolation source: 40 cm soil or saprolite under Garry oak tree replicate 2 | place: USA:California | collected 2016-06-15
GGCCGTGCCCCCTCTCGCGGGTGACGCTGCCGGCCGGTACCTGCCGCCAGGGCAGAGCCCTGACCCGGGCGTGCAGCAGCGGCTGGTTCTTTTTCACCACCGCGATGTACTGCGCCTTCTTCTCCCCTGCCAGCCAGTCCAGGTTCGCCCGCACCGTATGCAGGGCATCGAAGGTCACCACGGCGCCGTCCAGGTCCAGGGGGGCCAGGAGTTCGGTGAAGTGGCTGGTCTCGTTGTGCTTGACGTCGACCTCGAGGTGATCCAGCAGGCGCCCGCCGTGCTCGGCGACACCGAGCAGGTGGACCCGGGTGCCGTCGGGGCGCCGGGCGCCGCGGGAAGTCTTGCCGTCCACGGCCACGGCCCGTAACCGGTCGCGGGCCAGCGTTCGTGCCCGCTGGGCGGCGCGCCGGGCGCGGTAACCGCGCACGCTGGCCGAAGGCGCCCCGCCATGGCGCCGGCGCGGACGCGGCCCGAGCAGTGCCCTGGTCAGGGCTCGCGGGTCGAGACGGTCCAGGACCACCCGGATCGTCTTTTCATCCGGAGCCCGGTACCGGCCGGCGACCGGGTCCCACGGAGCCCGCAGCCGGGCCAGATCTGCCTGGCTGGCCCGCTTGATCCACTGCCCGACCGCGGTGAACCGGTCGTTCCCGGCCGCGGTGAACGCGCAGACCGCGACCGCGATCAGGCACGCCAGCGGGTAGATCCGCCCCTGCGGCGAGCGCGGGTCCGGCAGCGCTTCCAGCCGCTGCCACGCACCGGCGGCCAGATCCTCCCCGTCAGGACCAGATTCGACCACGCGCGCCGCCGCGCGCGACAATGCCACTGCGGGCATGCCACACCTCGTTCACGTAGACCTTAGAGACCTACATGATCACGTGGCGTGCCCGCGTCTACAACCTGCGCGTTACCACCCTGCCAGCGCTTACCCGGACCAATCGGGCAAGTCCGGAACACGCCGGAGCCCTGGGGTGCGCGCAGGTTGACCCCTGCGTGAAACGACCTGTGACGAAACTTGGGGACCTCAGCCTGGCGCGCGGCAGCGCCGGCGCAGCCGGCTAACTGGCGGGCCGGTGAAGTGCGGCGATGGTCAGGCTGCCTGGCCTGGGTTATCCGGGGTCGGGGGCGATGGGGCGCCGTCACCGGGCGGGGTCACGATGACCTCGACGCCGAGCCGGGCCAGGGCGTTCTGGGGTAGCGGACCAGGTGCTCATGGTTGCGCTGGTCGCGCCGCTCGTAGTAGTCGGCGCCGGCGTCGATGTAGTCAGCGTCGTAGCGCATGACCGCCCAGGCGATGCACAGCAGGGTGTGCGCGACGGCGACCGCGGCCTTCTTCTCGTTACCCTTGCCGAACCGGCGGGCCAGGCGGCGGAACCGGGCGCCGGGCCGCGTCGCGGTGCGCCAGGTCGCCCAGGCGGCCCCGGCCATGGCGGTACGCAGGTGCGGGTTGCCGTTGCGGGCGGGCGCCTTCTTGCGCTTGCCGGCGGACTCGTTGTCGCCGGGCGCCAGCCCGGCCCAGGCCGCCAGCCGGGCCGCGGTGGCGAACCGGGTCATGTCGCCGCCGGTCTCGGCGATGATGACCTCGGCGGTCCGCTGCCCGATCCCGGGGATGGTGACCAGCCGGGCGATGAGGGGGGCGAACGGCGCGGCCGCCTCGGCGACCAGCGTGTCCAGCTCGGCGATCTGGGCGGTCAGGTGGTCATAGGCGTCCAGGTGCAGCCGGCACATCTGGCCGTGGCCCGCAGTGAACCGGCCGTCGCAGGCCATCTGCAGTTCCTCGGTCTTGCGCCGCAGCACTCCCTCGGCCAGATCGGCCAGCCGGGCCGGGTCCCGCTCCCCGGAGATCAGCGCCCCGATCATCGCCCGCCCGGACTTGATCAGGAGCTTGCTGGCCACCGAGTCGATCTTGATGCCGGCGTCCTCCAGCACCTTGGCCAGCCGCTGGCCCTCGCTGGTGCGCTGCCCGGTGAGCTTCTTGCGGTACCTCGTCCGCTGCCGCAGCGCCGCCACCTGCGCGTCCGGGATGAAGCTGGCCCGCAGCAGCCCGTACTCGTGCAGCTCGGCGATCCACTGGCAGTCCGTGATATCGCGTTTGCGGCCCGGCACGTTGCGCATGTGCGCCGCGTTGCACGCGCACACCTCGATCCCGGCACCCGCCAGCGCATGGTAGACCGGCCACCAGTACACTCCCGTGCTTTCCATCGCCGCGTCGGTCACGCCCAGCTCCGCCAGCCATCTTCTGCAGCGACCGCCAGAACGTCTTGAACCTCCGCACGGTCAGCGCGCTGACCAGGCCCCTGTCCGGGCAGCCGGACCGCCACCCAGATCACCTTCTTGTGCACATCGATCCCGGCCACCTGAGGATGGACGACCTCCATCGCCAGCCTCCCTATCTCCCCCCATACTGGTTACGGGCGCGCCGCCCGCGGAGCCCGCGACAAGATCAAGATCCTGTGACACGCGCTCGCAGCAGCAATCCGGGGTACCCACCGGGCAGGCTCCAGCGTCAGTCTTCTAAACAGGCACGCAACGCCAAGGTCGAACGACGTCAGCGGGCGGCGCAGCCCCAAGTTTCACCCATCCGCGGGCGCCACGAAAGTGGCATGAAGTCTTCTAAGCAGTAGGTCCCGCGTTCGAGTCGCGGTCGGGCTGCTCACGTGCGAAGATGCTCGTCGCCGCACACGGAGCGCAGCGGACCACCGCGCCGAAGTCGGGAGCGCGACGAGCCTGACTAGGATGAGCCGCCATGGATGGGTTCGAGTATGAAGGCGTCTTCTGGCTAGCGGACGAACCGAGCCGTCAGGCTGTTGGCCGCCTAACGTACAAGCCGACCGAGGGCGCGAGCCTAGACCTGATCGGTTCTCTTGACGAAGAGGTTCAGGCACTCCAGACAATGAACGTGGTTGGCGCAGGTCGGCGGATAGTTGGCGCGGCGGGTGGTAAAGAGGTAACACTCGACGGCTGCGTAATTCGTAACACACAAATTCAGAGCCCTGGGATTCTCCGTCAGGAGTACTATGTCCCAATGGTATTCACCGGGGTCCAGCTCGATGCCGACGACGCACTCGACTTCGACAAGGTAACTGTCTCATTCGACCATTTGCCCTTCTGGATCAATAGGAATAACTTCAGCTTCAGCATTGACACGGACGTTCCAAATGACTTGACGACCGTTACCAAGTACATGGTGACGTCTGAAGTTCCGCCAAAGGAATCCAAGCGCACTGGCCAGACCGAAGTCGAACTTGGTTACTCTTCATCGGTCGGCGGCGATCGCTTTACTGAGATGCATGTCACTCAGCGGCCATCATTGAGTTTGGCATACCCCGAGCGCCAGGCACTTCTAGATATCCTCTCCGATGTCAGTGGGCTTCAGGATCTCGTAACGCTTGGAATAGGCGCTCCGGCTGTCCTTACTGACGTTGTATTGCGGCGGTCCGACATAGCTCGGCAGACGCCCGATGGGCGGACAGTGCTTATTCCAGTTCAGGCGTACTGGTCAAATATTGCAGAGCGCGTTCGGGTGGCCAAACCCTCTGATAAGAATATGTTGTTTAGCTTCGGGCAGGCAGACGGGCTTGGGACCGTCGCGAAATGGATACAGTTCTCGCGCGACTATCGCCTAGTGCTTGGCCTGCTGCTCTCAGAACAGTATGCACCGCAGATGTATGAGGAGAACGCCTTCGCTAATGCGATATCGGCTGCTGAGACGTTTCATCGGATGCGCTTCGAGAACGAGATAGTTCCAGCGCCAGAATTTAAGAGTCGTAAGCGGAAGATGTGCAAAGCTGTTAAGAAGGCGCTCGGCCCTAAGGCTAGGGACTGGCTAAATCAGCAGCTAGAGTTCAGTAACGAGCCCCGGCTAAGAAAACGACTTGTTGACGTAGCCAACTACGCCGGACCTACCTTTCGGATTTGGTAGGAGATGTCGATACCTGGGCTGGGGTCGTCACGCTCGTCAGAAACCGGCTGACGCACCACGACCCGGCGCAGAGAATTGAGCGTCAACCTGGTGACCTGACTTTCCTGGGAAACTCGATTTACATAGTGATGGCGCTAGCGCTCCTTCGCGAGTGCGATGTTCCCGAAGTGGTATATCAGGCCATACAACAGTCGGGCCGGGTAGCCTTCACCCGCGGGAAGCTGAGCGAGATAGTTCCTCGATTCGAACCGTATCTACGGCGGTAGTCGCACTAGTCCATGCCACCTGTACTCACGGGCTGGACCGAAGTGATATGGACGCATGTGCAGCGGGGCTGGCAGTGCCTACGAACACTTGGCTTCGGGACGAAGGGCCTCGTCTGGGTGAGTTGCCTGGTCGGCTCTGGCCGCTTTTTGGCCGCACTGCAACGCTTAACGTTGCCATCTAGTGCGCACCAGTGAGTAGCATTTCGGCAGGTCAGCAATGAGATGGGCAGGTAGCGGGTGCGCGTGACACAGTCTACGGATCAGATGATCGCGACCAAGATGGGACGAGCGCTGTACAGCAGCGAGGTACAGCAACCCATGCGCGCAATGGCTGTCCTGGACAGGCGTCCGCACACGTGCTGGGCTGCGCAGGTTGACCACGAGCAGGGACGCGCCAGTAGTTTGCATCCAGAAGGCCAGGGGTTGGAGTCGCCTTAGCTCCACGAGCTAACTTAGTGCAGCGCGTTGATCACCGCCATGCGAACGGCATCAGGATCGGCGATCGCGGCCCAGGCCTCATAGACGGATTCACGTGCCGCATGTAGTGCATCAGGCTCCAGCGCGAAGCCTACGGCTGCGGAAGCTCGCGCCCGAGCAAACGCCTCATGGTAGGCCTGCCGGGGAAGAATGCCCTGTTCAGCCTTGTCCTGCATATCCCAGGCAATCTCGTCAAGCTCTGCGGTTAGCTTGCGTACCCTGGAGCGTTCTGCCGGGTTGCTGAGAGCACCCTTCCGCATAGTGGCAAGCGCGGCGTCAAGCCGGGGGTCGGCGAGCTGGATCCGCGTTGCAGCGAGACCAGCGGCCTCCGCCGCGACTCTGCGAAGGGCCTGGATGGGCTGACTCTCAAGCTGCTCGGCAAGATCAAGTGCCACCGTGGACAGTCTGCTCCTCACAGTCCAAGACTAAAGTGCACCCGAGGTTACGAGCGGGACGGACGATAACGTATATCGTGCGTGATAGTACAGCCCGCCAGGCATCGGCACCCACGTGCTCCGGGAAGCCACCGAGTAACCAAGTGAGCCCTCGGTCTCGCTGCGTGCGACGCCGTACTGGCGTGAAAATAGCGGCGGGTGCCGCCCGCGACGTCGTTGTTACTTGGTGCGGTTGAGGCCGCAAGTGAGCCTGACGCTGGGAGCCGGTCTTCAAGGGGCTGTTCATTGTTGCTGCGAGCACGCGAGTCAGTTTCTTCCGTTCGCCCCCGGTTCCCCGGGCGGCACCTCCTGGCAGGCAGGCTGGCAGGTCCGGGAAGGAAGAGGCGCAGATGGAAGAGGTGACCGACGAGCCGCTGTACCGGGACCGGGTGTGCGGCATCGACATCGGCAAGGCGGGCATGGTGGCGACGATCCGGGTGCCATCAGATAAGGATCCGTCGCGGCGGGCGGCTGAGACCCGCAGCTTCGGTACCACGAAGCGGGAGGTGCTGGCGCTGGCGGACTGGCTGCGGTGCTGGCAGGTGCCCGCGGTGGTGATGGAGGCGACGGGCGACTACTGGAAGGGGCCGTTTTACCGGCTGGAGGCCGAGGGGCTCGAGTGCGTGCTGGCTGATGCGAAGCAGGCCAAGAACCTGCCCGGCCGGCCCAAGCGCGACCCGTCGGATTCCCGGTGGCTGGCGGCGTGTTTCGAGCGCGGCGCGGTCACGGCCTGCTTCGTGGCCACGCCGGAGTTCCGGATCATCCGGCTGCATACCCGCTACCGGCGGGACCTGACCGAAGAACGCACCCGGGAGAAGCAGCGGGCGGAAAAGCTGCTGGAATCAGCCGCGCTCAAGATCTCGGCCGTGCTGACCGACCTGCACGGGGTGACCGGCCGGGACATCATGGACCACCTGATCGCCGGGGATCGTGACCCGAAGGCGCTGGCCCAGCTGGCCCGCGCCCGCGCCCGCCGTAAGATCAGCCAGCTGGAGGAGGCGCTGGAGGGCGCGGAGTTCATCACCGCCGAGCACGCCGCCCTGCTGACGGTCATGCTGGAGCGCATCGACCGGGTCACCGAGGAGATCGCCCGGCTGACCGAGGTGACCGGACAGCTGCTGGCCCCGTATGAGGAACAGCTGGCCCAGGCCGAGTCGATGCCCGGCTGGGGCCGCCGCGCCGCCCAGGACGCCGTCGCAGAGACCGGCGCCGGAATGACCCGGTTCCACACCGGCGGGCACCTGTCCTCCTGGGCCGGGAAGACCCCGCTGGATAACCAGTCCGGCAAGCGGAGGGGACAGTCTAAATCCAAGAAGGGCAATCGCTACCTGGCCGCCATCACCGGCGAGACCGCCGCCGCGGTCAGCAAGACCCAGACCCGCGAAGGCGCCCGCTACCGGCGGCTGGCCCGCCGCCGCGGCAAGGCCAAAGCCCTGGTCGCCACCGGGAACACCCAGCTGAAGGCCTCCCAGCTGCTGGCTGACCCCGGCATGCGCTATCAGGACCTCGGCGCGGACTACTACGAGCGCCAGCGCGACATCCGCCGCCAGATCTCCCACCACGTCGGCAAGCTCGGCGCCCTCGGCTTCGAGGTTACCCTCTGCCGCCGCCCCGAACCCGATCCAGACGAGACAGGCACCACCCAGGCCGCCTGACCCATACCGCACCCCGAAGACCCCAGGCAGGTCCGCGCAAGCCGGGGTCCGCTACCGCCTGCCCAGCTCAGGTCATATTTTCGGGTCAGTAACAATCGCCATCGCCAGCGGTGGACGCCAGCGGACGCTGACAGACGGTCGTTCCCAGGTCGGGCATGCCGCAGCGCTGGTTAGCCCCATCGCGACTTGGCTTCAGACGAAGAGGCCGCCGGTTCAAATCCGGCCACTCCGACCAGGAAACGGCAGGTCACAAGGCATCCTCTGGCCTGCCGTTCGCGTTTCGTCTCTCCCGGTGTCCGTTTCTCAGATGGGAGCGGACGCCGGTTTCGGCGGGCCGCACGCCAGCCAGCAGCCTGCCGAGCAACGGCACGGCCGAACCTGCCGCTAGCAGGGCACGCTGGCGTCGCGAGTCCTCCCACCGGGCTTGCAGCGCGGCCCTTTAGTTCCTCTCGTATTGACGGGCTGACGTGCCCGTACACCCCGCGCATCCCGGGTTCCTCGTGGCCTAGCCGTTCGGACTTGAGCACGTCGGCAATCTGGTCTTCGTAACTGGTCTTGAGTCCGTGCCGCAGACCGTGCGGCGTCAGGGCCATGCTGACCGGGAGCCAGGAAGCGACGGCCACGTCTTCCCCAGGTTCCTGGCCTGAACCGGGGCACCGGTTCCCATCCGCCGTGTGCGCCACGACCATGCCATCCAGGCGGCGAGGGAACGCTCGACGGCACACCTGGCAGCGGCCTGTGCGCGGGTCGCTGATGAACCGCGCGACGCCGCGCCCGGCTGGCGGCACGAACGTCTCCCCCGCTACCGCCGCAGGCCACGCCGGGAGCGGTAGACCGGGGTACAGTCCGCTGGCATCGATCAGAACCGGTCTCGCTGATCGATGCGCGCGGTCTGGATACCAGCCATCGGCGGCCGGGCGGAAGTAGCGTTCGCCGTAGCTTGACCGCCGGTAGTGGCTACCGCCGGGGCTGAGGAAAACATAGGCGGCGCGGTGCACCACTTGTTTCCCGGTAAGTATTCGGAAGTCCTGTGAAGGGGCATGCTGATAGCCGGCGTGGCCGGTTCGGCAGCCACGCCGGTGCGGGCGTGTTCGTCGCGGGTTTATCCGGGCGATGGCGGCGGCTGTGCCCAGGTGCGGAGGTCGTCGGGGCTGGCGTTCCAGGGCAGGAAGCGGTCCAGGTCCGGGCCGGCGGGGTGTTTCCCGCCGTCGCGGCCGCATTCGTCAAGGTAGGCGGTGAGCCAGGTCAGGAGGTTCAGGCCGGCCATCTGGGCGGTGGCGGTGACGGTCCAGATCACGGCGGCGTTCCAGGCGGTGTCCCCGTTGCGGGAACCCCCGGCGTTCTTCCTGGTCACGACGGGGCCGCGGATCTTGCCAGCGAATGGGATGGCCTCACCCGCCGCGCCCTGGCCGTCCTGCGCTCGCTCAGCGCGCTCGACATGTCCGGCGAGTGGTCACCGCCTTTCCCGGATGACGGGCACCCGGGATAAGCGCGGCGGCTGACACAGGGTCAGTTCCGGACACGGGTCGGTTACAGGGACATGTCAGGTTCGCACTCTCTGTGCACCGCACCTGTCTCCAGCGCGTCCCCTGAGTTGGGAAGCGCGGCTCCGGCAGCCGCACTGGGGGAGGGACAGCGTGAGTAATCAGCCGCCGCCGTGGGACGCGTTCGGCCAGCAGGATCCGCAACAGGGCCAGGGCCAGCCTCAGTATCCGCCGCAGCAACCGCCGTACAGCCAGGAGCAGCCTTATGGCCAGCAGCTTTATGCGCAAGGCCAGCCACCCTACGGCCAGCAGGACTCGTCCGCGCAGCAAGCCCAGGGCTTCTACGGAGAGCAGCCCCAGCCACCCTACGGGCCGGGCAAGGGTCGGCGCTCGCGGCAGTCGTGGCCGCGGCGCCACAGGGTCCTCACCGTGCTCGGCGGCATCTTCGGCGCGTTCATCCTGATCGGCATCATCAGCGCCGCGGCGGGGGCCGGCACCTCGACCAGGACGGTCACCGTGGCGGGCCCGACGGTGACGGTGACGCAGGCAGGGCCGGCGGTCACCGTGACGGCCCCCGCGGTCAGGGTCAGGGTGACCGTGACCCCCACCTCGAACGCGCAGGGCGAGGCCACCCAGATCAGCCAGGACGGGGTGTATGTCATCGGTACGGACATCCCCGGCGGGACGTGGCACACCAGCGGCGGGTCGCAGTGCTACGAGGCCACGCTGTCCAGCACGGACACGAGCAACATCATCGACAACAACAACTTCACCGGCCCGGACACGGTGAGCCTGGCGGGGGCGAAGGCGTTTGACATCAGCGGCGGCTGCACCTGGCGGCATGAATGAAGCCGCGCCTGATCCTCGCTGCCACCCCGGCGCTGGCCGCTCTCGCTGCGGCCGCCGGCTGCGGGAGCCTGGGGGCCACCAGCGCGGCGGCAGGCCCGAGCGCGTCCGCTCTCTGCACCACCAGGGCGTGCATCGTCACCCGACGTCCAGAAGTCGCTCGTGGGGATCGTCGCCAAGGATGAGTCCGTGATGACGAAGGCGGTGTGCAAGCCGTCCACTGTGAGGCCCAACCCTGGTGACACGTGGACGGTCACCTGCACCGTCACGTACTCGGACGGGAGCGAGTGGCGCGGCTACGCGAACCTGCTGCCCGCCCAGGGGAAGGTCACCTTCGAGCCTCAGGCCATCATCAAGTCCTAGCGCAGCCGGGGCGCGGCGCATCGGCCAGATGGCCACGCCACCGCAGTCTCGGCAGACCCCGACGGTACGAAGGCCTGCCGCAGGAAGCGGGGCGTTTTCTGCGGTAGCGCGCCCGTCGTGCTGCGGGAACGCCTCCCCGGCCACGGGGTGACGCCGGCTGCTTTTCTGCGGTAGTGGCGGTCTACGCCTTGCGGCCGACCCCGGCCAGGACGTAGGCGGGACCCGGCGGGGTCACCCGCGCGTCCTACCAGCCGCCCCGCCATCCCTGCGCCACTGCCAGCCCCAGCGGGACGAGCTCCAGGCCATAGAAGAAGCCGGCCGCCTGCTCGCGGGTGTGGTTGTGGAGGGGAGCCGCAGCGTACGCGCTCCGGACCCGCTCCCATAGCTTCTTGTCGTTGTTCCGGCCGACGCTGATCACCGCGCAGCTTCCCGGTGCGATCGCCGCGGTGTACCCGGCGGCCACCTCCCGCGCCCGATCCGCGGGCATGAAATGCAGCACCAGGCCGAGGCTCAGGCACACCGGCTCAGCCAGGTCGATGACCTGCCGCAGTCCGGGTTCGCCGAGGACCGCGGCGGGGTCGGTGAGGTCGGCCCGCACCGCGGCGATCCCGGCCGGTACGCCAGCAGGGCGCGGGTGTGGCTGGCCGCCATCGGGTCGTTGTCCACGTAGGCGATGCGGGCGTCCGGGCATGCCGCCCGCGCGCTCTCGTGGACAGGCAGCGGCGCGGGGAGACCGCAGCCCAGGTCGATGAACTGGCGTATGCCCTGCTGCGCCGCCCAGGTGACGGCGCGCCCGACGAACTCGCGGTTGCTGCGGGCCACCGCGCGGGCCCCGGGGCAGATCTCCTCGATCTCGCTGGCTTCCGCCGGTCGGTGGCGAAGTTGCCCGTACCGCCGATCCAGCAGTCATAGACCCTGGCGACGGACGGGGCGTCCGCATCGTAGCCGGGGGTTCCGCGGCTGGCATTCAGCGCCTCCACTCTCATGCTGTCCCTTGGCTCACCGTAAGCCTGTGCCGGGCGCGGGAGACGCGGGGCGGCCCGCGGGCTCTCGCCCGGCTAGCGGCGGCCGGCCCGTTTCCCCCGCACGCGCCCGGCACGGAGACGCGGCAGCGCTCGGGGCGGGGGAGGGCCGCCGCCGCGTGTCATGTCCCCGCCGTGCCCTGACGACCGGCGGGGGCGTCCTCGGTAGGCGGACCGCTTCCGCAGCCCGCGCCGTGTCCATGCACAGGCCAGGCCGTGGCCCGCACCCATGGGCTCCATCGGCCGCCCCTCGGCCAGGGCGCGCAGATCCGGTGCCGAGCTGAAGGCGAGGCTCACCGGATCATCCGCTCATCCGGCTGGCCGCCCGGCTCACCCTGGTAGATCCTGTCGAGCTGGTCCATCAGCCCGCCGAGCGCCCACGACCCGATGGCCGTCGCGTCAGGTTCCCCGGGGACCAGGCCGCGGCCGACGATCGCACTCCAGTAGTCATGGATCGTCGGGGGCGCGACGATGATCACCTCGGGGTGGGCCGCCTCGAACCGGCGCCGCCGTTCCGCCGAGCTGAGCCGCCC
>WNGP01006800.1_pt1 | contig 10998 bp, 12 predicted proteins | sample 5407671 | NCBI WGS metagenome assembly WNGP01 (sample SAMN13153381, study PRJNA577476) | soil metagenome | isolation source: 40 cm soil or saprolite under Garry oak tree replicate 2 | place: USA:California | collected 2016-06-15
CACTGGAGAGTCCTGTGCCCGGGTAGAAAGGCGCTTGATGGATCGAAAAGTAGAGTACACGCGGGTCATCGTAGAACACTTCCTGCGTGCTATTCCCATGATGCACATCATAGTCAATGATCATTACCCGTTCAAGTCCATAGCGGTCGATGGCGTAGCGTGCAGCCACTGCTATATTGTTAAAGAGGCAGAAGCCCATGGCCGCTTCGGGCAGAGCATGATGACCGGGCGGGCGCACCAGGCAGTAAGCGTTGTCAATTTCGCCGTTCATAATCGCATCTAAAGCGGTTAGTGGAGCACCTGCGGCCTTGATAGCCGCCGCATATGACTGTGCAGAGATGTAGGTATCGGTAGCAAAGAAGCGCGTTTGGCGGCCTCCTCGTTTCTCCTCCTCGGCTACTTCTGCTGCCGCTGCTTTTACCAGCTGGATATATTCACGATCATGTACAGCGGCCAGCTCATCCTGGGTGGCTGCACGTGGCGGAATCTGAACTAATCCATCTCTTTCCAGCCAGTTGAGCGCTTCCAGGACTTTCACTGCCATTTCCAGGCGTTGTGGCTTCTCCGGGTGGTTCTGCGGTGTAATGTGCTCTAAAAAAATCGGATCGTAAATCAGGGCCGTGGTCATATTTGTCCTTGTATTTATAGCTGAGCCAGCGCTTTTTTTACCAGGTCGGGAATCTCAAAAATTGTATCAGCAACTGGAGCATTTGCCTCCTGTAGCGCTGCAACTTTCCCCTGGGCTGTACCTGTGTTGCCGGAGATGATTGCTCCGGCGTGTCCCATGCGCTTGCCCGGAGGTGCTGTACGTCCTGAAATAAAGGCTACCACGGGTTTGCTCATTGTCTTAATGTACTCGGCGGCATCTTCCTCGTCGCTTCCGCCAATCTCGCCACACATGACAATTGCCCTGGTTCCCGGGTCGGTCTCGAAGAGTTTCAGGTAGTCCACAAAGGTCGAGCCGATTATCGGATCACCGCCAATGCCAATGCAGGTGGACTGACCGAGGCCAGCCTCGGTCAGCAGTGCGACAACTTCATAAGTAAGGGTGCCAGAGCGCGAGATGAAGCCTACGGGACCAGGCGTGAAGATCTGGTAGGGGATGATGCCAATCTTGCCCTGGCCAGGTGTACACATACCAGGGCAGTTAGGGCCGATCAGGCGTGCTCCATATTCCCGCACAACCAGCATCGCTCGCGTCATGTCAATGACGGGAATGCCTTCGGTGATACAGACGATCAATCCAATGCCCGCGCTGGCGGCCTCCATAATCGCGTCGGCGGCGCCGGCAGGTGGCACAAATATACAGCTGGCCTCGGCATCTGTGGTCGCTTTTGCCCCGGCAACGGTATCAAAGACCGGTAAACCCTCCACCTCTGTACCGCCCTTGCCTGGAGTAACACCGCCAACCAGGTTTGTTCCGGCCGCCTTCATGTTGCGTGTGTGAAACTGTCCCTCGCGCCCGGTAATACCCTGCACTATCACTCGTGTTGTTTTGTCTAAAAGAATACTCATTACTGTTCCCTCTATTTTACCGAGGCGACAATCTTTTGGGCCGCCTCGCGCATATCTTTACCCCAATCGAGCCCGGCATCTTTCAACATGGCTTTGCCCTCTTCGGCACCTGTGCCCGATAGGCGAACAACGATAGGCATGCCCTTGAGCAATTCGGCCTGGGCCATAATCACACCTTTGGCCACTTCTTCACCTCGGGTAATGCCACCGAAAATGTTGACCAGGATACCCTTGACCTGCGGATCACTTGCCACGAAGATCAGGGCTTTACGCATGACTTCAGCCTTGGCTCCCCCGCCGATATCGAGGAAGTTGGCCGGTTTTCCACCTACACGCGCTACCATATCAAGGGTGGTCATGACCAGTCCTGCACCATTACCGATGATGCCGATATCACCATCCAATTTCACATAGGTCAAACCTTCCTGCTTGGCCTCATACTCCAGGGGATTTGACTCTTCTGATTCCGCCCACGCAGCATACTCCTTCTGACGGAACAGGCCATTGTCGTCGAGGAGAATCTTGGCGTCGGCAGCCTGAACCTGTCCATTGGTGGTTAGCACAAGGGGATTGATTTCGGCCAGGCTTGCATCACTGTCGATAAAAGCTTTGGCAAGCGCGGTAAGGATAGCTCCACCCTTGCCAATCACCTGGTGGGGAAGTCCCGCCCGGGCAAGAATATCGCGCGCCTCGAAAGGACGCAGTCCCCAATGCATATCGATGGGCTGCTTAACAATCTTCTCGGGTGCTGTTGCGGCCACCTCTTCGATGTCGATACCACCCTCTTTAGAGACCATCACGACTGGTGCCTGCGTTTTGCGGTCGAGGATAATGCCGAGATAGTATTCCTCTTTGATGTCTATTTTGGAAACGACGAGGACTTTTTCTACTTTTAGCCCTTTGATATCCATGCCCAATACTTTGGCGGCAGCGGTACGTGCCTGTGCGGGCGTATCGCCAAACTGGATGCCCCCTGCCTTGCCTCGTCCACCAACATATACCTGGGCTTTGATCACAACTGGCCCGCCTAGTTCGCGGGCAATGGCTTCGGCCTCTTCTGGCGTATGCGCTACACGTCCCGGCTGTATCGGAACACCATAACGTGCCAGGATATCTTTGGCCTGATATTCATGGATTTTCACGAGAAATAAACTCCTTGTGATAATTACTGTACGCCTCTACTGGGGCGGGAAATATGCTGTTTCAATGAATTCATGCTAACACGTGCTGAAAGGGGGTGTCAAGAATTGTAAAAACTTGCTACAATAGAGTAGGGGAATACATCCATGAAAGGGGAATATCTCATGGCAAACAAAATTTCGAGTACCCCGCTACTACCACAACCCAAAGATAAAACACCTGTCGGCACGCGTGTGCAGAAAATTGTGCATTCTTCTAAAAGAGAGCCCTGGCCATTGTTCACCAGCCTGCTTGTGTTGGGAGTGATTATTCTCATTGTCGCTAGCACGGTTGCCTGGAACTTGCTCAGGAATGTAAAAGTTACTACCAATCAGGCTCCTTCGCAAGCCCCAATGCTTACTTTTGAAGTACAGCGAACAGTACCCTATGCAGGTTTAGAATTTACTCTTGTAAATGCGCAATATGCAACCACTTTTATTGATGACGATATTCACTCAGGTTCAGGCGTTGTGCGCCTGAATATGAAAGTAGCGAATAACTCCTCTGATCAAATTAATATCGTCTATTATGATATCGCTCGACTGCTTGCCCCAAAGCTCAGTCCAATAACTCCAACTAATGTGTCTCTCTCTGTTGGCCCTAAGCCACATACAAGTGAAACTGGCTGGCTAGATTTTTCAGTATCCAGCCCTTTACAACTTAGTACGTTACAATTACAACTAGGATCGACAACACTTGGAGAATCTCTGGTAAAGATACCTCTCAGCGGTCCATTTAATGCCAGCCGCTATAGTGACAGAACATCGCCGCAGAACCTGGATATTAGCTATTACTTTCCCTATTACAACCGGCAACTGATCATCTATCACCTGAAGAGTGTAGATATTCGCTATGCATATCGAGGTAACCAGGCCAAAGCGGGGCAGCAATACTATGTTCTGAACTTCAAGGTGGATAATCCCAACGGTACGAATATATCACCGGGTTTTGGCTATGATTACGTACGGCTCAGTTTCAATGGCGGCCCCATCCATCCTCCAATTGATAACACGCTTCCCTATGGCTTTAATGCTCTTGCCAAGGGAGTTGGTGGGCGAGTCGTGTTTACGGGACCGGCGGGTCTAAAAGCGTTCACTATCGACTTCCTGGTCCAGTACCAGAGTGGAGGAAGCAATTACAACGTGTCACTGTAATAACGAGCTCTTAGCATATTTAAGCGTGTTCCTGCGCTTCGAATGCATAGCGCAGGAATAGATGGCTGCCACCACGCTTGACGCCGATAAGTGTTCCCCAGAGTGGATGCTCTGGCGCAAAACGCTTCCCCGCGATGAGCCCGGGGCGCTCAAAGGAGCCATCTCGACCGGCCATCTGCGGGGCTAGCGTCAAGAACAGTTCATCCAGATGCCGCTCTGCAAAGAAGTCACCCATGAGCTGAGGTCCACCCTCGACCAGAATCACGTCACTCCGGCGTACACGGCTCACGGCCTCCAGGATCGCCTGGGAGCTGAGTGGACCGGTGCTTTGCATTGCCAAAACCTGGACCGACGACGGGAAATGCTGTTCGCGGATGCGTTGCAGGCCATGTGCCGTTGTGACAATCAACACGGGAACCTCACCGGATTGAAAAACTGGCAGGTCGAGGTTGATATTACCGTGTGCAGTGACAATGACGTTCAATGGAGGTTCTGGTTTCCCGAGATTGGCCCGAAGCTCCCGGTATACTGTGGCGAGCGGTGGATAAATGTATTCCGCAGTCCAGCGGTGATGAGGTACCGACCGGAGTGTGCCAGCACCAACGATCACGGCGTCGGCAATTGCTCGCAGCAGTCCCATGACCATCCGATCGTGCTGATTGGACCCACTAATCTCTCCGCCGCCCGAGTAACCCGGTTCCCCTAGTGACACGACCCCATCCAATGTGGTGACAAAGTTGCCAATGATGTAGGGTCGGTGAGAATGTGGTGGGAATTGGAGACGACCAAAAAGAGTTGCCAGTTCCGGTGGGAGCGGCAAATCCTGTCCACGTTCCATGTCGAAGAGTGATTCCAGCGGTGTCAAAGCGTTCATGAATGTACTCCAGACACAGAAAAGAACTCGGCCCTCAGCGCTGCATTACTCTCATACTCGCCTCGCCGATGGATGTCCATTGCCACTTGAAAGTCCTGGTCATCACGGTCTAGATCAAAAGACATAATTATCGTTAACCTCTCTTTGCTTTTGTATCATCGAAGAGCCGGTTCATATTCCTTTTGCCTGGACAGGAAGAACGGCACCATTCACGCCATCTCCTGCAGGTGTTACCAGGAAGATCGCTGCCTCCAGGATATTTTCAAGGCTCACCCATTTATTACGTATGTCCTCTGCTGGAGGGCTCATCGAGTTAATATTCGATTGAGTGACGATCATGCCAGGGCCAAGAGCATTCACAGAAATGCCGAACTGTTTGCCTTCTCTGGCGAAGGTGGCAGTCAGTGCATCGATACCGGCTTTCGCGCAATTATAGGCAAGCATCATGGGCGCGGAGTTTTGCGCGCCTCCTGCTCGACTAAAATTGAGAATCTTGCCCCTGCCCTGGCTCTTCATGATGGGCCAGACGGCACGGCTACAGAGGAAAGCCGTACGCAGGTTGTTGTTCAGTTCTGCTTCCCACTCAGCCAGGGTTAGTTCATCAGAAGGACCATACTTTGTGAGACCACCTGCAAGGTTAACGAGAATGTCGATATGCCCATAGGCTTCCAGTGTCCCCTGAATGAGGGTATTGGCTCCCTCTTCAGTGGTCAGGTCAGCAGGAATAGCGATGACTCTGGCTCCCTCAGATTGTAGTGCCTGAGCACGCGCTTTGACCCGCTCAGCATTGCGAGCGCTGATGGCGAGAAGAGCACCCTCGCGAGCAAAAGCAGCGGCGAGTGCATAACCAACCTGTCCAGCATGGCTGACGCCAGTGATAATAGCAATCTGATCTTTCAGGCGCATATAATTCCCCTTTCTGTTCTATCTCGGTCAAACAATTGTATTACTCCCTTGTAAAGTCTACGCTACATGTTTGTATAACATATCTATCCTGGAAAGTCAATGACTTACTTGACTTACTTGACAAAACACTTATTCATTGGATACACTTACAATAAATCGGAGGGAAATAGATGCCACTTTTGAACTGGAATCAGCGCTTTTTTGAGAGTACGCGTGGAAGGATCATCAAGCTGCTTCGCCGTGCCAGTCGCACGGTAGAGGAATTGGCTCAGGCACTCGATTTAACGGATAATGCTGTGCGCGCACATCTCGCTACGCTTGAACGTGATGGATTGGTGCGACAGCGAGGTGCCCGTCGTGGCAGTGGGAAGCCGGCCTTCGTCTACGAGCTGACGTCTGAAAGCGAGCAGTTATTCCCGAAAGCATATGGACCGGTGCTGCACGAACTCTTGCAGGTCCTCAACGAGCACATGCCCGCTGATGAAGTGGAAGTGTTGTTACGCGTGGTTGGGCGTCGCATGGCTGCCCAGTGGAATATGCCGCCTGGGAATTTGCGTACCCGCCTCGAGGTGGCTGTTGACGTTCTCAATCAACTCGGTGGCATGGCAGAACTGGAACTGCGAGATGATACGTACTCTATTCATGGCTATAGCTGCCCGCTTGCGTCGGTGATACCGGGTCATCCAGAGGTCTGCCGCCTCGCCGAGACCCTGCTCACGGAGTTAGTTGGGGTGCCAGTCCATGAGCAGTGCGAACGTGGTGAGATAGCACATTGCTGCTTTGTCGTGCCATCTGTCAAAGAAGAGGCGACAAAGTCTTGATGTTTACTGCTCTCCTTCTCTCTTCTTGTGAGAAAGGCAGAGTCTGTTCCCCCTGAATTACATTTAAAGACATTGATGATCTTCCTTTCCAACTAGCAAAACGCAGCAGTTCACGCGGGATGGACATTCTCCCGAACGGCTCGTTCGCTCTCTCTGGCTTTTTACTCATCGCTACCCTTAGCAATGGATACGCTATTGTGTCATCTGGGTTCTTTGCACATTGAGACAGTTGTGTTATAGTATTGTCGTAAACTGGACTACTAAAAACTCGGAGAGTGCGTTTCCAATTCAAGAGAACCGAGGCAAAAGATGGCATTAGAAGAACTCCAGAACGGTCACTACCATCGTGTCCGCTTGCTGGGCAGTGGTGGCATGGGTGAAGTACATCTCATGGAAGACACTCGAGTCGGTCGACGAGTGGCGATTAAAGTCATCCGGTCTGAAACTGGCTCCTATCCTGATAGCAAAGAGGCCAAAGATGCTGCTCGCCTTTTCAAACGTGAGGCACGAGCTATTGCCGTCCTCGAGCATCCCAACATCTTGCCCCTCTACGACTTTGGCGAAGAAATCATTGATGGCACGACTGTTTACTATATGGTCATGCCATTTTGTGCAGAGGGGACACTCGCGGACTGGCAGAAACAGCGCTATGATGCGACGAAGCTTTCAGTGCAAGACATCGCATACATCGTTGATCAGGCCGCAGCCGCTCTTCAGTATGCACACGACCATCGTGTGATTCATCTGGATGTCAAACCTTCGAACTTTCTTATACGTAGCAATGCAAAGAATCCTAATCGACCGACGGTGCTGCTAGCTGACTTTGGACTTGCTCGCAACAGCGCCACGGTTGCCAGTTCCAGTGGCACCATTCGTGGCACTCCCACTTTCATGGCTCCTGAACAATGGGGCAGTAATCCGGTTTTCGCTAGCGACCAGTACGCGCTTGCCATCCTGATCTACGAACTGCTGATAGGGAGTCCTCCTTTTGAGGGGAGTATGGAACGATTACTGCGCCATCATCTGTCTACTCAACCGGTGCCGCCCAGCACACTCAGGACAGATTTGACCGCGACTATCGACTCAGTGATCTTGGGTGCCCTGGCGAAGCGGCCAGAAGATCGTTTCCCTTCTATCTCAGCCTTCGCTGCTGCATTTGAGCAGGCAGTGCAAGCCTTGCCTGCCCCTGCCCCTTCGCCTGTCGAACGTATCGTGGAACCGCAGCAATCAGACAGGGGAGATTTTCGTGCCGCGTTGTATATTACCCAGATGGAAGCAGACGCCGGTGCCAGCCCAACGATCACTATGCCCAATGGCCTGCCGTTCACTGTGCCAGTACCTGCCGGTGTCCATGATGGAGAGGTCATCCGCGTGCAAGGCCCCGATGAATCGCCCAATTCAGGGGCGGTAGTGTTCCTGACCATTGGCATCAAACAAGCCGAAGAAACTTCTCCAACATTAGATGTTCTCAGTGCAACGCCGACACTGTACACTCGAACTTCAACTGAAGAAGCCAGTTCGTCGTCAGATGTTCTCAGTACAGAGCCGACACTCATCACGCCTGAACCCAGGCTAACGCCTCGACCGTCCTTTGATCCTGTCTCGGATGATGATCTGCCAACGATAGCCGTATCTGATTCTAAGGCTGCCGCTGTAGAGGAGCAGCCAGCACCATCCTTTTTCAAGAGAGTTCTCATCAGGGGCAAGCGCCTGATATCCGGGTCCGAGTAAAGAAACAGCCAGCACCATCCTTTCTCACACGACAAACACTTGCAACTCGAGCGCTAGCTTTTTCACGGTCGGGCCAAGGAGTTAAGGTTTCGCCAGGTGCAGCACATTGACGATCAGTTCTAATACCGCGTGATAGGTGACAATGAGCAGCATGAGCGGCGCGAGCTTCTGGAACTGCTTGCTTTTGCTCAGGGTGTGCGCGTAAAAAGTCTATGGTGCCGACGAAGGTTTGGGCCACCTTCGTCATTGCCTGGTATTCCTGGACGCGCATCGTAAAACGCTGGTTGACTTCAGGGTAGCGAGACAGGATGGATTGCATGTCCTGGCTGGCAATTTCCGCGACATGGACACGGTTGATCGCGGTAACGCTCACTGCCCGTCCATCGCCAAGCATATCGAGTCCACCGGCGAAGTAGTCGCCGCTTTGTCGATAGGCGATAATGCGCTCATCGCCCTTGTTCTGTCCCGTTCCCGGTTCCGTCCGGCGAGCTACTTTCACAAATCCCTCCAGAATCACATGCATCGACTCACGAGCAGGCTGTCCGCCCTCACTTTCTGTGAAGAGCAGTGTATCCCGGTCATACGTTTTCATTTGCATTTTGCCGGCAATCCAGTGAACGTCTGCACTGGATATCCCCTGAAACAGTGCCAAGCGCTTCAAGATGGACTCGATAGAACGCACTGCATTGAGCCGCTCGAAATAGCTGCGTACCGATGGAGCAACATCCATCATTTGCTGTATCACCTGCTCGGGCACTTCTAACGATACGGCGGTTGTTTGGGCACGGACGCTCGCGGTACGCTGTTGCCCCGTCAGCATCCCATGTTCGCCCATAAACTCGCCCCGGCGCAGCACTGCTATCGGGAAGTCCTGACCACCGGTTCCTGCCGAGGAGACGACGAAGCGTCCTTCAAGGATGAAGTAGATATCACGCCCAAATTCTCCCTCGTTCAGAACCGCCGTACCGGGCAGGAGTTGGAGAAGCTTTGAGCGAGCAATGAAGTGCAGCAAGTAGTTGTCCGATATTTGCTCCGGGTCGCTGAACATCGGCTGCTCTCGTATACGGCTCAACAGGAGTGGCACATCCCATCCAGCCGGCAGATAATCCAGAATCAAGCTCATATCGACGCTGCCATCCCAGGGAATCCCCAGGCGCTGCTTGAGCGAAAGCATGAGCAAGTCCCTATGGTTATTCACCGGACAAAAAACAGGCATTGTAGAAGTTGCCGAAGTGAAATGGTTGTGCTGTATCGAGTAGATCAAGCATACTGTAAGCAGCTGCGCGTGCCTGCTGGATAGCGGGATACCATTGCCCGATGACTCGTGTTCGGCCCGTTATAACTTTGATGCCGCGCCCGCAAGCGATTCCGGCATCTTTCACAAAATCAACGATCGGCTCGATGCCTATCCCAAGCAGTACCATCTCACAGGGAATGTGTGCTCCTGTTGTGGTGATGACGCTCGTGACGCTGCCCTCTTTTCCGGTAATTTCGGCTATTTCCTGCTCTGAACGTACATCTACCCCATCGCGCATCTCTTGCTGGAGTACCAGGTCCGAGGCAGTAGGATCAAGCACCTCTGACCAGAGCGTGCGCCGGCGCAGCAGGTGTGTGACCTGGTAGCCGCGATGACGGAGCGTCTCAATGCTTTCCAGCGCCAGTGTCCCACTTCCGACAACCACGACACGCTTGACTAGGCCCAAGCGCGCCAGTACCTTCTGGTAATCGGCAACGGTACGCAATGTTGCCACTCCTGTCAGGTTCACCCCTGGGCAAGTAAGTGTGCTGGCGCGTGCTCCATGGGCCAGAAGCAAACGATCATAGCCCAGTTGCTGTCCGCTGTCGAGCAGCACTGTATGTTCTTCTGGCTGTATCTTCACGACTGTGCCAGCCAGGAACTGGATATGATGATCCGAGTAAAATCCTACAGGACGTACCCACAGTTTCTGCTCTCGTACTTTCCCTCCCAGGTAGTCCTTGAGAGCTGGGCGATAGTAGACCGGAAATGGATCATTGGCAACGACCATGATATCTGCCGCGTTGTCTTCGCTGCGCAGCAGCTCTGCCGCTGTTGCGCCTGCTATGCCATTTCCAATGATGAGATATGATCGGTGCTCAGCCATCGCCTGCTCCTCTCTTAAACGGTATAACCTGAATAGAGGATCAATAATTAACGGTTAAGCTAATTATAGCACATCTAAATGGAGTGGAATAATTCCGGCGCAAGGCACTCTTTGGCTCACTCGCCCTTATCGTGTTTCCAGCGGGTTGGGGTTGGAGGGAGCTAGCGACACTCCCTTCAGCCTGGATGTTACCGGACCAGTTCCTGGTCTTCCTGGGCGATATCCCTTAGACATTTGGAGATAAGGACAGGGGTTGAAGGCGCTCGTGGTAAACACTTTCATGGTGTAGATCACTTTGCCACCAATGGTTTCCACTCGTACAATGTGATCATCTTGCAGCTGGATAAATTGCTGCAGCAGCACAAGCTGTTCGGCTGGCATGGAGATCGTATTCGTGGTAATGGCCTCACGCAAAATGTAGAAGGGCATCTCTACGCTGTGGATCATACGAAGATGCACTACTATGTTCAGCTTGACAAAAGATATGAGCCTAGACTAATATTAGGGCATGCTAATATCCAACCCAAACACTTGGATATCAACGTGGCCGATAACGAGAGAGGGTACATTCAATGTCACTCACCCATGATGAGAGACGAAAGAGACAGGGAATGGGCCGTCATCAGCACACGAGGAAGTAAAGAAGGGAGCACCTTATGCCAACAGGAACCATTATCCTCCTCGGAGCCTTCGCT
>WNGP01005054.1_pt1 | contig 10994 bp, 9 predicted proteins | sample 5407671 | NCBI WGS metagenome assembly WNGP01 (sample SAMN13153381, study PRJNA577476) | soil metagenome | isolation source: 40 cm soil or saprolite under Garry oak tree replicate 2 | place: USA:California | collected 2016-06-15
TGGCATGGACGCACCGCGTCGTGGCCCCATCCATCATGGCGCGCGTGTTTCCCGACACCGTGAAGAACGGGCTCGACGAAGAAGCGGTGGAGGGGGGCGTCGGCATGCCCTACGCGGTTCCCAACGTCCACGTCGACTACGTGCTCACCGACACCGGGATCCCGGTCGGCTTCTGGCGCTCGGTGAACAACTCGTACAACGCGTTCGTGGTCGAGAGCTTCATCGACGAGCTGGCTCACGCGGCCAAGAAGGATCCGTACGAGTACCGGCGCGACCTGCTCGGCAAGGCGCCGCGTCATCTCGGTGTGCTGAACCTCGCCGCGAGCAAGGCCGGTTGGGGCACGCCGCTCCCGGCGGGTCGCTCCCGCGGGATCGCCGTCTACAAGGCGTTCGAGTCCTACGTGGCCGAAGTGGCCGAAGTCTCGGTCGGGTCGGACGGAGCGCCGCGCGTACACCGCGTCGTATGCGCCGTGGACTGCGGGCCGGTCGTGAACCCCGACATCGTCGAAGCGCAGATGCAAAGCGCCATCGTGTACGGCCTGACGGCCGCGTTGTGGGGCGAGATCACGATCGACAAGGGCCGCGTGCAGCAGAGCAACTTCCATGACTACCGCATGCTCCGCCTGGCCGAGATGCCCGTGGTGGAGGTCCACATCGTGCCGAGTAGCGACGCGCAGGGCGGCGTCGGTGAGCCGGGCACGCCACCGATCGCGCCCGCCGTGTGCAACGCGCTGTTCGTGCTGACCGGGAAGAGGATCCGGAAGCTGCCGATCGGCAAGCTGGCGTAAGCGGTAACCAGTGAGAGGTGAGCGGTGGCCCCACACGACCATCGGCCACCTCTCACTCCTCACCTCTCACGCCGTCGTCATGAGGGGGAGAATCGCATGATTACCGTCACCCGCAGAGACTTCGTCAGCACCACCACAGGCCTGGTGATCGCCTTCGCCTTGCCATGGCGCACGGATGCGGCGCCCGCCACCAGCGACGCCCCGTTCGCCCCCAATGCCTGGCTGCGCATCGGCCCGGACGGGATCGTCACGCTCACGCTCGACAAGTCCGAGATGGGCCAGGGGTCGCAGACGGGGCTCGCCCAGATCCTGGCGGACGAGCTCGAGGCGGACTGGTCCAAGGTCCGCCTCGGGCCCGTGCCGGAAAATCCGGCAGGCTGGTCGCGCCGCATGTCCACCGGCGGCAGCACGGCGATTCACGGCTCCTGGGACCTGCTGCGCAAGGCGGGCGCCACCGCGCGTCAAATACTGATCAACGCCGCCGCCCAGACGTGGGACGTCGATCGCACCAGCTGCCGGGCGGAACGAGGCGCAGTGATCCACACGCCCACCAAGCGGCGGCTCTCCTACGGCAGGCTCGCGGCGCTCGCCGCCACGCTCCCCGTGCCTCAGGACGTCCCGCTCAAGGACCCGAAGGACTTCCGGCTCATCGGGACCCGTGCGACGCGGCTCGACACCCCCGCCAAGGTCGATGGCAGCGCCGTGTACGGCATCGACGTGACCGTGCCGGGGCTGTTGGTCGCGTCGATCGAGCGGTGTCCGGTGTTCGGTGGGACGATCAAGCGGTACGACGCGACGAAGGCGAAAGGCATGCCGGGCGTGCGCGCCGTCGTCGAGCTCGAGCCCAGCCCGTGGACGGGCAAGGACGGAGCGTGGGGCGTGGGATGTGCCGCCGGCGTCGCGGTCGTCGCCGACACCTACTGGCATGCGTTCCAGGGCCGCAAGGCGCTCGAGATCGAGTGGAACGAAGGTGACGCCGCGTCACTCGGATCGGACGGCATTCGCGCGGAGCTCGCCCGTCTGGCCGACCAGCCCGGCGTCGAGGCGAAGAAGATCGGCGACCCCGCCGCAGCCCTGGCCGGGGCGGCACAGCGCGTGGAAGCGGCCTACGAGGTGCCGTTCCTGCACCACGCCACGATGGAGCCGATGACCTGCACGGCGCACGTGCAAACGGACGGCTGTGACGTATGGGCCCCGACCCAGAACCAGACGCGGGCCCAGGAGGTCGCGGCCGAGCTCGCGGGGCTTCCGAAAGAGAAGGTCCGGATTCACACGACGTTCCTGGGCGGCGGATTCGGGCGCCGGCTCGAGCCGGATTTCGTGTCGGAAGCGGTGCGCGTGTCGAAAGCGGTCGGCGCGCCGGTGAAGGTGATCTGGACGCGAGAAGACGATACGCAGCACGGATTCTACCGGCCCGCGAGCTACAACCGCTTCGCGGCCGGCCTCGACGCGGCTGGCAATCCGGTCGCCTGGACGCACCGCGTCGTGGGCACGCCGATCCGGATCAAGTTCGGGCCGCTGCCGAAAGGCCTGGACGGATCCCTGGTCGACGGCGCCGAGGACCTGCCCTATGTCATCCCGAACCTGCTGGTCGACCAAGTCGCGGCTGACTTCCTACCGATCCCGCGCGGGTTCTGGCGCTCCGTCGGTATCTCGCACAACGCGTTCGTCACCGAGAGCTTCATGGACGAGGTGGCGACGGCGGCAAAGCAAGATCCCTTCGAGCTGCGGCGAGCCCTGCTCAAGGACAGACCGCGGCACCTGCGGACGCTCGAGCTGGTCGCGGAAAAGGCGGGCTGGGGCACGCCGCTCCCGGCTGGACGGGGCCGGGGCATCGCGTTCGCCGAATGGCAGCCCACGGTGTGCGCGCAGGTGGCGGAGGTCTCGGTGGCCCCGGACGGCGCGGTGCGCGTGCATCGCGTGGTCTGCGCCGTGGACTGCGGGCCGGCGGTGAACGTGGGCCAGATCGAGGCGCAGATCCAGGGCGGCATCGTGTACGGCCTCACCGCCGCGTTGTACGGCGAGATCACCATCGACCGCGGCCGGGTGAAGCAGGGCAACTTCACCGACTACCCGATGCTGCACATCAACGAGATGCCCGTCGTAGAGGTGCACGTGGTGCCCAGCACCGAGAAGCAGGGTGGCATCGGCGAACCGAGCGTGGGGCCGATCGCGCCCGCGGTATGCAACGCGATCTTCGCGGCCACAGGGAAGCGGATAAGAAAACTGCCGATCGGAAGAATCGCGTGAGGGGTGAGCGGTAAGCAGTGAGCGGTGAGCGGTGAGAGGTCAGCGGTGGCGACCGCTCACTGCTCACGGCTTACCAATCCTCTTGAGGGCTCATGAGCACCATCACCCGTAGGGAGTTCGTCGAGACCGCAGCCGGCCTCGTCATCACATTCTATCTGCCGCCCTGGGCGGCTGAAGCGCTCGCCCGACCCGCCGCCCACTTCTCGCCCAACGCGTGGCTGCGCATCGGCACGGACGGGATCGTCACGCTCACGGTCGACAAGTCCGAAATGGGCCAGGGCTCCCAGACCGGGCTCGCCATGATCCTCGCGGAAGAGCTCGACGCCGACTGGTCCACCGTCCGGCTCGGTCCCATGCCGGAGAATCCCGCTGTGTGGTCGCGCACCATGCGCACCGGCGGCAGCAACGCGATCCGCAGCTCGTGGGAGCCGCTACGCAAGGCGGGCGCCACCGCGCGGGCGATGCTCGTCACCGCGGCGGCGCAAGCATGGAAGGTCGACCGCGCCACGTGTCGCGCCGACAAGGGCGCGGTGCTCCACGTGCCGAGCGGCCGGCGCCTCTCCTACGGCGCGCTCGCCGCGCGAGCGGCGACGTTGCCGGCACCCACCGACGCACCCCTCAAAGATCCCAAGGACTTCCGGCTGGTCGGCACGCGGATGACCCGGCTCGACACGCCGGGCAAAGTGGACGGGAGCGCACAGTTCGGCATCGACGTGAAGGTGCCGGGGATGCTCGTCGCGTCGATCGAGCGGTCTCCGGTGCTGGGCGGCCGGCTGAAACGGTTCAACGGCGACCGCGCGCAGGCCATGCCGGGCGTGCACCACGTCGTGGCGCTCGAGCCGAGCTCGTGGCTGGGAGCCAACGGGGCGTGGGCGGCCGGATGCGCGGCGGGCGTCGCGGTCGTGGCGGATACCTACTGGCAGGCGGTCCAGGCTCGGCGCGCGCTCGACATCGAGTGGGATGAAGGGGACTCGGGCGCGCTCGATTCGGCGAGCATTCGTGCCCAGCTGGTCGCCCTCGCCGATCGGCCCGGCATTGTGGCGCAGACCATCGGCGATGTGGCCGCCGCTCTCGCCGGCGCGGCAAAACGCATCGACGCGGTGTACGACGTGCCGTTCGTGCACCACGCCACGATGGAGCCCATGAATTGCACGGCGCACGTCCGCGGCGGCGAGTGCGACGTGTGGGCCCCGACCCAGAATCAGGGCGACGCGCAGCGGGTGGCGGCCGAGGTGACGGGCCTGCCAAAGGAGAAAGTCCGGATCCATACGACGCTCTCGGGCGGTGGGTTCGGGCGCCGACTCGAGCCGGACTTCGTCTCCGAAGCGGTGCGCGTGTCGCAGGCGGTGGGGGCGCCCGTGAAGGTGATCTGGACTCGCGAAGACGACATGCGCAACGGGTTCTACCGCCCCACGAGCTACAACCGGTTCAGCGCGGGGCTCGATGCCTCAGGGCGGCTGGTCGCGTGGACCCACCGCATCGCCGGCACACCGTTGCGACTCAAGTTCGGACCGCTCGAGAAGGGGATCGACGACAGTCTGGTGGACGGCGCCATCGACCTCCCGTATGCGATTCCCAACCTGCTCGTCGACCAGCTCACGCTGACGCTGCCGGCCGTGCCCCTCGGCCCATGGCGCTCCGTCGGTGTCTCGCACAACGGGTTTGTCACCGAGTGCTTCCTCGACGAGATCGCGGCGGCGGGCGGCCGGGACCCGTTCGAGCTGCGACGCGAGCTGCTGCGCGACAAACCGCGTCATCGCCGCACGCTCGAGCTCGCAGCCGAGAAGGCGGGCTGGGGCTCAACGCTCCCCCCGGGCAAGAGCCGCGGGATCGCGCTCGCGGAATGGGGACCGACGGTGTGCGTCGAGGTGGCCGAGGTGTCGGTGGACGCGGAGGGCACCGTGCGCGTCCCCCGCGTGGTGTGCGCCGTGGATTGCGGGCAGGCGGTGAACACCGGCCAGGTAGCGGCGCAGATCCAGGGCGGCGTCGTGTTCGGCCTGAGCGCCGCGCTGTACGGCGAGATCACGCTCGACAGGGGCCGCGTGGTGCAGGGAAACTTCGACACGTATGCTGTGGTTCGGATGCCTGAGGCGCCGGCGGTGGAGGTGTACATCGTGCCGAGCAACGACCCCCAGGGCGGCGCCGGCGAGCCGGGCGTGCCCCCGATCGCGCCCGCGGTGTGTAACGCCATCTTCGCGGCGACGGGGAAGCGGATCAGGAAGTTGCCGATCGGAAAGCTGACGTAAGCGGTGACGGGTGAGCGGTGGCGACCGGTCACCGCTCACGCTCACCGCCCACCGATCAGTGTACCACAACCACCGTCCCATTCATCTGCGTTGGGTGGATGGTGCAGTGGTAGGTGTACGTCCCGACGGCTGCGAACGTCGTGCTGAAGGTGGTCGTTCCGGACTGATTCGCTGAACTCGTGGGCAGGGGTGCGGGCCCGCCCGTATAGGTGACGTTGTGCGGAGTGGTCTGCGAGTTCCACGTCCAGGTCACCGTCCCGCCCGTTTGCACCGCCGTGTCCCGGGGTGTGAAGGCGAAGTTGGTCACCGCGACACCAACGGCCGTCCCCGGCGCCGACGCGTGCGCGGTGAACTGGGTGGTCGGCACTCCTGTCACAACCACGTTCACCACATAGATCGTGGCCGCGCCCAGGGTGTGGACGGTAGTCGCGACGCCGCTCGAGTTCGTCGTGCTCGGGTTGGAGCTGAAGCTGCCGTCAGTACCAAGGAGGGGCGACCAATTCACGGACACGCCGGGCACCGGGCGGTCAGTCGCGTCGAGCACGGTGACGCTGTAGGGGACCGGCAGCGGGTTGTTGAAGTACCAGCTCTGCTGGTCACCCCCGCTCCTCACGAGGTGGTCCGGCGGCCCGGGCGGCGTCGTGCTGTCACTATTGCACGCCAGGGCCGCGATCCCCACGAGCAGAGCCATCGCTTGCGTCCGGATCATCGCATGTAAGAACGGCGGAGAAGAGCGGCTCCGCAAGGCGCCGCTCCCCCCTCCCTGCTCCCGTTGCTTAGTGCACCACCCTGACCGTCCCCTCCATATTCAAGTGGATGGTGCAGTGGTACGCATAGGTGCCGATTGCGGCAAATGTGCTACTGAAGGTGGTTCCGCCTGTCTGCGTGGGTGAATTGGCGGGGAGCGGGGCCGGGCCGCTCGAATAGGTGACGTTGTGGGGCGTGGTCCCCGAGTTCCACGTCCACGTGACCGCCCCTCCGATCCGCACAACGGTGTCCTTGGGACTGAAGAAGTTGCTGTTCACCGTGGCCCCGACGGAGGTCGGGGACGCGGACGCGGTCGCCGTGAACGTCACTGGCGCCGCCAACCCCGCAAACGTCGCCGTGACGGTCTGCGGGCTGGTCGACCCGACGCTGTCCGTCGTGGTCGCTACGCCTGCGGCGCTGGTTGTACTCTGGGCCGGGTTGACGCCGCCACCGCCCGAGCCGACCGCCCAGTTTACGACAACGCCCGGAACCGGACAGTTGTTGGCGTCTCGGGCAGTGACGCTGAGCGGCGCGGGGAGCGGGTTGTTGACGTACCAGATCTGTGCGTCGCCGCTCTTGATGAGCTGAGTCGCCACGCCTGGCATGCAGGGCCCCGTGCCACCCCCGCCGTCACCGCTGCACGCGAGCACCAGTACCCCCAATCCCAACGTCCACCGTGGGTCCCAACGTGCGAGCCTCATCGCATGTCTCCGGGTTTGGTGTAAACAATACGCCGAGTGTGAGTCGAGGCAATGCTACACCCCCGCTCCTCTCATCCACGTTTACTGGAATCGGAACAGCTGTCCGCGAATTTCCCCGCCGGGGTTCAGCTTGGTGTGGACGTTGACGTAAGCCGCCCCGCCCCGGATCCACGTCAAGACGGAGTCCCCCACGGTTGCCGTGTCCTCGACCAGGAGCCCGCTAAAGTTCGAGTCAGTGGAGGCGCGTGGTGGTATGTAAAGATTCACCCTAACCGGGCCGTTGAGGCCCGCGACATTGTGGTGAATGTGGGCCAAGAACGCACTGTCGATGTTCGAAAGCTCGACTCTATAGCTGAGCACGTTACCGTTGACGGTAATCGTCGCGAACCCCTGCGCGGCAGTCGTGATCGGGGTCGGCTCGTTCGCGCCGCTCATGAACGCGATGAACCGTTCCGGCGCTGGTGGTATCGACGTCAGCCCCACGTCATCCTTGCAGCTCCCAACGGCGACAATTACTGCCAGCGTCCCTACGCCAAACACCAGACGGCCGCGCATAGCAAGCCTCCTCATGTTGGGCAACCGTACACCCAGGAAGGCTTAGGCATACCCGCCCTGCGAGGTTTGTTCAAGCGGTCATTTGTTATAGAATTGTCAGGACGGCGGCAGCCGCACCTCGCGCCACAAAAACCGGTGGATCAGCCAGTCGAGCCAGCGGTCCGGGATCCACAGCGGAATCCGGTCGAGCCACCCGTGCGGACTGACGATCACGCGCAGCGGCGGGCGCCGGTCGTTGAGCGCACGCCACACGGACCGGACCACCTTGTCGGGCGGCGGCGCCCGCTCCGCACCCCGCAGCACCGCCCGCCGGAACCGATCGAGCACGCTCTCGTACGGCGTCCCGGCGTAGCGGCGCACGTCCATCGCTTCCACCTTGCTCCAGATGGCCGTCTTGAAGCTTCCCGGCTCGATCACGATCACTCGAACGCCGAACGGCAGCAGCTCGCGTCGCAGACTATCCGAGATGGCTTCCAGGGCAAACTTGGACGCCGCGTACGGCCCCATGAACGGCAACGCGCCGCGCCCCGCGATCGAGCTGATGTTGACGATCCGACCGCGCGACGCCTTGAGGAGCGGCAGGAACGCCTGGGTGACCGCTAAGGCACCCACAAGGTTCACTTCGAGGACTCGCCGGAGCTCATCGAGCGGGAACAGCTCGAGCGGACCGGCTGCGGGGATCCCGGCATTGTTCACGAGCCCCTCGAGCGGGGCACCCGTCAGCGCACGCTCCACCTGCTCCCTCGCCCGCGCGATGCTCGCCGTGTCGGTCACGTCCATCCGCACCACCGTCACGCCGTCGCGCGCCAACGCGACCTCGTCCTCGGCGCGACGCACCGTGCCGAATACGCGGAAGCCTCGACCAGCGAGGTGCCGCGCGATGGCGGCACCAAAGCCGGTCGAGGCCCCCGTCACCACTACGCCCCGGTTCACACGGGGAATCTACGACCTCCGTGCCAGCGTCGCCGCGCGCGCCCGCAGCGCCGCGTCGATGTCGCTCAGCGCGACGCGAGCCGGGACGGTCCACTCCCCCCGCTGGGTGGTGGGCACGCGGATCGCCGCCACCTCGCCGTCCGGTCCCAGATCGACGACGGCCGTCGCGGCGTCATCCGGGCCCTGGTTGGCCTTGATCACCAGCGTCCACGTCCCCTCCTTGGGCCAGGTACGCTTCAGAGCGTGGACGCCCTCTCGCGCGGTCTCGGCGAACTCGAGCTTGAGCGATCGCCGCTCTCCGTTCACCATCCCCTCGGCGGTGCCGGTCACGATGAACCCCATCGCGGTTCCGTGATGGAACGAATGGACCAGCAGGAACGCATCGCGTGTGGACTTGTCGTACGGGTTGACGGGCAGCTCGATCGAGATCCAGGGCGGGCCCTTCACCCCGAAGGCCGGGGTCGCGAGGAGCACGCCTGCGAGCGCCGCGAGCGCGAGGCTACGAATCCGGGTTTGCATGGCAACCTCCAATGGTCGGTTGCCGTTGAGATGCCGCTCGGCGTCCGGGGGTTTAGGGAGCCGGCGCGATCCGGTAGACGCTGCCGCCCCCCGACAGCACGTACAGCTCGCCGGCCGAGTCCTCACCGAACGAGAGCACATTGCCGAGACTCACGTTCAGGTTCCACGTGGTCTGTCCGGTGACGGCGCCGTTCGCGTAGGCAAAGCTCCGCATCCAGCCGGAGCAGTAGTCGGAGTAGAAGTACTGCCCGACGAGCGACGGCGCGCGGCTGCCGCGGTAGACGAAGCCGCCTATGATCGAGCAGCCGTTGGAATGGCCGTATTCGACCGCGGGCTGCACGAGGCCCGCGGTGCCGCAGGGGTTGGGCCTGAAGCAGTGTAACCCCTCCATGATCGGCCAGCCGTAATTCAGCCCTCCCTGCCCCGCCGGCGCGACGTCCACTTCTTCCCAAAGGTTCTGACCGACGTCCGCGATGTAGAGGAGACCCGCCACACGGTCGAACGCGAAGCGCCACGGATTCCGGAGGCCGAGCGCCCAGATCTCGCCTCGCCCGCTGGCCGTACCAACGTAGGGGTTGTTCGGCGGATTGACGTAGGGGTCGCCCCCGTCTACGTCGATCCGCAACAGCTTGCCGAGCAGCGAGTCGGGGTTCTGGGCGCGGTTCTGCGGATCGCCGGCCGAGCCGCCGTCCCCCATGCCGATGTAGAGCATGCCGTCGGGCCCGAACAGCACGAGCCCACCCTTGTGGTTGGGATACATCGAAACGGGCTGTGGTTGGTTGATCTGAAGAATCACTTTGCTGCTGAGCGCGTCCGCGAGGTTGGAGTCGGCACTCACCGTGTAACGCTCGATCATCGTGTACACGGTATCGCCGGCGGCGTTGCGACGCGTGTAGTCGACATAGAAATAATGGTTCGTCGCATAGAGCGGGTGGAACGCCACACTCAGCAGCCCTTCCTCACCCCCGTACAACACGCGGCTTGTGATGTCCAGGAACGGCGTTCCGAGCAGCAGGCCGTGTTGCACGATACGGATCCGCCCCGGTTGCTCGACGACGAACAGTCGCGCGGTGTCGCTCGGTGGAGCGGCCAGAAACACCGGACTGGAGAGCCCGCTCGAGACAAGCTGCAGATCGAGGCTCCCGGTCTGACCAGGCGGCGGTCCGCCGGGCGTGTTTCCAGAACAGGCGGCGAGCGCGCACGCGAAGATGGCGGCGGGCTTCATTTCGGTCCCAATACGATAGTTCCTTTGAAGCTCCGAACTGTGACCTGGGCCCCCCCGGTGCCGGTCGCAAACCGCAGCTCCTGGCCCGTGCCCGCCGCCCGGGGCTTCGGCTGCGCGTCGCCCAGGTGGTTCGTGATCGCTCCCCCGATCGTGAGCGCGTCGAAATCGGCGATGGTGTTCGCCGGCACGCGCACCTCGATCGCTCCGCTTTGGCTCTCGACCTCGACCACACCGCCCCGCCCCAGCTCGCCTTCGAACCGGATGTCCCCCGTCACAGACTCGAACTTGCCGCGCTGCACGCCCGTGCCGCCGCGCTGCCATCCCGCCGCCCGGACGATGATACGGCCGCTCAGCGTCGAGGCGCCGAGGTCCTGGCTGGCGCCGCGCAACAGGATGTCGCCGCTCACGGTTTTCACGCGGGCGCGCGCGGTCCCGCCCGCCAGCTCCACGCTTCCATCCATGGTCTCCGCGGTAACGTCCCGCGGCGTGCCGAGCACGCGGATGGTCCCGCCCTCGCTGCTCAGATCGAGCGTCCCGTCCACTCCCTCGACCTCGATGCTCGCCGTGGCCGACTTGACCCACACCGTCGCGCCCCGCGGGACGCGCACCTCCAGGTCCGCCCGGCTCGCGGCATCCAGCTTCCGCACGTGCGTGTCTCCGGTCGCGGACAACCGCCCGGTTCCAGACTCGAGCCGCCCCGACACGGCGAGGCTGTCGGCATCCCAGCCGAGCAATCGGAGTCTCCCGAACGGACTCACGATGCGGACGGACCCGCTGGAGTCGAGCGGCCAGCGCTCGTCGATCCGCGCCTGCGCCGTCACCTGGCGCGCGAGCAGCACGAGCACGAACGCCAGCCACCCTCTCGCTCTCGTCATGACTTCTCCGTCCTGGTCACCCACCGCAGCAGCTCGACTTTCTGCCGCGACGCCGCCGCGAAGAATCGGCGCAGCTCGCCGTTCGCGGGATCGCGTGCCAGCGCGGCACGGGACTCCGCAATCGCGGCGTCGATGACCGCGAGATTCCGCTCGAG
>WNGP01005056.1_pt1 | contig 10994 bp, 5 predicted proteins | sample 5407671 | NCBI WGS metagenome assembly WNGP01 (sample SAMN13153381, study PRJNA577476) | soil metagenome | isolation source: 40 cm soil or saprolite under Garry oak tree replicate 2 | place: USA:California | collected 2016-06-15
TTACGCCGGCACAGGAGAAGCCGCCATCCGCGGAAACACGACGTACGGGACCGGAGTCTTCAAGTCTGTCGACGGCGGGAAAACATGGCAAAACGTCGGCTTGAAAGATAGCCGCCAGATTGGCGCACTGATTGTAGATCCGAGAAATCCAGATGTGGCTTTGGTGGCGGCGCTCGGTCACGCATTTGGTCCGAATCAGGAGCGCGGAATTTTCCGCACGGCCGACGGCGGCAAGACGTGGACGAAAGTTCTATCGAAAGATGAAAACACTGGTGGGATCGATATCGTTTTCGATCCGCATAATCCAAACATCGTCTTCGCGTCGCTCTGGCAGGCGCGACGGCAACCATGGTTTTTCTCCAGCGGTGGTCCGGGCAGCGGACTGTATCGCTCCGACGATAATGGTGTCACCTGGAAACATCTGGAAGGAAATGGGCTTCCTGGAGGAATCCTCGGCAAGATCGGTATTGCCGTTTCGGGAGCCGATTCTAACCGCGTTTATGCAATCATCGAGGCGAAGGAAGGCGGCCTTTACCGTTCCGATGACGCCGGACAGCATTGGACTCGAGTAAATGATGACGGCCGCTTTCGTCAGCGGGCCTGGTATTTCAGTAAGGTTTACGCTGATCCGAAATCCGCGGACACGGTTTATCTCGTAAACACCGGGCTGTTTCGTTCAGTGGATGGCGGCAAAACTTTCAATCTGTTGCCAGCGCGACATGGAGATCACCATGGTCTTTGGATTGATCCGCAAAATCCGAATCGGATTGGAAATGCGAATGACGGGGGTGCCAGCATTTCCACCGACGGCGGCAAAACGTGGACGACACAAAACAACCAGCCGACTGCGCAGTTCTATCACGTCGCCGTGGACAATGCATTCCCCTATCACATTTACGGTGCGCAACAGGACAACTCGAACGTCGGCATCGCCAGCCGGACTGATTGGGGCGCGATTGGACCCGCAGATTGGTTTGTCGCGGGGGGTGGTGAGAGCGGGTTCGTTGTGCCCGATCCGCGCGATTGGCACATCATTTACTCTAATGACGTAGGTCAGGCTTGGGTCCGTTATGATAAAAATAAAGAGGAGGTGCAGGACATTAGTCCGGTTCCTCTCGATAATTCTGGACACGGTGCTGTCGATCTTGCCCATCGTTTCCAGTGGGTCTCGCCGCTCATGCTTTCGCCGCACAATCCTGACGTGCTCTACACGGCGGCTGAATGCGTTTTCAAATCGAGCAATCACGGACAGAGCTGGACCCTAATCAGCGGTGATCTCACCCGTAACGACAAAAGCAAACAGCAACCCAGTGGTGGGCCGCTAACTAACGACATCACTTCGGTTGAATATTATGATACCGTCTTCGCGCTTGCGGAGTCGCCCGTGAACAGAGGAACAATCTGGGCCGGAACGGACGATGGATTAGTCCAAATCACGACTGATGATGGCCAGCATTGGTCAAACGTCACGCCGAAAATGCCCGAGTGGAGCACTATCGATCTCATCGATCCGTCTCCGCATGATGGCAACACGGCTTACATCGCGGTGGATCGACATAAACTCGACGACTTTAAGCCATACATTTTCAAAACGAACGATTTAGGGAAAACGTGGAGTGGAATTGTGAATGGAATTCCCGATGGCGCGTACGTACATGCCGTACGCGAAGATCCAAAACGGCGCGGATTACTTTACGCGGGCACAGAGCTCGGCGTTTTCGTTTCGTTCGATGACGGCACGCATTGGCAACGGCTGCAATTAAATCTGCCCGTCTCGCCGATTCATGATCTGGTGGTCAAAGATGACGATCTGGTCGTCGCGACGCATGGCCGCTCGTTTTGGGTGCTTGATGACCTGACACCGATCCGACAGTTAAACAAGCAATCGGCGCAAGCGGACGTTATCCTCTATCAACCACAGACAGCGTTGCGTCTCCATTACCCCGAAGAATTCGACAAACGTCAGCCCGTGGGAGACAACCCGCCAGCCGGCGCAATCATCGATTATTATTTCAGGACTGCCCCGAAAGATGAAGTGTCGCTCGATATTCTCGATGCTTCAGGCAAAATCGTTAGGCATCTTTCCAATAAAGAGAAGAAAGAAGGCGAGCAGCCACCCGAATCGCCAGATCGCGTCGAGCGCGCGAAAACGATTCCAGCAAATGAAGGAATGAATCGGTTCGCGTGGGATTTGCGCTATGACGATCCAATACAGATTCCCGGCGCGTTTTATACCGGCACGCCGCCTAAGGGTCCGCTCGCGTTGCCGGCCGATTATCAGGTAAAGCTGACCGTCGGCGGCAAGTCGCAGACTGCGCCACTCCATCTGACCATCGATCCGCGCACCAAGGGAGCAGAGGCTGCGTTACAAAAGCAATTCGCTTTGTCGATGCAGATAACCGATCGCATCTCGCAATCGCATCAGGCCGTCAACGAAATTCGGGACCTCAGATCGCAGATTCAAACCTCGCACAAACGCTTCGGTGACGACCAGCGTCTCAAGCCGGCACTGGACGCTGCCGATGCACTCGATCGCAAAATGTCTGAAATCGAACAGCAACTTATTCAGGTGAATATGAAAGGTTCAGAAGCAAATCTTGCTTTCCCGAATATGCTAAACGAACGGTTTGACACATTCAGCCACACGATCGACGTCGGCGACGCCGAACCGACCAAATCGCAGCTCGACGTGTTCCAAATGTTAAGCAGCCAACTGGAAGACCAGTTGAAGAAATGGACGCAGCTCAAAAATGAAGATGTCCTTAAAGTGAGCGAATTGATCAAACAAGCCAATTTGCCAGCGCTGATCATTACCGAGAAGAAAAAGAGTGAGTAGTGATCCGTGACTCTGGGGAGCACAGGCCGTTGGCTTGTAGCATTCGGCCAGTGCGCCGAATGCATTTGCGTAAACAGACTCAGCGTTCCAACCAAGTTCGCGGCAAGCTGCCGCGAACTACAGGCCTGTGCTCCCCCCCGACCCTTTATCGACGACGTCGCAAGAAGATGCTAAGCACAAGCTGATGGCAAGAATAGATAAGGCGGTTCTGCTAGCGGCTGGGCGCGGCACGCGTATGCGTGAGCTAACTGCCGATCTTCCCAAACCAATGATCGAGGTGCGTGGCAAACCGGTTTTGCAGCACATCGTCGAGGGATTGCGCGACGCCGGCGTACGCCAGTTCCTCGTCATCGTCGGTTATCATGCCGACGCCGTGCAGAATTTTTTCGGCGACGGCTCCCGTTACAACATCGAAATTCAATATGCGACACAAGTTGTGCAGGATGGAACAGGACGCGTTGTCGATCTCGCCCGTAATTTCGCCAGTGATTCCCCATTCGTTTTGAATTATGGCGACATTTTGGTGGACCCGGCAAACTACAAACGACTTCTCGATCTTCCTCACGACACCGAAGCGATCATTAGTGTGACGCGCGGCGAAGACGTAAGCAAAGGCGGCGCGGTTTTTCTGAATGAACGAATGGAACTGGTCGATCTTCGCGAGAAATCAAAACCAGGCGAGCCGACCAGCCCCTGGTATAACGCGGGCATTTACGCATTTCGGTCGAGCATTTTCGAGTTTACCGCAAAGTTGAAACCTTCACCGCGCGGCGAGTACGAATTGACCGACGCGATTCGCGCACTCGCGCAGTCTGGAAAAAAAGTAAAAGCACTCGAGCTGAGCGGTGAATGGGCCGATGTGCGCGATCCCGAAACCCTCGCGAAGCTGAATCAATAGGAACATAGGCATCCTGCCTGTGCGGCAAACAGGCTTCCAGCCTGTTGTTCTACTTTTCACTCTCGAGCGATCCGCGCTTCGAGAAAATCGTCGCCTCTTTCGCGCCAAAGACTGCCGTCAAATGACATTCACTGCGGACTTGCGCAGTTAATTCGCCGAGACGACGTGGCGCAGCGTTCGCAAAGTTGCGATCGCCTACGCGATTATTGGGTGGCTCGTGATGCAGATTGGCAATATCGCTTGATCAAAGGAGTCTTTGTCCGTTGCGTCGGCTGGCGTGGCTAAGCCCTCGTGTGTGCTAGAAAACCAGATCGCTTTCTTGGATGGTGAGAAGTTGCTGGCGGAAATTTACTTGCTTGCTCGCACCTCCGCAGCCTGAAACTCCTGCCATGCATTCCACGCGCGCTCCCAATGTTGTTTCTCAGCCCAACATTGCGCTTCCAGGAAATGAAAATAGGCCGGGCAGTTGGGCCATTCGCTAAAATGACGAGCGGTGAGAAGCGCGTCATCGACCCGACCGGTGTGCATCTGCGCGCGATAAAGTTCGTAACCAATGCCGGAGTTATAGGGCGCGTCGTGGAAGAGCTCTTGTAGATCTTGAAGAGAGCGATTAGCGGCGATCAGCGGAAGAGCGGCCGGTTCGCCGTATCGCTGGGTCAAGTCGTATGCGGCGCGAAAATCTTTCTTGCGGGCTTTGTATTTCGCCATGCCAGCCCACGCATAACGAAGCCACTCGGGATGTTGCTCAACAACCCGGGAAATTTCCTCGGGGTCGCCGCGTTCGGACCAAAGCGCGAAGAGAGCGAGTTTTTCTGTTTCACTGAACGATTGTAAGTTCGGATCATTTCTTAACAATTGCGCGAGAACGCGATTGAAAGAAGTATCTGAAACGCGGTTGAGATAGGGCAGGCTTAAATCGTGCTCACTAAGTCCAATCGCCTCCAGCATGGAGTTGACTTCTGAATTCTTGAGCGAAGCGTCACTCAGCATACTTTTATAGACTTGCGGCCGCAGAGGTCCGGCTCTGTGTAGTGCCTCACGCCACGCTGTAATTGCCAAAACGGGACGGTACGGCAGCCAAGCGTTTCCTTCTGCTAGCGGAACCTCGTAAGCGATCGGCTCCAGAAAGCGCGCCCGGCGAAAATCATCTACTGCGCTTCCCTCCTGTTTCAGTTCGACCTCCGCGAAAGCACGGGCAAGGTAAAGTTGCCAATCGAGCGGCGCCCATCGAAGCGCCCGAGTTGTCAGTGCGATTGTTTCAGCAAAATTGCGCTCGCGATCGGCTACAGCTGATAATCGCTTCGCACTGGAAACACCGACTGAGCCAGGGAGGAGTTCCAGGCCGCGCGCGGCGACAACCAATGACAGACCGGCCGCAAGTAATCCTAAGCCAAGGATGCGAAACACCATCGGAACCCAACGGTTCGCTTTCAAAGAGAGCGGCCGATGCAGGGCGAGCCCAAGCAAAAATATCGCGGCAAACGCCGTGCCCACCCGGTGTCCTGAAACATCGACAATCCCTCGAATCGCGAACAGAAGCGCGGCGATAAGTGCGGCCAAACGATAACGTTCGTTGGTCCCCGTTCGCAGCGGGAAAACCCGACTAACAAGGAGCGCGATCCCTAGGACGGTGAGCACCACCGCCGGCCACCCAACTTCGGCCCAAAGCCAGAGCCAGTCGCTTCCCGGGTGCAAGGCTCGCGGATCGCTGAGAGAAGCGTCACGAAAAACTGCAAAGATCGATTCAAAATTTCCAAAACCGATGCCGGACCAAGGCGAATCACGAATGAGTCGGAACGTGTCATGAAAAATCCGCCATCGGAGATCCGAGGAGATGTCGGTGCTGCCGAAATCGCCAAGATGAAATCTCTGGAATGTTTGTTCAGCGAAAACCAGGAGAGAAGTGAGTAGCAGAAAAAGAAAAAAGACTCCAAGCGCGAGTTGCGAGGGAGAGTGTTTTCGGAAGCTCAACACGCTAAGCCAAAATGCGCTACCTACGACGATGATCCCGATTCCAGACTGTGACGAATTCAAAACGATCGCCGCCGCGATCAGAACCAGCGCGAGAATCCAAGCGATCCACCATTTTCTCCTTTTGCGAAAATCGTCTTGACTGCAGGCAAGAATCACGATCGCAGCGAGCGCAAAAAGATCTCCGGTTTGGTTTGGGTTTGGAAATGGACCGAAATTCTGCTCGTTGTGCCAGAATGATGGCGTGATACGTGTCAAGTAAAACGCGATGCAGATTGCGGCTAGGAGCGCAATCCCACTTGTAAACAAGCGGAGCTGAAAGCGCACCTCATGAAGACCCAAGTCTTGTGTGGAAACGACATAGAGCCAGCTCAGTCCAGCAGCGAAGCTAACCAGATAGCCCAACGTGATCCAAGGCTGCGGACTAAGTGTCGATGGAAGCTGCATTGCGCAGTTATTTACAAACGCTGCACGCCACCCCGGTTGGAAAAACCAGTGGCCAGGGAGAAGCGCAACTGCCGCTAAGATAAACAGGGTGAATAGAACGAGATTCGTGATCGCGCCGAGCGAAAACCGAGGCGGTCGCACTAAGAGGCAGAACCCGAGGACCGTAATTACAACTCCTTCTTCCCATTTTTCAGTGGCGCCAGCGAGAAAACAGGCGAGCACTGGCAGCAACGCGATCGTCGCGTTGACTATCCAACTAGTAGTGGGCACTTTGGTTCTCACGCGATTGAGATCCCTGCATTGAATTTTGCATCACCCAAGGCAAACTGTCGTCGTATAGGAATCGCCTTAGATTCGATAATCAACCGACTCGAAAACAAAGCAAGGTATCCGACCGGCAACATCGGTTCATCAAGTCTTTGTCCGCCGCGTTCGCTGGAGGCGCGCCTAGGTGATGATGCATCAGTGCCCCCGGCACTTTGTACCAGCGTTTGTGCAAGAATCCGCTCAGATCTGAGGCACTCGGTGCTCGCGACAGGTTATCCTGATCGCTCCGTTCTCGCTCTAGCTGTGCTCTCCGTTCACTCTCATTTCTTGTAAGCCCCCGTGCGGTTAAGCAGCCGGGTCCATGAGGAGGACCTGAATTGCCTGAGCTCGCTCACCGGGCACTGGGAGGTTACCGGCGGCACGGGCACGTTCTCCGGAGCAAACGGTAGCGGAACGGATAGAGGGGCGGGAAGAGCTTCACCGGTCGAGTGGTCAACCGTTACACGGGATCGCTGTCCTTCTAACGATAACGCACCTAATAAAGGGCCGAGGCGATGCCGGCATACGTCGGCGTCGACCCCACCTTTAACCGACGACACTCGCCCTGTCCACGCCCGATGGGTTGGATTGCCGTCTGTAACAGTAGCCCCGCTGACCTAGGCATAGTCTCGAGCCCCTTAGGAAGCGTCGAGATCAGATCCTATAGTTACTCAGCGGTCTCGACTGGCTCTTCGCCGATCTCTTCTTCGATTTCGCGGCGCCATTCGCGCGACAGCCAGGGCCGGAGAACTCCGTAAAGCAGATATGCCAGGAAAAGGACCGCTGGCATCCACTCATAATTCAGTACGGTAAAGATGAGGATGAGACTGATAACGAGAAAGCGCGGAATCGATTTCTTCGTCTTCCAATTTAGCGCCTTGAAGCTCGGATATTGGAACCGGCTGAACATCATGAAGGAAAGAAAGAGCAACAACGGCGGCAGAACGAAGCGCCAGCTGCCCAGGTGATGTTCACCTTCGGCGAGCCAAAGGAGAAACAACGTGATCGACGCAATCAGGCCAGCAGCTGCGGGAATTGGAAAGCCGGTGAAATTCTTTTTGTCATCAGCATCGGCCGTTTCGTGATTGGCAGACGCGGTGTTGAAGCGCGCCAGACGCAGCGCACCGCAGGCTAGATAAATGAATGCGATAATCCAACAGGCGCGCGGGAACTCCTGCAACACGACGCGGTAAACCATCAACGCGGGGGCAAGGCCGAACGAGACAATATCTGCAAGCGAATCGAATTCGCGGCCGAACGCACTCTCGTGTCCGCCCAGCCGTGCGAGGCGTCCATCCAGAAAATCAAAAACGAACGCGCCGAGAACCAACCAGATGGCGGTGTGGAAAAGATCACCAGCCGCATCGGGATTGGACGCCTGGAGCAGCGCTCCCTCAAGAATCTTGAGCGTGGCCGTGAATCCGCAAAACAGATTTCCTGCCGTCATCAAATTGGGCAGGAGATAAATTTTAGACGGCTGTTCGTTCATTCGTCGGGCAGTCGCGCAATGATTGTCGATCCACCGAAGACATGGTCGCCGACGTTCACGAGAGGTTTGGCGTTAAGCGGTAAGTATACTTCCGTTCGCGAACCGAAGCGAATCATTCCGAAGCGCTCGCCTTTTTTTAATTCGTCGCCGACCCCTGCCCAAGCGACGATGCGTCGCGCAATTGCGCCAGTGAGCTGCCTGACCACGATCGTGACCCGCGAATTTTCGAAAGCCCAAGTCATCGATTCGTTTTTCTCGGAACAATCAGGCCGGCGCGCGTCTACACAAAGCCCTTCTCGATGCTGGCGATAAATGATCCGGCCATTGATTGGCGCGCGATTCGTGTGGACATCGAGGATTGACAAAAAAATTCCGATACGGCGCGTTTTCGTTTTGAGGACCTCGTTCTCATCAAGCTCGACGATGTCCCTGACCGTGCCATCGGCAGCAGCCACGACGAGATTTGGATCTGGCGGCACTGCACGCTCCGGATCGCGGAAAAACAATGCGATGCAGAACAACAACACTAAGAAAAGCAGCGATAACCATGCTGAAATAAACCAGCTGCCAATCGCTAGCAGCGCGAAAACCACGAAAATCCAGCGTGCTTCGGAAAGGGTTTGAGCGCGCATAACAATCGCATTTTCCGATTTCAGAAACACAGGGTCAAGCCGATGGAAATAACCTTTGCAAAGTCGAACAGCAGCCCGCCACGGAAATACAAGATTTTGGGTTCGCAGGCTGTAAGTCGCCCCATATCTAGCGGAAACGTAACGGACTCAGCCATGAGATAATTATTTGTTTATCGCCCTGTTTCCGTTATCTTTTTTACCAGGTCGCTTCGACCTCAATCTATGCTAAAAGCTCAAGACGAAATTCCGGTCGACAAATTGCCTCGCACTAGCTCGACCGGAATTGGCGCAGCGCAAAAATACGACGCCGCTCAGATCGACAAGTTGGAAGGCCTTGAGGCGGTCCGAAAACGGCCTGGAATGTTTATAGGAGATCCCGACGAGCGCGGTCTGCACCATCTCGTTTTCGAGGTGCTCGATAATTCGATCGACGAACATCTGGCGGGATTTTGCACCAAAATTGAGATGGCGGTTCACGTCGATGGATCGGTGTCGGTGCGGGACAATGGTCGCGGCATTCCGGTGGACATTCATCCAAAATGGAAGATGCCGGCCATTGAACTGGTGCTGACAAATTTGCACGCAGGCGGGAAATTTGGACAGGGCGCTTACAAATATTCGGGTGGTTTACATGGCGTCGGTGCTAAATGCACGAACGCACTTTCGGAATGGTTCAAGGTGGAAGTATCACGTGATGGGAAGGTCTATCACATGGCTTTCGCGAAAGGCAAAACGACCGACAAACTGACCGTTATCGGCGAAGTCAAAAACAAAAAGACAACCGGAACCCTCATCACGTTTTTGCCCGATCCGACGATCTTCACGATCACGACGGAGTTTAAATTCGAGCGGCTCGCCACACGATTGCGCGAACTGGCGTTTCTTAACCCCGGCCTCGAAATCACGCTCACGGACGAGCGGAGCGATCCACCGAAAAAAGAGACATTTTTTTACAAGCATGGCATCGAAGAGTTTGTAAAACAGCTCGGGGAAAACAAACAGGTTCTACATCCCAAGCCGATCGTGATCTCGCGACAGCGCGATGAGGTTTTCGTGGATGTTGTGCTGCAATACAATGACAGTTACAACGACCAGATTTTGCCGTTTGCTAACTCCATCCCAAATCCGGATGGCGGAACGCATTTGACTGGCTTCCGCACGGCGCTCACAAAGGCTGTTAATCAGTACGCGAAATCGAGCAATTTTCTTAAGGAGAAGGATCCTTCGATTTCCGGCGACGATGTACGCGAAGGTTTGATTTGCGTTCTCAGCATCAAATTGCCCAACCCGCGCTTCGAATCGCAGACCAAGGTGAAGCTCGTAAACACGGAGATCGACGGGATTGTAAACTCGGTCGTTTACGAAGGTCTGATGACTTTCTTCGACAAGAATCCGCCGATCGCGCGGCGCATCTTCGACAAAGTGCTTACGGCGGCACGGGCGCGTGAGGCTGCCCGAAAGGCGCGGGAAACGATTCGCAAAGGCGCGCTCACCGGTGGCGGGTTACCGGGAAAATTAGCGGATTGCTCCGAGCGCGACCCGGAATTGACCGAACTTTATATTGTCGAAGGTGATTCAGCAGGCGGCTCCGCCAAGCAGGGACGCGATCGGCGTTATCAGGCGATCCTGCCAATTCGCGGCAAGCTCATCAACGTCGAGAAAGCGCGCGAGGATCAGTTTCTCAAGAACAACGAGATCCAGTCGATGATCACGGCGATTGGCGCGGGGATCGGCAAACCGAAAGAAGATGGCAATGGCAAAGACGAAGGTCGTTTTGATATTACCAGACTGCGTTACGGCCGGATCATTATCATGACGGACGCAGACGTGGATGGCTCGCATATCCGCACCTTGCTGCTCACCTTCTTCTTCCGACAGATGACTGAACTGGTGCGCGCCGGCAAAATTTACATCGCCCAACCGCCCCTCTATCAAATCAAACGAAAAAAACGCGAAGAATATGTCGATGATGATGTCCAGCTGAACAAGATTCTCATTTCGCTCGGTGCGGAGGACGTGCGCTTAAAAAATCTGGCGGATGACAAAGAGGTCACGGCGGCACAATTAAAGGACATTCTCGAATCCCTCGAGAAACTCGCAAAATTGAGTGAGGCGGTCCGTCGCCACGGCGGCGATTTCGAAACTTATCTCGCGGAACGGAATTCCAAAACGGGCAAGCTTCCAACGTACCTTGTCAAAGTTCGCGACGGAAATGAAGAGACTGTGCATTATTTTCACGACGAAAAGGAGGTTCGCCAATTTCATCAGGATAACCTCGACCTTAATTTGTTCGACACGGAGCTTGGCCAGGAATTGCTGCCCCTTGGGGAGGCGCCGGCTCGTGCGAACGGCTCCCGCCGACGCGGAAAATTGGCCGAATTACATGAGTCCGCCGCGATCCAAAAAATCATTGCG
>WNGP01020391.1_pt1 | contig 10987 bp, 10 predicted proteins | sample 5407671 | NCBI WGS metagenome assembly WNGP01 (sample SAMN13153381, study PRJNA577476) | soil metagenome | isolation source: 40 cm soil or saprolite under Garry oak tree replicate 2 | place: USA:California | collected 2016-06-15
TCGCTGACTTGATTTCGCCGTTCCCCCCCTCATAGACTGGCGCGCGACTCAGGCACATCGTTTCAGCACGCGGGCGAGCGGCCCGGAAAGAGGCTCGATGATCGACTCTCTGTCGCCGCGCGAGCAGGGCGATCTCGACGGCGCGGCGCGAGCGGGCGCCGCGTGGGCGCGGGTGGTGCGCTGCTTTCTCGACGGCGCGCGCCTGCTCCTGGGCTGGGACCGCGCGCTCTCGGAAGACGAGATCGCCCGGCTCGCGGGGATCGATCGCGCCGCTGTCCGCGCCGCCATCGAGGAGGCGGTGCGCTGGTGCGTCGCGCGCCGGCTGCACCTCCTCGGCTGGCAGGAGCCGGACGATGCGTGGCTCTACTTCATGGCGGTCGGCTGAGGGCGCAAGGACTGGCTGATCGGCCACGACCCGGCAGGGTGCCGGGTGCGACTCGAGGAGATGGCAAGGGGAGAGTGATGGCCGGTGCGGGCGGGGGCAAGAGGATCGCGATCATCGGCGCGGGCCACAACGGCCTGGTCGCGGCGAACCTCCTGGCGGAAGGCGGCCACCGGGTCACGGTGCTCGAGGCGCGCGCCATCGTCGGGGGCGCCTGCGTGTCGGAGGAGCTGTTCCCCGGCTACAAGGTCTCGTCGGCCTCGTACGTCAGCACGCTGCTGCTGCCGCAGGCGGTGAAGCGGTTCGATCTGCCGCGGCACGGCTACAGGGTCATCCGCCAGGACCCGGCCTTCTTCGTGCCGTACCCGGACGGGCGGACGCTCATGCTGCACGGCGACGGCAGGGACGTGCAGGAGATCGCCAGGTTCTCCCGCCGGGACGCCGATCGCTACCACGAGTTCCACTCCATGCTCGAGCGCGTCGGGGCGTTCGTGAAGCCGCTCCTCCTGAAGGCACCGCCGCGCCTCGACGGCCGGGCGCCACGCGATCTGTGGGAGCTCTTGCAGATGGGGCTGGCCGCGCGCCGGCTCGCCGGCTACGACCTGCAGGCGCTCATCCAGCTCGCCAGTCTCGGCATCGCCGACGTCCTCGACTCCTGGTTCGAGTCGGACGAGCTCAAGGCGTTCCTGTGCTCGCAGGCCGTGATCGGCGCCTACGGCGGAGTGCACCAGCCGGGCACCGCCTTCCTGCTGCTGCACGACGTGTTCGGCGGCGTGGACGGCGCCACCGGAGTCTGGGGCGTGGTCGTCGGCGGCATGGGCATGATCACCCAGACGCTGGCGGCGGCGGCGCGCGAGCGCGGCGTGACCATCAGGACCGGCGCGCCGGTCCTGTCGATCGAGCTGGACGCCGCCGGCCGCGCCGCCGGCGTGCGCCTGGCGGACGGCGAGGTCCTGCGAGCCGACGTCGTCGTCAGCAACGCCACGCCGCGCCGCACCTTCCTCGAGATGCTCCCCGAGAGCGCGCTGCCCCCGCCCTTCGTGCGGCACATGAAAGACTTCAAGGACCTGGGAGCGTCGCTCAAGGTGCACCTGGCTCTGTCCGAGCTGCCCGATTTCACGGCCATGCCGGGCAAGGCGCCCGGCCCGCAGCACCGCGGCCTGCTCAACTTCTGCCCGACCGTCGATTTCATCGAGCGGGCCTGGGACGACTGCAAGCGCGGCTCGTTCTCGGAGCGCCCGACGGTCGAGGCGTGCATCCATTCGGTGCTCGACCCGTCGTGCGCGCCGCCCGGGAAGCACATCATGACCTGCTTCGTGCAGTACGGCCCGCGCCACCTGGCCTCCGGCAACTGGGAAGGACTGAAGGAGACGGTCGCCGACCGCGTCGTCGCCGAGATCGCGCGCTACGCCCCCAATCTTCCGAAGGCGGTGATCGCGCGCCACGTCTACACGCCCGAGGACCTCGAGACGATCTTCGGCCTGACCGGCGGCAACATCTACCACGGCGCCATGACGCCCGACCAGCTCTTCACCTTCCGCCCGGCCGCCGGCTTCGCCGACTACCGCACCCCCGTCAAGAACCTCTACATGTGCGGCTCCGGCACGCACCCGGGCGGCGGCGTCTGGGGCGCCTGCGGCTGGAACTCCGCCCACGAGGTCCTGCGCGACATCGGACGGGGCTGAGAACGGCGGGGTGGGTCACCGGCGTGAAATCGGCGCCCGCGGGTGATACGATCGCGCCCTCAAAGGAGGAGAAGCCGATGCTCAAGCTTTACGCGTTCGACCGCTCGCCGTTCGGCTGGAAGGTGCGCGTCGCCCTGGCCGAGAAGAAAGTGCCGTACGACATGATCGTTCCGGAGAACAAGAACGAGGACCCCGCCTTCGCGCGGCTCAACCCGTTCCGCAAGACGCCCGTCCTGGTGCTGGAGGACGGCCGGACCATCTACGAGTCGACCGTCATCAACGAGTACCTGGAGGAGGTCTACCCCAAGCCGGCGATGCTCCCCAAGGATCCCTACGAGCGGGCCCGGGTGCGGATGATCGAAGACACCTTCGACCAGTATTTCTACCCGGCGCAGCGTGATTTCACCAACTCGCAGTTCGAGTACCAGCCACCGTTCCTGATCCGCAAGAAGGCCGACAAGGTGGACCACAAGCTCCTGGAGGAGGCGCGCATGAGGCTGCACGAGCAATTGCAGCGTCTCGAGCAGGAGGTGAAGGGGCGCACCTGGTTCGGCGGCGACATCTTCTCGCTGGCCGACGCGGCGCTCGTCCCGTCGCTGACCATGTCGCTGCGCGTGCTCGGCATCCTGCCCGACACGAAGTACCCGAGCCTCGGAGACTGGATCGCCCGCGCCATGGCGCGCCCGGCCTACAAGGCTGTGGCGCCGAAGGAGCCGGTGAAGATCAAGGAGGCGTGAGGAGCGCGCTCTGCAACGCGCGCTTCCCTTAGATGTCTACGGCGCGCACAGATCGGGAAAATCAACCGAACCCGGAACGGCCCCGAGAAGGAGGTTTGTCGCCTACACAGAAGCGTGAGGCGCGTCCCGGTTTGCGATCGAGCGGACGGCGGCCATCAGGATCGGCAGAACACCCAGCAGCAGGAAAATCATGTCGCCGGAGATTCGCAGCCACTCGAGCGCGTGGAAGGTTCCGCTCATGAGATAGGTGAGGCGGCGTGCGTGCCAGTATCCGTTGGCGAGCGAATCCCACAGCTGTAATGCTCCCCCCGGGAACAAGTCGGTGATGACCATGAGGGCCAGCCCGGCGTTGAGCCCCCAGAAGCCGACCCGGACGTACTTCAAGGTCCTTTCCCAGACCCGATCGGTCTGCATGGCCCGGAGACAGAAGACGAGAACCGCAAGCGCCAGCATGCCGAACACGCCGAACATCGCGGTGTGGCCGTGGTTGCTGGTCAGGAGCGTGCCCACCTCGAAGTAGGAGACGATCGGCAGGTTGATCAGGAATCCGAACACTCCCGCCCCGACGAAGTTCCAGAACCCGACCGCCATCAGGAAGTAGATCGCCCACAACTGCCCGCCGGCGAACCGGCTGCCGCACTCGGCGCAGGGGCGGTCCTTGATCCTGACGAAGTCCCACGCGTCGAGCGTGAGCAGGGTCAGGGGAACCACTTCCATCGCCGAGAAGGTGGCGGCGAGCCCCATGTTGAGCGTGCCCTGACCCGTGAAGTACCAGTGATGCCCGGTCCCGATGATCCCGGCGCCCAGGTACAGGATCGCGTCGAGATAGACGACGCGGGTCGCCGTCCGCACGCTCACGAGCCCCATCTGCTGGAACATGGTCGCCACCAGCACCGTCGCGAACAGCTCGAAGAAACCCTCCACCCAGAGATGGATGATCCAGAACCGCCAGTTGTCGATGACCGCGAAGTTGGTGTGGGGGCCGTAGAACAGCGCCGGCAGATAGAACACCGGGATTGCCACGGCCGAGTAAAGGAAGAGCGACGCCATCTCGGAACGCCCGGCCGAGCGCATCGCCGGCCGCAACGCGCGAAACATCAGGAACAGCCAGAGAACAAGACCCACGGCGAGCAGAAGCTGCCAGAACCGTCCCAGATCGAGGTACTCGGAGCCTTGATGACCGAGCCAGAACCAGAGATCGCCGAGCCGGTTGTTGATCCCGAGCCACTCCCCGAGAAGGCTCCCGGCGACGACCGCGACGAGGGCCCCGAACAGCAGATTGGTGCCGAACCGCTGACCCTTCGGCTCCTCGCGACCCACGAGCGGGGCCAGGAACAGACCGCCTCCGACCCAGGCGGTCGCCACCCAGAAGATGGCAAGCTGTAGATGCCAGGTGCGCAGCAGGTTGTACGGAAGGAGTGAGGCGATGTCGATCCCGTAGAAGGCCCCGGGCTCCACGCGATAGTGAGCGAGCGCCCCGCCCGCCAGTCCCTGAAGCGTGAACAGCGCCGCGACGACCACGAAGAACTTGCCGGTCGCCCACTGGCTCGGTGTCAGCTTCCAGCCGGCCAGGGCGCTGTCGTGAAAGTGCGCCGGCGTCCCCTCGCCGCGCCATCCGAGGAAGTCGAATTTGCCGAAGAAGAACAGGATCGCTCCGGTCCCGCCCAGAAGCGTGAGCAGGCTCAAGGCGCTCCAGAAGTAGGTGGAGCTGGTCGGACGGTTTCCGGCCAGGGGCTCGTAGGGCCAGTTGTTGGTGTACGAGTAGTCCTTGCCGGGCCGCTCCGCGGCCGTCGCCCAGGCGGCCCACGCGAAGTAGGCGTTCAGCGCCTTCACCTCCTCGGATGTCTTGATGAAGGTGGCGGGGAGCCCCGGGGCGGGCACGCGCCCGCGGAAGTAGGTCTCCCACTCGCCTTGCTGGGTGTCGAGCGAGACGGCTTCGCAGGGCGTGAACACGAGCGTGTTGGTCGCCGCGTCGTAACGGTTCACCCGCAGATCCCGCCGATAGGCGCCGTGGCCCCACAACGTCCCGTGCTCCATCAGGCCGTACTTGAGGAACACCTCCTGCCCTCGGAGGATGGTCGAGCCTTCGAACAGCGTCCTCCCGCCGGCATCCGTCATCCGGGCGGGGATCGGCGGCGCGTTCGAATAGGTGAGGACCGTCACCGCGGAGAGAACCGAGAAACCGGCGATCATCACCAGGATCGTCGCATTGCGCCACCACGGCGAGAGTCGGCTCGCTTCCCGTCTTGTCTCCGTCATGACACCTCCTCGGGATGGGACCGTCGGACGGTCAGGATAAGGCGAATCTCACCCGGCGGAGATCCCGTTCGAGCCGGCGGCGGAACAGAACCGACATCAGCTTGAGCCGCAGCTCACCCCGCCAGAAACGCCGCGGGTTGTGAAGGAGCCCACGGCATTCCTCGGGCAGCAGGACCAGGCTCACGTGCACGTTGGGCGCCACGCCGATCGGCAGGCCGCGCTCCATGCAGGCCTCGTAGAGCCGGCGGAACACCGGGATCAGATCCTCGGTCCGCGGAGGCGGCTCATCCTCCATGTCGGTGCCGGCGAGAGGCCGGAACACGCAGACGGTCGGGACGGCGCCGACCGACGTGATCCAGTCGATGGCGCCGATCGACGAGGCGGGCGGCTCGAGCCCCGCGATGATCTCTCCGTTCGACACCCACGGATCGAGCGGCCGCCGCGGGCCCGATGCGGCCCCGTTCACCCGCGCGCGGCCCAGGCGCGCGCAGTACGCGACCGCCTCCAGATACCGGCGGTGCCCGTACTCCCGATCCTTCCCCGGGCAGATGCGGCGGAAGGTCTCCGGGTCGAAGATCTCGAAGCAGAACGACACCCGGTTGACGCCGATCTCCCTCATGGCGTCGTAACGGCGCAGATCGTGATGTGGCGGGGTCTGGATCCCGACGAGCAGGCCAGTTTCCCGCTTCACCCGCCGGACAAACGGCTCCAGGATGTCGAGGTAGCTGTCTCCGGCGTAGTGACCCGTGTTGAAGTCGACGTAGGTGATCCTCGATTCGTCCCGCGCCGCGCGCACCACCTCCATCACCTCGTCGACCGACTTCTCGTCGGCGTCGTCGATCCCCAGATTGAGACCGACCGAGCAGAAGCCGCAGTTGGCCCGCGGCTTCTCCTTCCAGTAGTCGCAGACGCGGGCGGGATAGATCCCGAGGTAGGTCCCCTGGAGCGTGCCGATGCGCGTCATCGGCTTGCCCGTGGACGTGGTGTGGTCATACCAGTCGGGCCGCGGAGCGGGCCTGACCCAGGCGATCGGGTCGGCGCGCCTCGTCAGGGCCTGGAGGGAGCCTCCGTCCGAGGCGCTCGTTCCGTGTCGGCGGATCAGGTAGCTGCCCTTCTCCCGGTAAAGGACATAGGGCGAGGATCGGGCGAACCTCTCCGCAACCGGGACGTTCGTGAACAGCCCGCCGGGCAGGATCAGCTCGAGCCCGCTCCCGAGCCCGGCCCTCGTCCGCATGAGAGGGCGGCCGCCGTCGCCGGCCACCATGCAGGAGTCGTCGATCCGCAGACCCTTGCAGTACAGGTCGAGCTTGAGCAGTGCGGGATTGCGACGGACGTCGGTTTCCATCGGAAGATTGGGGAGCAAATACCGTGCCCGGACCATGCGACCCGGCTGCGGCATCGGAGGCGAGGGTAGGCCGGCCGCGCGAAGATTTGTTGGGCGGCACCGCCGGACCGCATCCCGGCGGCGCAAACTTTTCGTGCCGGGGCGTGTCGACGACCCGCGACAGATTGGCAGCGGACGATGCCTCAGGACGGCGGCCGCCGCAGCGTGTGGAGATAGAGCATGACGTCATCGATCTGCCGCTCGCTGAGGGTGCGTCCCCACGGCGGCATCAGCGCGGACAGGCCGACGCCGGCGCCCCCTCTGCGAATAGCATCCCGGATGTCGGCGTCGGTCTTCGTCAGAAGGGCGGGGTCGGAGAAATCGCGCGGCCGCGGGTCGAGGTTGAAGGCGTTGAACCCGTCCCCCGCTCCGGTATCTCCGTGGCAGGTCTGGCAGTAGTGCCGGTAGACCTCTCTTCCGACACGCGCCTCGTAGGGGATGGGCGCCGCGGGCGCGGGGGAGGCGACCGCGGCGGGAACCGGCAGGTCCCGGGAGGCGGACGGCCTGCGGGAGCAGGCCGCGCCACCACACAGCAGGGCCGCCGCGAGCACCGAAGCCAGCGTTTCGCGCCGCGAGGTCGTCATCGCCTGCCCCGCTTCGCCGCCGGGGCGGACGCGGGCGCGGGCGCGGCGCGAAGGGTCTCGAGGAAGGCGGTCAGCCGCAGCGCGTCGGTGTCGGTCAGCCCGTAATCGGGACAGCGGACGTCGGCGCGCCAGCGCTGTGGACCCTTCAGCCAGGTGAAGATCCAGCCGGGCTACAGCCGTTTCGACGCCTCGGTGAGGGGCGGCCCGTAGTAGCCGCCGGCGGCGCCCACGATGTGGCAGGCGCGGCAGCCGAGCGCGGTGTACAGGCGCTGACCCTCGACCGGATCGGCGTCGGAGACCGGCCGGCCGGCGAACGGATCCTCAGGGATCGCCGGGTTCAGGTAGAAATTCTGCAAAGTGTCGGCCAGCAGCGTCGCCTCGTCGCGTTCCATGCGGAACACCGTCATGCGTTCCTCCAGGATCGGGCGGATGGTGTAGGACAGCATGAGATATTCGATCAGCCAGTCGCGACGGACCTTGCTTCCCTCGTAGGTGAGCGGGGCGGTGGATACGTCGCCGCCGCGGTCGCCGATCTGGTGGCACGACAGGCAGCGATAATGTTCGATCAGATCGCCGACCCGCCCGCCCGGGATCAGTGCGGCGGGCCGGCCGGCGGCGAAGCGATACGCGTCCGGAACCGGCTGCGCCCCCAGCGACAGAAGGGCCGTGACGATCGCCTGGCTGTCTTCTTCACCGAACCCGAACGACGGCATCTTCAGTCCTGCCGCGAACGAGCGCGGCGCGGCGATCTTCGCCGCCAGCCAGGCGGGCAGGGTGCGGGCCAGGTCGGTGCGGCGGCCGAAATCGAGCGACGCCGCCCGCTTGTCCCCGATGCCGTCGAGATCGGGCCCGAACTTCTCCGCCTCGGTGGTCCCCGGGACGGCGTGACAGGAGAAGCAGCCATACCGCCGGAACAGCTTCTGACCGTTCTCGGCGAGGGTCTGGTTGACCCGGATCGGGTCGAGCAGGTCCTTGGGGGCGTCGAAATCGCGGAACTCCTCCTCGAAATACGCGACGATGTCGCGCGACTCCTGGTCGCTGAGATCGTAGCGGGGCATGCGGGTGCGCGGATTGAAGGCGTGCGGGTCCCGCAGGAACGCCAGGAGCCACCCGCGCCCGGCCGCCGAGGCGACCTTCGACAGCTCGGGCGCCGAGCCGTTTCCCTTCCCCTCGACGGTATGGCAGGAGATGCATCTCGACTCGGAGAACAGCTTCTTGCCGTTGGCGGAGTCGCCGGCCGGCTCGCGCAAGGCCGCGTCGATGCGCCGGGCCAGATCGGGCGGCGGGGCCACGCCGAAGAGAAAATTCGACAGCGCCTGAATGTCGGTGTCGTCGAGCTGGAAGTTCGGCATCGTCGCGTTCGGGTCGACGCCCCTCGGATCGGTGAGCCAGCGCTTCAGCCAGACGCCGCCGGTCTTGAGGGAGATCGTCGTCAGCGGCGGGGCCTCCGAGTGGAACACCTCCTGGCCCCGCACCGCGTGGCAGGCGTAGCAGCCGAAGCGCGCCATCAGGGCGCGGCCGCGCGACAGGATCGGGGCCTCGGCCACCGCCTCGCCGCCGTGGCAACGGCCGCAGCCGGCCTCGATGTAAGGCAGCGGCGTCATCGGAGGACCGGCCTCCGGGGCCGTGCCGTGCGCTTCGTCTTCCGAAGTGGAAAGCCCCTGACCGCCGTGGCAGGCGGTGCAGCCGAAGCGATCGAAATCGTCCGGCGCGTGGGCGGTCTTCGGGTGGATCCGGAACGGCTCGGGGGCGCCCTGCATCAGCGGATCGGCGGCCCCCAGATGACAGGTGGTGCAGCGATCGACCCGGTCGTCGAATTCGCGGAGCCAGATCTGCTGGATCGCCACGGGGCGGGCGGCGTACTGCTCGGCGTCCTTCAGGCTCTTCGCCCGCTCCTCGCCGAGACGGCGGTAGCGATTCTGCAGCGACCGGTAGGGACGGAAGAAGTTCTTGGTCGGCGAGATCGCCAGGACGATCAGGAACAGGACGCTGGAGAGGGCGAACATGCGGCTCAGGGATCGGGGCACGTTCTCGTCCTCAACCCGGAGGCGGCGCGCTCCACGGCCAGACGAACGACCAGCCGGGGCCGCGGAAGAAGGTGCCGATGAGGGTCAGGACCGACGCGATGATCACGAACCAGGTCATGATCCACTCGGGCAGCGTGACGCGCGCCAGGGCCCGCCGCAGCCGTCCGCCGCTCCCTCCGCCGCGGGCGAAGAACATCGCGGCGGCGATCAGCACGGTCGGGACGGCGATCGGCCAGCACTCGAAGGCGCCGAACAGGGTCACCAGGAGAACGACGGCGGCGGCGAGTCCGAGGGCGCGGCGTCGGCCGCCGCCGGCCCACAGGGGACCGGCCGTCAGGTTGATGCGCGCGTAAGGGATGACCGCCAGCGCCAGGACCACGAGCGTCGGCAGGAGAACGCCCGCGACGATCGGCGGGAAGTAGTGCAGCAGCTCCTGCAGGCCGAGGAAGTACCAGGGCGCCTTGGCCGGGTTGGGTGTCTCGAGCGGGTTGGCGATGCCCTCAAGCGGCGCGTCGAACATGAAGGCGGCGATCGCCAGACCGATCACCACCGTCTGGAACAGGATGACCTCGCGCACGATCAGGTGCGGGAAGGTCATCACGTAGCGCTCCTCTCGCTGCCGCACCGCCGGCCGGATGTCGGGCCTCACGAGCGCGACGCGGCGGGGCGTCGCCAGCGGGTCCTTCGACTCAACCAGGTCGAGCGGCGGCGGGGCGCTCACGGGTTCTCCCCGCCCGGGCCGGGCTCCTCGGGCGGCCCCTGCACGCCGCCGTCCTTGCGGACGCGCCAGATGTGGACCGACACGAACAGGACGAGCGCCACCGGCAGGACCACGCAGTGCAGGACGTAGAAGCGCAGCAGGGCGTTCTGGCCTCCTTGGCCATGTTGGTCCCGACCGAAACGCCCCAGAACGCCAGCTGGTCCCACGGCAGCAGGTATCCCGTGTACGACAGGAGCAGCGTGACGATCAGCAGGACCACGCCGACCACCCAGTTGAACTGCCGCGGTGGACGATAGGCGCGGTGATAGAAGACGCGCAGCATGTGCAGGAAGGCGGCGAACACCATCAGGTGGGCGCCCCAGCGATGCAGGTTGCGCAGGAACATCCCGTTGTCCACGACGTACTGCAGTTCCTTCATGTCGCGGTAGGCCTGCGGGACCGAGGGGTGGTAGTAGAACATCAGGAGGACGCCCGTGGCGATCAGCACCAGGCTGCAGACGAGGGTGATGCCGCCGAGCCAGTAGGTGTGCGTGAGGCGCAGCGTCTTCGCGCGCACCTTCACCGGGTGCACGTGCAGGAACAGGTTCTCGAACACCACGAGCGATCGGTTGCGGTTGGTGTCGGCGATTCCGTGCCGGACGATCGATCGGTAGACCGAGGACTCGCGCACCCACCGGAAGACGCTTTCCATGGACCCGGCCCTCACGTCTTCAGAAGCCTGCCGCGCGGAATGACCACGCTCGTGTCGACGACCATGGTCCCCGACGACTCCGACCGGACCTCGAGCCAGGGCAGCGGGCGGGGCGCGGGGCCGTGGACGACGTTCCCCTCGAGATCGAACCGGCTCCCGTGGCACGGGCAGGCGATGACGTTCTCGTCGGAGCGGAAGCGGGTGATGCAACCGAGGTGCGTACAGACAGCGGACAGGGCGTACACGCCGCCGGCGCCGCCGATGATGTAGGTCTTCTGCTCCTTGTTGAAACGCACCGTCCCCTCCGGAAAGTCGAGCGGGTTGCCGGCCCGGAAGGTGGTCGGCGGCTCGAACAGGACCTTGGGTCTCAGGAAGTCGAGGGTGACGACCCCCGAGCCGATGCAGGCGGCGGCGCAGGCGCCGACACCGATGCGCGTCAGGAAGTCGCGCCGCTCCGGATCGTCGGGCCGCTGGCCTCCGCGCCCGTCGTCATCCTCGGCCACGGTCCTCCTCCTTG
>WNGP01020675.1_pt1 | contig 10987 bp, 17 predicted proteins | sample 5407671 | NCBI WGS metagenome assembly WNGP01 (sample SAMN13153381, study PRJNA577476) | soil metagenome | isolation source: 40 cm soil or saprolite under Garry oak tree replicate 2 | place: USA:California | collected 2016-06-15
AAAATGCAATGAGGTTTATACGGTAGAAACGAAAGCGAAACCTAGAGGGGTTGCGCTCGGGCTCGGAATGTGCTATCTTTGAAGATGGAGGGATTTGGCTATGGCGAGACCAGGATACATTGACGCGAGAACGAGTCTATACAGGGCTCAAAAGGACTTGGAGGACGCGAGACAGGCACTAGTGGAGGCAGAGTCTTTGGGGCTTCCGTTCGAGCTTCGGGAACTCCGTCTGCAAGATGCTCAAAAGCTAGTGGAAAAGTACGTGCTCGCACTCGCTGAGGCAGAGCGTGTTTTCGATTCGTTTCGGGTGAATCCAAAAGAAGCACGGGAACGGGTGTATTATCCGCATCGCATCCTAGCGAACGTGTCCGTTACCCAGACTCTAAGGGACGCGATTCAAGAGGAGCAAGACAAGGGCACACCTCTGGCGCAGATAGTCCGCGCCGCGCTATTGAGGTACTTCGGACTGGAGTAAAGGCATATACTAGTAATGGGTGGACCGCGAAGCATATAGCATATGCATATTACTAGTAAGGGGTGTGGACGCGCTAGGTCTCTGATCGTGACACGATTTGGATTCGAAACTGATTTATTTTGAATTTGGATTCAAAAACGAGCCCGCCGAGTGCTTGTGACACTATCTGTGACACAATCCGTGACACAATTTAGTGTAATAGAATCAAGGGATTAACCCCTATTGTGTCACAGAAACCCCTCTAATAAGGAAAAAATATATTCATGTAATGTTACCTATACATAACATAACATGAAAATATAATTTTCCGCCTCACGTGAAAGAGTGGGACACAATCCCAAAGGCATATGGCTTATTAGTATAATGCGTATGCTTCGGGTACCCATCTTCTTGTGACAGCTTCGCGTGACACCTTGCCGTGACGGAATACGTGGGACAGCAGAGTCCAGAGCCCGACCGCGAGACCCGCGCTCGATTCTAGTCTACAATAAATCATATACATAATCTCATATCTATGGGAAACAATATACTTGTACCAGAGTCGGGGTCTGCGGCTCGGGTCTCGGGTGTCTAGGCATTTTCTACAAAATTTTGTATTTTCACGATTTTTCGCGTAATTTTCACGAAAAAACTGCAAAAATCCTGTATTTTCAGTGGGTTAGGCCGGAAAAGGTGTAGAATCGAGCCGAATTCCGGCTTTGCGCCCATTATTATGCTAATAAAGGGCACGTTCTAAGTCCATTCTTTGCAATATCTTAGGAGAGATACCCTTCGCGCACGAAAGCATGAAGTCCAGCGCAATCTCGGCAAGCTCTGCGACCTCTGAATCTATGGAAAATGGTAGGTCCTTCATGATAAATGAGTTAGAGGCGCCGAAACCTAAGTCTTTTATTTTGGTTAAGTACCGTCTTTTCTAGGACTTGACCCGGTGCGGTCGCCCCCAGGCATCCCACCCACGTGGTCGGGTTTGCCATGGCAACGGACACTTTCTCTCCCCAGGAAAGGGACCGGGGTACCCCACCCAGGCCGGTCGGCCCTAGCCCCTCCCCATACTCGTGCGCCTATACTCTGGTTCTAGGGGAAGGTTACGTGGCACAACAGAGGTTTGTTTACTTCATAGCTTCAGAAGCGTGCGGTACTGTTAAAATAGGGAAGTCCGATAATATTCGGCGCCGCTTAGAAGACATTCGTTCTATGAGCCCAGATAAGTGTGTGTATTTACTAGGGTTTATAGCGTGCAAGAACTTTAATGAAGCTAACTATTTAGAAGGGCACCTTCATCGAATATTTAAAAAGTATCACTCCCATCGAGAGTGGTTTTTGTTAACAGAAAGGTCTCGTAAAGCATTGGAATTGTTGGTGTTCACTATGCCTGAAGAATGGTATGATGAAGTCGAATACAAAAACAAAAAAGAAGCTGCTGTTTGGTGTGCAAAACATTACATCCCTAATATCGATGATGTTGATATAGAAGAGGTTAGTGATGTAGATTAAATCCGTGCGCCTATACCTCAGTTCTTTGGGAAGAGTACAGACACTGCGGAGTCTATCCCGTAACTTCTGCAAACGTTAACTAACCCTCAACCGATGTCGCCGGAGCCACAATCGTTTGAGATCGGCCTCTGACCCATGGTCATGCCAAACCAATCTCCGGCGACGCCAAGCTTGTAGTGGTGTAAAAAGAGATTAGAAAATGTTAAATGTGAACTCAGTCGCGACCACTAAGACAGCCCAGCCAATCGTATTTGGTGGATAATGTGGTGGGCGCTTGTGGTGACCGTGATCTTGATTTGGCTTTGCGTGGACTCTCATGGCCGATAAACCATTCGTACCAGATTTCAGTAAACGTCTCGACTCCTCTAAAACAAATCTAGAGGTGGAAGCGGACCCCAACCAAGACCCGCATCCGAAACGACACGGAAGCATTCCCGTCGTCCTGGGTGCTCGTTATCTCCACGTTCCCGGTAAAGCCCCAGTGCTTATCGGCGGGGAATAATAACATGAGCTATATAATGTTCAAACTTGGTTTCTGGCTAGGTTATTTCAAACGCGGATTCACCCGTGGGGCCGATGAGTCAAAAGAATTAGCGTGGAAGAAACCATAAACATCTCTCGCTTATAATGGGAGCACATCGCAGAGGCCGGTGCAGTGGTAGCGAGACAGCCTCATCTTCATATTGGCGATTCGTCTAAAGGCTAGGACGCATGCCCGATAAGCGTGTAATCTACGTTCAATTCGTAGATCGCCAACCATTGTAAATCTAAGACCAAAGGTCATTGATTTATGTCAAACGAAAAGAAAAACGCAACACTCGGTATGCACCATGGAACCGCCGCTGGACGATTAAGAAAGATTTTATTGTTTGATTGTCTTCAACGCCATAACGAGAACGTTTGTGTAAGATGTGGAAAGACAATTTCTACAGCAGACGAGTTGAGTATCGAACATCTTAAACCGTGGGAAGGTGTTTCGGCTGAGTTGTTTTGGGATTTGAAGAATATAGCTTACTCCCATTTAGGTTGTAACCGACCTCACTCATACCCGAAGCAAACGGCTAAAAGGCGGATCGCCCCACCAGGAATGGTGTGGTGTTATATTTGCAAGGATTTTGAACCGACATCTGAGTTCGATAAAAACACAGCGCGATGGACGGGCTACCAAGCATTTTGTAGAAAACGTAGACCCGATAGAAATTAGTTTTATGGGCTGCTGGTGGAACCGGCAGACACCCCACACTTAAAACGTGGCGCTAGAAATAGCATACAGGTTCGACTCCTGTGCGGCCCACCACAGACGGAGACGTGGCAGCACCTCACGGTGCCTCGCTTAACTAAGAACCGTCATTTGATTTGTCCTCGGTCGATGCGACCAAGCCGAGATAATCCCTGTGGTGCAGGGTAAGACAAGAGCCCGTATGGTGGAATTGGCAGACACACCGTTTTCAAAAAGCGGCGAGAAATCATAAGGGTTCGAATCCCTTTTCGGGCACCATCTTCACGGCTGTGGCGAAATGCAGACGCAGCAGGTTTAGACCCTGCCGGTTAACAGCTATGGGGGTTCAATTCCCTCCAGCCGTACCAAATTTATTTGTGTAATTGCACGCAATGGTGCATTAACTGAAAACTGCACGTTAGCGTGCAACCGGAGTTTAAGATGACTAAGGACAAGAACAAGTCGATGCCCGTGTCTGGTGTTAACCAGCGAGCAAAGGACCATGGAACAGGATATCCTCTAGATATCGATTCCATAGACCACGCCGCTCCTTCTCACGGTGTTACTGATCGTGGCAAGTCGAATGAGCACGGCCACAACTACGGAACCTACCCCAAGGGTAAGGCGCCGAAGAAATAATGATAGTGGATCGGATGATCGCGATACCTTTTATTGTGTCGGAACTTGTTTCCAACTCAATTTAAGGTATCGAGGAACTTCTGGACTGCAACGAGCAATGAAGCCGTGGAAGTTGCGGGACGCGTGAGCGTACGGGTAAAGCCGTGGTCCTTATGTCATGGATAACTCCACTTCAGCAGCAAGCCCAAACAGATGACTAGCTCAAGTAGTATTCATCGGGTAGGGTGCTCAGACGAATGGTCATCTCCAGCGTAAGCTGAAGACAGAATCCAGGGTATAGATTCACTAATACCAATACCTTCAGGGAGCGAGAATGCGTTGTAAATTCGTTTGCTCATATATTCAGAAGCAAGAATATGGTGACGGCAAGGTCGGATACGTTGTAGGTTTTAGTGTTGTCTACAGTGGTAGTGAAGAGAACAAAAAGTTCTTTACCCTTACACCCGGTGGACAACTTAATCTCTATACCGTGAACGAAGCCGTAGCCTCAAAGCTTGAGATGGGTAAAGAATATTACATCGACATTTCGGAAGCCAATGTCGGACTCTAAACAGAGCTTTAGGGAGTGGGAAGCTGAGTACGAACGCCGTCTCGCGTTCTTGCGTGGGAAATACAAGCTCTTGATCACTACCCCAAAGTACCCGCAACGACCATGAAGGTTCTCTACGATTTCTTTGACACGAATAAAGACACAGATACGTTTTTTGTAAAGGTGCATCGTCATAAAAGCGGGAACGTGATATTTCGTATTTACCCGGCGACAACAACATTAGGTGAGGTTATTAACTCTCTGGCCGCGTCTTTACCGCGAACTCCAATTGAGTTTGCGCTCACACGTATGGGCATGACCCCATCCGATAACCGATCAGTTTTTGCAGTTTTTGAAGACGACCCTTTATATCAGAGGATTTCATTATGAGTATTGACGCGCGACCTGTAGGCAACAAGAAAGGTATCGTCCCTCGTCCAAATGGGGACTATCAAACCGGCACTGTGGAATCGGGCTGGAATGAAGGCAATAAGGGCTCTGAGAAAAATTCGACTACAAAGATTGCAGATGCTCCAATCGTTCATGATCGAGAACACACGCAAGCGAGTATGGGCGTTGGCCCCTCGAAGTCTGTAGATCACGGTCACAATTATCCAGGTAAGGAAACGCCGACACCTCAGACTGTAAAATCTGTTGAGGCAAAACCTCTAGACCGTAAGATCAAAGATAAAGAACTTGGTGTAAATGGACGATTGGGGAATTAACAATGGCTATTCAAAAAGAAACTCAAGTCAGTTTTACTGTTGTAGGCGACGGCACATCTACGTCCTTTACTTTAGACTTGCTGGCCGACCCGTACTCTGTTTCTACTTCCGGCTCCTTAGCTGTGATGAACTGGTTTAGTACGGATAGAAAGGCTTCGAGTCCTACTGGTATAGGCTCAGTTCAATATCAAGGCGGTGGCGGGATTAATCCGACAGCAACACTATCTGGGACCATTGTCACAGTGACATTCTTAACCCCTCCGACTAATGGAACTGTATTTTTTGGTTTGTTGTTTTAAGGTGATATTATGGCCCTGACAAGTATTCTAACAATTGGTGTTAACGCTACTGCTATAGGGAATAATACTATTGTTGCTGCGAATCCTGCACAACAGATTTTTCTTTGCGGAATGGTTTTGATTGTAACATTCGCCACTAATGGCGGCACACTTACATTCAATAACCAAGAAGGGTCTTTTGGGCCGTTTATTATGCCTGCGTCAGGAACTCTTGCTCTTGACGATGTTAATTCACTCTCGTCTCCGTATGCAGAATTTCCAGCGAATACGGGTATGGTCATCAACGTTTCTACTGGCGCTGCTTCGGTTCAGTTATCAGGATTTATTCGGTATGCTTTGGGTTAAAACATGAGTGCTATTTCATTTGGTTCTTTAGGGATTTATAACACAGTCATGCCTGCTCCTGTGCCAGGAAGCGGTGTGACGTTGCAAGTAGATTCTACCGGCGCTCAGTATATAAACAATGGCGGTCGAAAGCATACATATGCTGCTGTCTCTAACTCAACCACGATAGCAACATTTACGGCAGCGGCTGGCGATATCGCGACCTTGTCTGGTTCCGCGTCCCAGATCATTCGTGTGTCTCGCATCGAAGTGAGCTAGCGGAGTACGGCGAACAGCGGTGGAACATTTTTGTCCATGATTGCGGTTCCACATAACTCAGTTTTCCCGGCAGCTACAGCTTCGGCTTTGCTTTATACTGCCGCCCCGACCCTGGGAACAGCAGTTGGGTTTTTGCGTAGTGTTCAGTTCAACGACCAATCGGCTGCGGCCCCTGGTTCGGCTACATGGATATGGACATTTGGCGACGGTCGCGGCGGTTCATCGGCTCCTCTTCTTAACGGAGTAGCTGAATCTATTTGTGTGAACTTGTCTGGTGTGGTTGCGACTCAGTCTGCGGCAGTTTCTTTTGAGTGGACGGAGGAATAATCTGTGGCTCTCCCAGTTAGAGTCAACGGATGGGTTAGTTCTCCTACTAACGTAGCGAGCACATCCAACACGGTTAATTTTGTTAGTCCTGGTGCGGGTCATGCGCTTGTGGTGTGGATATTCAGTACCGCAGCCGTATCGACTATTTCTGATGGGGTCAACGACTTCTATCTTGTTCAAGGCGCGATTAGTGGCAGTTTGAATATTGCGCTGTATACGACGGGGCCACGCAGTTCAAAAGCAGGCTCGAATCTTACAGCGACGGTTACTTTTGCGTCATCCTGTCAAAGTTCAATAGCTGTCACGGAGTGGTCAGGCGTCAAGGCTTTCGGTGGTCATGGTGCTCAGAGTGGAACGAGCACGACCCCCACGTACAACTTGCAGTCCACGACAAACAATAACAATGTTATAGAGTGTGGATTCGGGGTCATAGGAACTCAAATTTGGAGCGGCCAGTTGCCCTCGTCTGTGGACTTGACGGAGCAAGGGGCTAGTGGCGGCGCGACGCCGGGTTTCGGTATATTCTATAACTCGTCTCCGACTCCAGCAGCCATTACCGTTTCGGGTAATCTTGATTCTTCAGGAACATGGGATGGAATCGGAATTGAGTATCGCTCGGAAGGCATCGTAGCGGAATTAGGCGGAACGAGCACTTCGGATTCCACGTCCAGCACAACCCGAACCATCGCCTCAGCACATATTGGAGCGGACCAAACTGTCGTCGTCTCGTGTGTGGCCGGTGTCGGCGCGGGTCATATCACCGCAGTTAGTGACACGCTCGGAAATACTTATTCTTCTCTGGTCCCTTTTGCTACCAATACAACAGGGGAAACAATAGACATGTGGGGCTTGTTGCAGGCTGCAAAAGGCGGCACAACAACCATCACGATCACATTAAGCGCCGCCTCTACTAGTCACGCGGCTTTCCAGACGTACTCTGGTGTAACGTCATTTGGGGCTAATTCGAATGCGGTGGGGTCTAGCAGTACTCTTTCGTTAGGATTACCGATTCAAGACAGTGGTAATTTCATCGTAGACGGTGGTGGGGCAATCGGCACGTCAGATTATACGGGGACTGTTGGAACCGTGCGCTGGCACGTACCGGGCGCGGGCTCAGCCATCCCCGGTATTTTGATAATGGATAATAAAGCAGTAACTTCTCAGACTGTAACGAATACGGCTACGATCACATCGAGTCAGTTAGAAGGATTTTTGGGTATTGAATTACGAACGGGGATAGCTTTTCCCGCTTCCGGTAGTCGTGCTATAGGCTATCAATTTTTCCCCGGCTGGGGTCGATAAGGATATAGTGATGGATAATGTACAATTGGAAGCGGCGGTTCAGGAACTTAAAGCCGAGATCGTTTTGCTGCACTCCGAAATTCATTTACTTGAACGTCAGCAGAGTTCGAGACGCGGACCCGAAGGCGCCCGTGGCCCACAAGGTGAACCTGGTATTTCAAATATTCCAGGACCCGCAGGACCTGTAGGATCAACTGGTCCTAAAGGCGACGCATCAACTGTACCTGGACCTCAAGGTATTCAAGGTATTCGCGGATTGACCGGCCCCCAAGGCGAGCAGGGAGAAAAAGGTGATCTTGGAGAACAAGGTTTTCAGGGTAGACCTGGACTAGATGGTATAACCCCAGATATAGAAGAGATTGTTGAGAAGGTGGTTTTCGTAATGGGAGCCCGTCTACAGCGATCTTAAGGATTGATGTATGGCTGGATCGAGAGTAAGCATTCCTTATATTTTTGGTGGCCTCTTCAATGTTGTGCCGCCTACGGGTAGTGATGGGGACCCAATACCGTTACAGGTTGATACTGCCGGTAATCTTAAGGTAACATTTACTGGTGGGAGCGCGAGTAATCCTGCAGCCTCTCCTACAGGCGCAGCCGTTCCCTCAAGTGCCAGTTATAATGGCGTAAGCATTGCCGGAATCCTGACCGGACAAACAGGATTCTCATTAACAAATGCGGTCCCAGCGGCTGTTGCAATCGTCGATGGCAGTGGAAACCAGATCACAAGTTTTGGCGGTGGCACCCAGTACGCATCTGGAGCTACCGTAGCCACCCCAACCGGCACACAAGTTATTGCCTGGGACGGAACAAAAGTTTGGGGGGTCTCGGCTGCACATTTAACAAATGCGAATGCATTAGCGGTCGAGATAGTAGATGCCAATGGAAATCAGATTACTTCATTTGGCGGTGGAATACAGTTTGCGGATTCTGCTGCTTCTGGTGCTACCCCTACCGGCACTCTCGCGATGGGTTGGGATAGTGTCAACTCTAAGATTCGGGCGTTCAAGGTAGACGCGAGCCAAAATCTTTTGGTTAATGTATCGAATGCTTCGATAGCGGTCACCGGCACCTTTTTTCAAGCAACCCAGCCAGTGTCGGGTACTTTCTTTCAAGCCACTCAACCTGTCTCTATTGCGGCGACAGTGACCGTCGCAGGTTCGCAGACTCCGACTGACTCTTATGCGAATCCGACAGACGCTCAAGATATTTTTGCTCTTCTTGGCGGCTGGGATGCCACGAATTCAAAGTGGCAGCGTGTTCAGGTTGACGCCGCAACTGGTACATTGAAGGTTGATCCTGGCACTGTTGCAGTTACAGGAACGTTTTTCCAAGCAACACAGCCAGTCTCTATTGCAGCGGCTATTGATGTCTCTGACCGTGCAGCGAGATTACTTGGGGTTGTTTACGGCTCTCAGGCACAGCAACTGAAGCAGACCGCAACTAATTTCAACCTACAAGTTGAGTTAGCAACTGGCGGCACGCTTTACGATGCTCGTCAAATTCGAGTCTTGACTTCTTCTGACGTAGTGGATGTCTCTGATCGTTCCGCAAGGCTGCTTGGGCACGTCACAGTTGACAACGCTTCTATTGCGGTTACAGGAACATTCTTCCAAGCTACTCAGCCTGTCTCTGGCACAGTAACGGCGAATCAGGGCACAGCGAATACGCTGGCAAACAAATGGCCTGTTCAAGTAACGGATGGCACGAATGCTATGCCGACCGGCGATGTAATCGCTCGGGCTCTGTTTCACGAGATCACGGATGGCACGAACGGTCCCGTAGCGGTCAAAGCTGCTAACATAGCAGCGGTCGCAGCGGACCCGGCACTCGTGGTTGCGATTTCGCCGAACAATCCAATTTCAATTGCATTCACCGACCCCGCCGAAGGCGTTGTAGGAACCGCAACTCAACCAGCTAGTGCAATTCAGGTAGGTGGTTGGGACGGCATGAATTTTAGAGTTCCAGCTATTTATTCTGATTGGTTGAAAAACCAAACGGAAGTTCGGGTTTCAAAACTTGAGCAGATGATTCAGGCTTTTGATCCGCTGATTCTCGGAGAACTTCAAGCAATTCGTTATGGTATCGGAAAGTTGATTGGCGAGATGTTAGTTCCCGGTTATAAAGCTGACGGCATGTTAGCCGCATAAGGAAAAGAGTATGGCTACCGAAATTTTGATTAAAGGAAATCCTTCTCGCGCACTACCAATACCGCAAGTGGATAACCAGCGTGAAGGGGTGCCTTTTCGTACTAAGAAGTATGGAGATTTTCTTGACCCCATCTTCACAAAGCACGCACTTGCCGATGAAGGTTGTTATTTTACGGGGTCTATGACTCCCTCGCAAGGTGCATTAACTTACGGCATAAATGCTACCTTTTCAGATACAGCGGGATTCATCGAAATTCAAAATACGGATTTGACGCTTCCAACTGGTACTGGAAAGCGCATCTTTCTTGATTACTTGAAATTCATTATTTCCACAGCGCCAGCGAGCGCAACAGCAGCATGGATGGCTGTTAAGACTGATAACGCACGGACTCCATCGGCTAATTCTCTACTTATTACGCCGAGCAATGTGAACATGGATTCTGGCACTCCTTCAATTTCAAAACTCTGGTTTCCGACTGGTGGTACGCTTACTCTTCCCGCAGTTGTGGCACCGCGATTGATTACTGGTAACCTTAACCTCCGAACGACTATTCCTGTCGTAAGTGACGAATACTTTATTAGTTTTGGTGGTACAGATTTCACGCAGACACCGGGCGCAAACTTGCCTGCTGCGTTGGCGACAGTCGCTAGTATGCGTTATACAGCCCCACCTTTTGTTGTGGGACCGGGCCAATGCGGACTTATTTATTTGTGGTTTCCGGGCAATATAACGACAGGAGCTTTCTTTAGCAATATCGAGGTCGGGTGGGTTGAAAGGTAAAATTGAAATGAATATCACCATCGAGCAGTTGATGGCGACAATCGGTCGCCTCCACGTAACTATTGATCTTCAAGCGGCTGAGATTCAGACGCTGAAGAACACGGTTGAGTCCACGACCCCGAAGCCAGTAAAAGATGAAACCCCGAAGCCAGTACTTGCATCTAACTAAGGAGAGAACATGATTCACTTGATTGGAATTCCCGTGCTCTTGCTTGTTGGTGGTCTCTTAACCAGTTACGCAGAGTACAAACTCAATTATAACTTGATCGACACGATCAAGGACGTTTTCGGATACGCGAAGGCTGATGTTCAGACAGTCGTGTCCGACGTGAAAAAGATTTAAGTAAGCCCGATTAGTTCAAAGGTAGAATGCGAGCTTGGTAAGTTCGCGACCTGGGTCCGATACCCAGATTGGGCTCCAACGCCTTGTTGGTCTAGTGGTATGAC
>WNGP01023456.1_pt1 | contig 10986 bp, 9 predicted proteins | sample 5407671 | NCBI WGS metagenome assembly WNGP01 (sample SAMN13153381, study PRJNA577476) | soil metagenome | isolation source: 40 cm soil or saprolite under Garry oak tree replicate 2 | place: USA:California | collected 2016-06-15
CGCTAGCGCCCCCGCCGCTAGCGCCCCCGCCGGCTAGCCCCTCGCCGCCCAGCCCACAGGCCCCACAAGCACCAATGTTCACCTCTATCCCGATGCCACCAGGCTCGTTTGGCATGGTTGTGACAGCGTGCACCCTCTTGAGGCTGTAACGCGACTGCCCGGGTGCGGTTGTCAATCATTTGCGGGTGTCGGCGTGTCGCGGGATCGTGGGGCTCATGTGATGAAATAATACTTATGTGGCTAGATGGTTCCGCTCGGTTCATCCTGATCAGGGGTGCCTGCTGCCGGCCGATATGCGGTCCTGGCTGCCGCCCGGCCACCTGGCCTGGCAGGTGCTCAGTGCCGTCAGCGAGCTGGATATGTCCGGGTTCACCGCCGCGTACCGGGCGGACGGGCAGGGGCAGGCGCCGTATGACCCGGCGATGATGCTGGCGCTGGTGCTGTACTGCTATTTCAAGGGGATCCGGTCGTCGCGGAAAATCGCCGCCGCGTGCATCGATGATGTGGGCTGCCGGGTGATCTGCGGCGGGGCGGCCCCCAGCCATCAGGCGGCCGCGCAGTTCGTGCGGCGGCACCGGGCCGAGGTCGTGCGGCTGTTCGTGCAGGTGCTCGGGCTGCTGGCGGCCGCCGGCGCGGTCGAGGGGCACTGCGCGGCGGTGGACGGGTCCCCGGTCTCGGGGAACGCGTCCCGGTTCGCGAACCTGGACCGGGAGCAGCTGGCGGCCAGGATCACCGCGCTGGAGGCAGCGATCGACGCCGCGGCGCAGGCGTGGCTGGCCGGCGCAGCCGAGGCGGACGGCGCGCGCAGCCAGCAGTTGCCGTGGGACGACGACGACGATGACGATGACGATGGCCCCGGCGGCGGGGTGCCCCGCCGGCTGGCCGCGATGGCCGGGACGCTGGCCCGGCTGCACGCGGCGCAGGACAAGCTCGCCGCCCGGCGGCAGGCGGCGCCTCCCCGGAGCCCGGACGCCAGGGTCACCGCCGCCCGGGACGCGGTCAGCAACGCCGGGAGACGGCTGGCCCAGGCCGAGCAGGCCCAGGCCGCCCTGGTGGAGAAGTACCAGGCCGCGGTGGCCGCCGGGAAGGCCTGGGCGGGCAAGAAGCCCGTCCCGGCCGCCGAGAACGTGCGGATCGCCCGGATCCGCAAGAACCTGGCCACTGCCAGCAGCCGGCTGGCCGCCGCCGAGGCCGCCGCCGCCGCGGCCGGGCCGGCGAAGGTGTCCGCCACCGACCCGGACTCCCGGCTGCTGCCCGCCAAGAACGGCGGCGGCTACCTGCAGGGCTGGAACCTGGAACTGGCCGCCGCCCGCCGCCAGGTCCTGCTCGCCATCGAACTGCACGACAACCCCGCCGACTACGGCGCCCTGACCACCATGATCGAGGCCGCCGCCGCCAACTGCTCACTGACCGGGCTGGAAGGCCGGATCCGGGCCTGGCTGGCCGGCAACGGCTATGCCTCCACTGCGAACTTCCAGGCCCTGGAACACCTGATGCTGCTCGTCGCGACCACCGGCGAGGCCACCCAGACCGGCCGGGGCACCGGCGGCCGCGCGCTCCCGGCCGGCTGGGAGAAAATGACCGCCCGGCTGGCCACCCCGGCCGGCAAGAAGCTGTACAAGCGCCGCGCCGGCCTCGTCGAGCCCGCCTTCGCCCAGCTGTTCGCCCGGTTCGGCCGCTACGTCAACTACCGCGGCCACGACGCCGTCGACGCCGAGGTCAAGCTCCTCGGCGCCGTCCACAACCTCGCCAAGCTCTTCGAATACCGGCGCCGGCACCCCGCCGCCGCCCCTGCCTGACCAGGCCCGCACCCTAACCCGCCAGCCGTTCCAGCCCCGCCGGGACGGCGCTCCGGCATGCCGCCTGAAGCCGCAGCAGGCCGCCAGGTCCCGCGAGCACGGCTTCCAGGCCATACCCGCCTGCCAGAGCGCTACCCCGACGGGGTATCACCGGCACATGCCGCCACCCCAGCACTACCCAAACCGGACACCGCACCTCACGCGAAGCAGTCGCGTTACAGCCTCTCTTTTAGGCACGTTGCCACATGGGTGCAGCTCTTTTGGAGTGAGCACTGTGGGGGCTGTGGCGTGTTTGCTGATGGGTGAGGCTTCCGTTCCGTAAAGTCCTGAAGTTGCGAAATCCGGGACTGCGGAAGGGAAGCCTCAGGTGGAAGAGTACGGGCTGGACGGGCTGGCGGCGAGCGCGGAGGCGGTGCTGGCGGGGCTGGGGCCGCTGGCGGCCGGGCTGGCCCGGCTCGCGATCGAGGCGGGCCAGGCGGTGACGCTGGAGGCGATGGAGCTGCTGGTCATCGAGCGGGGCCGGGACCTGCTGCGGGGACTGGTCCAGCTCAGCCTGGACGGGCAGGCGGAGCGGGAGGTCCGGCTGCCGCGGGTGACCGGCGCCGACGGGGTGCGGCGGGCCCGCGCCGAGCGCGGTCATGCCCGCACGGTGGTGACCAGGCTGGGGAAGGTGGCCGTGCGGCGGATCGGCTACCGGTCCGGGGTGAGGGGTGCGGGGTCGCTGTTCCCGCGCGATGCGGTGCTGAACCTGCCGCCGTGCGGGTATTCCTGGCCGCTGCAGCGGCTGGCGGAGATGGCTGCCCGGTCCGGGTCGTATGCGCAGGCGGGCGAGTTCGTGCTGGCCGCGACCGGGGTCAGGATCGGCGGGCGGCAGCTGGAGCAGGTCACGGTGGCGGCGGCCGCGGATGCGGAGCGGTTCTGCCAGGACCGGGGCCCGGACCCCGCCGCCGGGCCGGGGGCCGGGCCGGGGCAGGGCCTGCCGCCGCTGGCGATCTCGGCGGACGGCAAGGGCGTGGCGATGCGCCCGGAGGCGCGCCGCCGCCGCGCGAAGGCCCCGGGCAGGCGGGTGCGGACCTTCGCCAAGCGGGCCGGGACCGGGGAGAAGAAGGGGCACAAGCGGATGGCCGAGACCGGGTGCGTCTTCGACGTCGTGCCGCCGGACGGCCCGCCGCGGACCCCGGAGGAGATCATGACCCGGGAACCGGGCGAGCCCGCCCGCGGGCCCCGTGCGGTGAACCGCTGGTATACCTGCGATATCACCGCCAGCCGCGCCGAGACGATCCGCGCGGTCTTCGACGAGGCCGGCCGCCGCGACCCTGATCACCAGCGGACCTGGATCGCGCTGGCCGACGGGGACAGCCACCAGATCGAGGTGATCCGCGCCGAGGCGGCCAGGCGGGGCATCACGATCACGATCATGATCGACTTCATCCACGTGCTGGAATACCTGTGGAAGGCCGCCTGGTGCTTCCACCCGCCCCGCGACCCCGCGATGGAGGCCTGGGCCACCGCCCAGGGCCTGGACATCCTGCACGGCCGGGTGAGCGAGGTGATCAGCCGGATCCGGCAGCTCGCCGAAGACCACCCGCCCCGGCCCGGCGGCGAGCACGCCAAGATCATCCGCACGACCCTGCACTACCTGGCCGCCAAGCAGCCCTGGATGGACTACCCCCGCGCCCTCGCCAGCGGCTGGCCCATCGCCACCGGCGTCATCGAGGGCGCCTGCCGCCACCTCGTGCAGGACCGGATGGGCATCACCGGCGCCAGATGGGGCCTGCAAGGCGCCCAGGCCATGCTCTGGCTCCGCGCCCTGCACGCCAGCGGCGACCTCGACGCCTACTGGGCCTGGCACATCACCCGGGAACACCAGCGCAACCACCTCAGCCGCTTCAAAACCGACCTCGGACTCGCCGCCTGACCCTCACTCGAAAAGAGCTGCACCCATGTCACATCGCCGTGGTTCCCCGGGCGCGAGCGGGGCCCTGGGGAAGGCTGGTCGCGGGCCCGGCGGCGCCCGCGCTGTCCTCACCTGTCCCATGATCTACGGGACACACCGTAGGGCCGTGTGCCGAGTTCTGAAGCGGTACAGGCTGGGCGACTGAGAGCCGCCACGGGACCGTTCGGGATAATGCTGTTGATCATCGGCAGTGCGGCGCTTCTCCCGCGGCGGTACCCCGGCGCGGTGCTCGGGGTCGTCCCGCGGTAACTCACGGCCGGGACGCGGTGCGCGGGCCAGGCCGGTCTGGTAGGCGAGCACGACGAGTTGCGCGCGGTCCCGTGCGCCGAGCTTGGTCATGGCGTGGTTGGCGTGCGTCTTGACAGTGAGCGGGCTGAGCGTGAGCTGGAGGGCGATCTCGGCGTTAGACATCCCGTCGGCGACCAGGGCTGCCACCTCGCGCTCGCGGTCGGTGAGGGTGGCAAGCAGCGGCGAGGGGCGGACCGGCTCGCTGTCGTGCAGCCTGAGGAACCTGGCTATGAGGCCCCGGGTGGCGGACGGCGAAAGTAGCGCGTCGCCGCGGGCGACGGTGCGGATCGCGTCGATCAGGACGTCTGGGCGGGCGCCCTTGCCAAGGAACCCGTAGGCCCCCGACCGCAGCGCCTCGAAGACGTGCTCGTCGGCCTCGAACGTCGTCAGGATCAGCACCCGTACCCCGGCGAGGCTGTCGTCAGCGGCAATCCGCCGGGTCGCGGCCAGCCCGTCAAGGTCCGGCATCCGGATGTCCATCAGGACCACATCGGCGCGTGCCTCGCGGGCGAGCCGGACCGCTTCGTGGCCGGTGGCCGCCTCGCCCACAACCGTCAGCCCCGGCGCACGGTCGATCATGAGCCGCAGGCCCGCGCGGACAAGGCCCTGGTCGTCGGCGAGGACCACGCGGGTCGGCGCCGTGCCCGCGGACCCCGGCGAAGCGGCCGTGGTCCCGGTCAAGAGCCCTCGATCCCGGCCGCTCGCAGCGGAAGCTCGGCGAAGACGCGGTAGCCTCCCTCGGGCCCTGGCCCCGCCGACAGCCGTCCGCCCAGAGCAGCCACCCGCTCTCGCATGCCCACGATGCCGTGCCCTTCGAGCGTGCGTCGGCCGGCCGCGACCGCCTTGCCCTCGTCCTCGACCGCCAGCCTGAGCGCCCTAGGCGCGTACCCGAGCCGCAGCACCGCAGTGTCGCAATCCGTATGCTTGCGGGTGTTGGTCAGCGACTCCTGTATGACCCGGTAGGCGGTCAGCTCCACCGCCTCGGGCAACGACCTGACCTGGCCGGTCACCTCGCGGGTGACCCGCAGGCCCGCGCCGGCGAACGAGCAGATCAGCTCCTCGAGCCGGTCAAGTCCCGGCACCGGCTCCGCCGGCTCCGCCGGCTCCATCGGCTCGAGCGCGCCGGGCTCGCGCAGCAGCCCGACGGTCAGCCGCAGGTCCTCAAGGGCCTCCTCGCTTGCCCGCTGGATGTGCGTGACCGACTCCCTGGCCTGCGACCGGTCCTCGTCGTCGAGCAGGCAGGCCAGCGCGCCGGCCTGCACGTTGATCAGGGCGACATGGTGCCCGACGGCGTCGTGCAGTTCCCGTGCGATCCGCAGCCGTTCCTCGGCAACGCGGCGGTTCGCCTCGTCCTCCTTGGCTTGCTCGGCGCGCCTGGCGCGCTCCTCGACCTCGGCGACGTAGGCACGGTGGCTGCGGGCGGCGGTGCCGGTGGTCACCGCCAGGGCTGCCCACAGCAAGATGACGAAGCCCGTGATGCCGGGATGGGTGATGAGCGAGGCGGCGAGCAGTGTCGCCTTGACGGTGATGCCGACCGCGAGCGTCCGGCGCTGGCTGGCACCTAGCGCGACCGAGTACAGCGCGTAAAAAAGCGCTGGCAAGGTCAGCGGGTAGGCCATCCCGTCGGCCATCAGTACCACCGACCCGATGGTGGCGACCGCCACGGTGGCGAGCGGGAACCGCCGGCGCGTCGCCAGGGTCGCGTAGACCACGACGGACACCGACCAGCTCAGCGGCTGGTGGGAGCTCAGGGCGTGCCGGATGTCGGCGGGGATGGTCACCACCGCGAACAGCGCCATCGACGTGATCGCCGACAGCAGCAGCAACTGCTGCCCGGCCAACAGCCTGCGCCAAGCACTCGCCCACATAGCAGGACTGTAAGCAACCGCCCTCACCGTCCACAACTGAACTACTGCGAACACAGTAGGCGAAGCCGGAAGCCGCGCCGGATGGTGCGGTAACGCCTGGGGTAATCGCTGCTGCTGGCCGACGACCCGGGCGGCTCCGGCCCCAGACGATGGAAGCCGAACTCATCACCGGGAATCGAAGGATCAAAGATGAGCACCAGCACCGCCGCGGCGCCGGTCAGGACCGTACCGGGCCCTACTGATGCCCTGTCGTTCCTGCTCACGCGCGTCCAGCCCGCGCTCAGCGGGCTGATGGACGGGTCGTTGTCGACCCTGGCGCCCATCTTCGCGGTGGCCCTGGCCACCCACCGCCCCCTGACCGCGTTCTTCACCGGCGTCGCGACCGCCCTGGGCGCGGGAGTGAGCATGGCCTTCTCCGAAGGCCTGTCCGACACCGGGGACCTGACCGGACGCGGCAGCCCCGTGCTGCGCGGCGCGATCACCGGCGGCGGGACCTTCGCCGGGGGCATCTTCCACACCCTCCCGTTCCTCATCCCCGGCTACGGCCCCGCGATCGGCGCCGCCCTCGCGGTAGTGGTGAGCGAGCTGGTTACCCTCGCCTGGCTGCGGCACAGGTTCTTCCGCACCAGCTTCGCCCGGTCGTTCCTGGCGATCACCGTGGGCGGAGCGATCATTGCCACCTTGAGCTCGGCCCTGGGGATCGTCGCCGGAGGCTGAGGAGGCCCGCGTCATGCGCCAGACCGTCTACGCACACTTTCCCTCCGGCCCGGACCCGGACGCCTACATCGAGCAGGGCCTGCTCGGCCGGCTCCTGCTGGCCCCGTTCCCTGGGCGGCTGCTGTGGCGCCTGCGAACCGAGGCCACCATCCGCAAGGCCATGCACACCGCCTTCACCCGCCCTGTCGACATCCCCGACGCCATCATCGAGGCCACCCTGGGGATGACCCACCGCGCTCTGTTAGCCCTGTTATCACACAAGCCAGCGACAAAAATTAGGGACTGTGCAATAGCGCGCCTGCCAGTGTCGTGTAAGGCTGGTGCGGGCGACGTGTATTTGCGTGCTTGGAATCCGTGATTGCTGCGACTGGACAACAATCGGAGGCCCTTGTGAACAGTGATGACGCTGCGGCTCTGCGGGGGGACGCGGAAGCGGAAGACCTGATGGCCAAGATCGACACCGCGGTGCCGGTTTCGGCCCGGATCTGGAACTACTGGATGGGCGGCACAGATTATTTCCCGGTGGATAAGGCCGCCGGCGACGAGTACGCTGCGGTATTTCCCGGCGTCTTTGACCTGGCGCGGGCGTCTCGTGGCTTTATCATCCGCGTGGTGCGGTACCTGGCCGGTGAGGCGGGGATCCGGCAATTCCTCGACATCGGCACCGGCCTGCCCAGTCACGACAACACGCACGAGATCGCCCAGCGGGTCGCGCCGGAGTCGCGCGTTGTTTATGTCGACAACGATCCGATGGTGATCGCGCATGCGCGCGCCTTGCTGACCAGCAATCCCGCGGGCAATACCGATTACATCGACGGCGACGTGAACGATCCCGGCTCGATCCTCGGCATTGCCCGGGAGAAGCTGGATTTCACGCAGCCCGTCGCGATCATGCTCATGGGCATGCTCGGGCACATCGGCAACCCCGCGGAAGACGACGACGCTTATACCCAGTCGATCGTGGCGGCGCTCAGAGCCGCGCTGCCGTCCGGCGGCTATTTCGCGCTCAACGAGGCGGTCGACACCGACCAGGATGCGAACACGGCGCTTGACGACTACAACCAGACCGGTGCCGTGCCCTACCGGGCGCGGCGCCGGGATCAGATCGTCCGGTTCTTCGATGGCCTGAAACTGGTCGATCCCGGCATCGTTCAGCTTCAGGACTGGCGGCCGGAGCCGAGCCAGCCCGGTCCGCGGGAGGTCCCGGCCCTGGGCGGTGTCGGCAGGAAACGGTGAACCGCACGATTGAGTAGATCCCCGGCTCCCAGCGCGGGAACCGCCAGGCCTGCACGCCGCTGACCCGGCTCGGTCCTGATGAACAGGCCGAACGGGTGTGGCCGGAGCCCGGCCGCATGCTTGTGGGTGCCGACAATGATGGCACTGCCTTTGCCCTGGTCTTTGCTGTCGTACGGAGGGTCATTAATTGCACTGATCAAGCGCTGGGCTTCCCCTCTGCCGCGAGCCACCTCAGATCCGTTTCATCCTTGATCCGCGCCTCCCGCTCGCGGGAGAAGAGCGCGTCGGTCTTGTTCAGGACGAGCGTGTAGGGGCGGCCTTGCCGCCTGGTCACGTGGCTGATGGGCAGTTCGGCCCCGTCGATCCGGGAGTGGACATGCTGCCGGCCATCCTTGGCAAGGGGCCACTCGAAGGTGCGCCGGCTCCTGTCTTCCAGGAACGTGCAGAGGGTGCCGCACAGGTCACATGTGCAGCCCCCCGCGGGCAGTTCGATCGACCAGTCACCCGACGCGCGCTGCGGGCGGGCGAGCCGGGCGCGGAGCCGCGCCGCACAGTCGGCGGCCAGGTCGACGAAGCTGCCGTCGCCGCGTGCGCCATCCCGGGGCATCTGGTCAGCGGCGTGCAGCGCGGACAGCTCTAGCGTGGTCACCGGGTCGCCCTGTTCCCGGATATATCCCGAAACTATGTCCCGCGTGCTGGCCGCCCCGATCGCGGCGGCAGCCGTCAGGACCGCGGCGAGCGGTTTACCTAGGCTGCTGAGTTGCTCGTCGCGGTAGCTGGGCAACGACAACCCGAGCCCGCTGCGGATGTCCTTGCTGATCCAGTTGCGCGGCCACCGCGCCAGCACTGCCCTCGGCGTGCAGTCCCGCGCACAGGCCTGGCAGAAAGTCCGCCACCCACTGCGGTCGTTCCCGGCCCCCGCCGTATGCCCAGGCCGGCTGGTCACCGCCGAACCATGTCCGCAGCAGGTCCGCCGTCCACTGATGGCCGTAGCCGCCGGCGATCTTCGCGAACGAGGTCACATGCGCGTCTGTCAGGTTCTCGACGCGGAACGGGTGCAGCAGCATCGCCGCGGTCCTCGCGTCCGCCACGGCGTCCGCCGTCCGCAGCGCCGTGCCGAACAGCCCGGAGGTCCTACCACTTTCCTCCGGAGTCCGGCCGCGCACCGCGCTGTCCCAGAACGGCGTGAGTGTCGCCGTGGCGGCCTGGGCGCCTGGTACATCGCCCGATGACGCCATCGCGGTGAGCTCGTCAAGAGCCCAGGCCGGCGAGGTTTCGGCGCGGTTCGCGAAGGCCTGATCACGGGGCCACACTGCGACCGCCGCCCGGTGGTACCAGCGGTCCAGCGTGTTGCCCCAGTTGCCCATGTAGCCCTCGTACTGCTGGGCGTACGGCGTGAGGTCGCCGGACGGGGTAGACGCGCAGACCTCGGTGCCGTCGGCGAACAGCGAAGTCTCTTCTAGCCGGGTGCCGTCCGGCCCGGTCCAGTGGGTGAGGGTGACCTCGGAGTCGATCAGCTCCTGAATCTCGTATTGGGTGTCGTTGCCGGCGTCTTCGTCGTAGTCGTCTTCGGCATCGGCATCGTCCCAGCGCCGCCGGTATCCGTAGCCTTCATCCGCCGGGAACGCGCTGTGCGTCGTCTTGATGTCGGCGAGCGCGAGGACGGCCTCACAGCCTGCTTTGCCCGCGGCGGTCCGCAGCAGGGTCACCCGGCTCGCGTCCGCGCCTTTCAGCCGCCGCCAGTTCAGCCCGCGTGGCGTGTACTCGTGGTCGAGGAGGTAGACGAGCCGGTTCGGCGGGTCGGTCGCGGGTCCGCCGTAATAGCGGGGCACCGGCGTGCTGAAGTGCTCGCGGAGGAGGTCCGCCAGTTCGGCGATGGTTCCCTCATCGCCCTGCGGACGGTTGGTGTCGCCGTGCAGGAGCAGGTTGTACGTGAGGGTGATCCGGTAGCCCGACTGCACCCTGAGAACCTCGTGGCGGCAGTCGGCGTAGAAGGCGACCAGCGACAGCGCTGTCTTCGACCCCCGGTAGGCCTTCCACTCCTCGTTATGCCCGACCATCAGCTCGCCGCCGGTGTAACTGGACGGCAGGGTCACCACCAGGGTGCCGATCATCGAGTCGTCTTTCTCGGAGTCCTGGTGGGCGAGGAAGAACTGGTTCGGCTCATAGACCAGGAGCGAGTGAAGATCGGCAGTCAGTTCGGCAGCGTTCGGTAGTCCTAGCTCTTCTTTTACCGTCGCGAGGATGACCTTCAGCATGGCGTCGTTCCACTCGGCGCGGACGAGGTGCTTCGGGATCTCCCACGTGTCGCGGACGTCCGGGTCGGTCAGCGTCTGCACGCCACGGCCGAACCGGGCCGGCTGACCGAGACCGGCGAGCTTGCGGGCTTTCGCAGGGGTCACCGGGAACTTGACGTGCCCGAAGCCCTCGACCTCCAGGCTCAAGTCGCCCGTCCTCGCCGTGAGTTCCACGCTGAACGCGGCCTGCGTATCGCCGCGCAATGTCCTGGCCAGCCGGTCACGCGCCGCCCTCGCCATGGCCCTAGTCCTCCCGTATCCCCGTAAGCTGCCATATCTTCTAGCGAGACTGTAGTGAACCGCCGTAAGCGCGAGGCACGCTTCCTCGGATTGCGGACGGACGTCGGTCCGCGACGATGCCTCCTGCTGCGGTCAGGTGACGGCGATTACCGTGACGCCGACGGCGTCGTAGGTGCCGCGTGCCCGCGCATCCCGGGTGGCGAGGGCGGCCCCGTGCTCTTTGGCGGCCAGCGCCACCAGCGCATCGTAAACGGCACCGCCTGCGATGCCAAGGCGGCTGAGCGTGTCCGGCAGCTTACGGGCAAGCGGCCTGCTCAGCATGAAAGGCGCAGCGAAGCGCGCATTCAGCAGCCGGGCGGCGTCGGCTGGTGCTAGCCGCGCGTCGCCGGGCAACCTGGTGAGAACCGAGTACGTCTCGGCGAGGGCGTGACCGCTGAGCGCGACCTCCTGCCCGCCCCACCATCGCACCACGCCCGCATGATCGTGATGTGAGCGGACAAGCAGCGGAACGGCGACGCTGGTGTCGACCGCGACCGTCACTTGCGGCCCGCGTCGATGAGGGCGAAGACCGTGTCGTCATCGAC
>WNGP01011398.1_pt1 | contig 10985 bp, 6 predicted proteins | sample 5407671 | NCBI WGS metagenome assembly WNGP01 (sample SAMN13153381, study PRJNA577476) | soil metagenome | isolation source: 40 cm soil or saprolite under Garry oak tree replicate 2 | place: USA:California | collected 2016-06-15
GCACCACCATCGCCAGACCAATGTAGTAAGACGAGAAGTTGCCGGCAACGAAACCCGAAAGTATACCGAGCGACGCGCCGCCTTCTTCCGCGGAAGTCACCACTTCTTTCACGTGACGCGATTCCGTGGACGTGAAAACCTTCACAAGTTCCGGAATGATCGCGCCCGCCAGCGTGCCGCAGGAAATGATCGTCGCCAGCTTCCACCACAATGTCCCATCACCTGCCAAAACGGGAATCACCAGATAGGAAACAATGTAGGTAAGAGCGATGGAGACGATCGAAGTAAGCCATACCAAAGTAGTCAACGGCGCTTCAAAATTCATTTCGCCGGCCGCGCTATAACGCGCTTTGGCAATCGCGGCGTTGACGAAATACGACACCGCGCTGGAGACCAACATCATGACACGCATCACAAAGATCCAAACCAGCAACTGGATTTGAATCGTAGGATTGGGAACGGCCAGCAGAATAAAGGTAATCAAAGCGACGCCGGTTACTCCGTAGGTTTCGAAGCCGTCGGCGCTCGGCCCGACTGAGTCGCCGGCATTGTCGCCGGTGCAATCGGCAATCACGCCCGGATTGCGCGCGTCGTCTTCCTTGATCTTAAAAACGATCTTCATCAGGTCGGAACCGATGTCGGCGATCTTGGTGAAAATGCCGCCCGCGATACGCAATGCCGCGGCGCCCAGACTCTCGCCGATCGCAAAACCGATAAAGCATGGCCCCGCGTATTCTCCCGGCACGAAAAGCAAAATGGAGAGCATGATGAGCAGTTCGACGCTGATCAAAAGCATGCCGATGCTCATGCCGGCTTTCAACGGAATCGCATAAATCGGATAAGGCTTGCCTTCCAAACTCGCGAACGCAGTCCGCGAATTTGCAAACGTATTTACGCGAATGCCGAACCACGCCACGCCGTAGCTGCCGCCGATTCCGATCAGACTGAAGAACAGAATCATCGGCACCGTAAGGGCCACCGAATGACCGGGGACGGGTCGCAAAATTCCAAAGTAGGCAACGACGATTACCGCGATAAATACCCAGAGAAGCAGAATGAATTTGCCTTGCGTGATGAGGTAAGTCTTGCAGGTTTCATAGATCAGTTCTGAGATTTCGCGCATCGCACGATGCACGGGCAGGTTCTTCAACTGAATGTAAATTGCCAACCCGAAGAGTAAGCCAAAGAAACAAAACAGCAGTCCGACGAGCAGCAAGCGATGACCATCGATGCCGAGAAAATTCACTCCGGATAGATCGGGCAGTTTCAAGGCGGCCTCACCGCCTTCGCTGCGTTGGGCCATGACGGCGGGCGTTCCGACAACAAATCCGATAACTGCAAATAAGATAGTAAACAATCGGCGACGCACGCGAATGACAAAGTTCGACGTTGAATTCACCAGTAAAGAATCCTTTCCCTAAGGTGTATGCTAATGGCGAGATAATGCCGCGCTGAAAAAGCTAATTATTATTGCCGATTTGTGAAGAAACGTCCAACCGCGAGCTTGACAATGCAAACCGCAAAGCGGTTAACGTCTTCCAGCGCAGGGTTACCGCTTCGGCTACCCTGGGCCGGGAATGGTTTGCAGCCCAACCGCAACGCGGTTGCGCTCTTTTTGACAGGACGAAGAAATGACGCAACCGCCTTGCGGTTGGATAATCATTTTCGTTTCTGATCCCAGGATAGCCGCGGCGGCAACCTTGGGCTGGAGGACGGAACCGCTTTGCGGTTAAGATTGATTTGCCCATGACCGATGACTACGGCAAGAAAGCGACACTCTCATACAACAAGTATTTGCGGGTGCCTGAGTTGATCGATTTGCAGAGTTGTCTATCGTCGCCGGCACAACACGATGAATTGCTTTTCATCACTGTGCACCAGGCTTACGAACTCTGGTTCAAGCAAATCCTGCATGAGATTGATGCCGCGATTGCTTTGATGAAAGCAGATCGGGCGATCGAAGCTGCAAATGCGTTGCGGCGCATCGTCGAGATCGAAAAGCTTCTGATTGCGCAGATTCATATTCTGGAAACCATGAGGCCGATCACCTTTCTGGGATTTAGAGACGAGCTGAATCCGGCCAGCGGTTTTCAATCGATGCAGTTTCGCGAGATTGAATTCGCTTCCGGTTTGAAAAACGAAGCGATCCTGCATGAGTTCGCTGAGGATGATTTTGCGCGACAACGTCTGGACGCACGCCTGAACGCGCCTTCGCTGACTGAGGCTTTTTTTGCGCTGCTGCGGCAGCGGGGTTTCGATACTCCCGAGATCGATGCTCCTCGTGACGATAAAGAACGCCGCGGAAATCAGGGCAAGCGACAACGAGCGGTGGTTGAGATTCTCACGCATCCCGAAAAGCTGAATGAAGAATACCAACTTGCCGAAGCGTTGCTTGAACACGACGAACACTTTTCGCTCTGGCGCTCGCATCACATCAAGATGGTCGAGCGCATGGTAGGAACGAAACGAGGCACCGGAGGCTCCGAAGGCGTCGGCTATCTCCGCACGACGCTCGATAAGAAATTCTTTCCCGAACTTTGGGAAGCACGGACTTATCTCAGCACAAGACATGATGACAAGGGATGTCCCTTTACGAAGCGTTGACCAATCTTTGCTCTGCGACGAGGACCATCTTCCATGGTAGAATCGGACCGTCAAGGCTAGGTTCAATGTCTAGGAATGTTCAATACGTAACGGACGCCAACGGCGAGAGAACAGCGGTCATCCTTCCACTCAATGAGTATGAGGAACTGCTCGAAGACCTGCATGTAACCCGCGCGGCCGAAGAAGCGAAAGATGAGCCACGCATACCTTGGGAAGAGGTGAGAGCTGGAGCTGGTGTCAGAAGGTAAGCTCGATGCCGACATCTGACCCCTACAGTGTTTCTCTGAGTTTGAGAGCGCGCCGAGAAGCGCGCAAGCTTGATCGTCAGATTTTATCCCGCATAGCAAAGGCGATTGATGGCCTAGCCGAAAATTCTCGCCCGCCAGGATGTATTAAAGTAAAGACCGGAGAAAGGTTGTGGCGTATCCGTGTCGGTGATTAGCGGATCGGTTATGAGATCGATGACATAGCGCGTGTGGTTACAATCGTAACCTTAGGTCATCGACGCGAGTTATACGATTGAACGACGATGCCAATTGAATTTCCCGAACGCTTCAACATGGCCGACTACTTCCTCTATCACAACCTGGAGGAAGGGCGAGAGAATAAAGTCTGTCTCTATTTCAAAGATCAAACTTACACCTATGGCGAGACGGCGCGGATGTCGAATCGCGTGGGCAGTGCGCTGCGGGAAGCCGGTGTTGATATTGAAGATCGGGTGCTGATCGTGCTGCCTGATTGTCCTGAGTTTGTTTGGACGTGGTTTGGGGCGGCCCGGATTGGCGCGGTGATTACGATGGTAAATTCGCTTTTGCCGGCGGACGATTATCGTTATTACCTCGAGTACACTCGGGCCCGCGCCGCTATCGTGCACGAATCGTTCATCAAGCCTTTTGCCGAGGCGGCCGAGGACGCCACCTATCTGCACACGGTGTTTGTCGTTCGCAACGAAGATGCGGTAGACGAAGAGCAGATTGCCCCCCAGCAGACTCGCGCGAAATTCTTTTCGTTTGACGAGATTGTTTCGTCTCAGCCGGGCGTTTGCCGCGCCGCGGACACGCATCGCGACGATATCGCGATCTGGTTGTTTACCTCAGGCTCGACCGGACATCCCAAAGGCGCAGTGCACCTCCAGCACGATTTGCCTTACAACACCGAAAGTTTTGCCAAGCGCACGATGGGCGTGAACGAAAATGATCTAACAGTTTCCGTGCCCAAACTCTTCTTTGGTTATGCCACGGGGACGAACCTGCTATTTCCGTTTGCGGTCGGCGGCGCCACCGCGCTCTTTGCTGAGCGGGCGACGCCGGAATTTATCAAGCATTCGCTTTTGTTATTCAGCGGGCGAAGCCTTGCCAATCGAGCTTTATCATCGCTGGAAGGAAGTGTTCGGGGTTGACATTTGCGATGGCATCGGTTCGGCAGAGATGTTTCATATCTACATCACGAATCGGCCCGACGACGTAAAACCAGGCAGCCTGGGTCGTATCGTCCAGGGTTACGAAGCTAAGATCGTTGATGCGGATGACCATGAGGTACGAGCGGGCGAAATGGGCACGTTGAAAATCAAAGGGGATTCGGCGGCGCTTTGTTATTGGAACGCGCATGAGAAGTCGAAAGAAACTTTCGCGGGGGATTGGTGCACTACCGGCGATCAATTTCACGCCGATGCAGACGGTTATTATTGGTATCATGGCCGCACCGACGATATGCTGAAAGTCGGCGGCGTGTTCGTCGCTCCGTCAGAAATCGAGAATTGCCTGCTGCAGCACGAAGCCGTGTTGGAATGCGCGGTCATCGGCCACGAAGGCGGCGATGGTTTGGTGAAACCAAAAGCCTTCATTGTGGCGCGCGCCGAACGCCAACCGACGGATGCGCTCGCCGACGAAATCAAACAGTTCGTAAAATCCAAAATCGCGCTCTACAAATACCCGCGCTGGATCGAATTCGTTCCTTCGCTGCCAAAGAATGATCGCGGCAAGGTCGATCGCAAATTACTTAAAGATCAAGGATTAACCCCTTTATGAAGTGTTTACACCCGCAAGGCTGGAAACGAATGCGCCGTCCGATCAGGCAGTAATTGTCAGTGCGGAGATGCTTCAGACTGTGAGCGAGTGGGCCTCAAAGACTTTGTCCAGTCACTAAATACCGCTAACGCAATCGCTGTTCGAGGTTGTAATCGCGCAACCGTCTATAAAGCGTCGATGGTGAAATCCCCAGCATCTGCGCCGCCTTGCCGCGATGCCATCCGGTTTGCTCTAAGGCGGAGATAATCTGTTGTTTTTCTACGTCGCGCAGCGAACTCGAACCTGACAGATTGCCCGTATCGCCTCCGACAGACGAAACTTGTCCGGCTGAAAAAGGAGCAGTCGAAAATCCGCCGATGAACGGCGCCGCGCCGTTAGTGCTGCGAGCAACTTCCGGCGGCAACTCATTAGACGTGATGCGGCCTTCGTTTGAAAGTAGGATCGCGCGCTCGAGACAATTGCGAAGCTGGCGCACATTTCCGGGCCAACTATAAGCGGCCATTTTGGCGACTGCATCCGGCATAATTGTGGGAGGATTCGCGCCGGCGAGTTGTTTCAAAATATGATTCGTTAGCGGTTCGATGTCCTCAGGACGTTCACGCAATGGGGCCAGATGAATCTGGAAGCTGTTGATACGATAGAGCAGGTCGGCGCGAAACGATCCATTGCCAATGACGGAATCGAGATCGCGATTCGTGGCCGCAACGATGCGCACATTGACTTCGACTTTGCGCACGCCGCCAACGCGGAAAAATGTGCGCGTTTCGATTGCGCGTAATAGTTTTGCTTGCAGGCTTGCCGGCAGTTCAGTTACTTCGTCAAGAAACAGCGTGCCGCCATCGGCTAACTCAATCAAGCCGAGCTTGCGTGCCTTAGCGCCAGAGAATGCGCCGGCTTCGTAACCAAACAACTCCGATTCCAACAGCGATTCTTGAAAGGCGGCGCAGTTGAGATCGATGAATGATCCGTTAGCGCGATTCGAAAGGCGATGAATGGCCTCGGCGATCAATTCTTTGCCCGTTCCCGATTCGCCGGTAATCAGAACCGAGGTTTCAGAGGGCGCGACGCGCTCGACCAAACGAATCGCTTCGTTCATCGCCAGCGAACGGCTTATGATCTCCGGCACCGCGGATTGACGTTCGATCTGCGCTCGGAGCCGCTGATTGGTAACCCGCAGGCTTCGCTTTTCCGCAGCCTGGCGCACGCGGACGTCGAGTTCATTGATGCTGTAAGGCTTGGTCAGATAATCGTAAGCGCCGATTCGCATCGCCTCGACGGCGTTTTCAATCGTGCCCTGACCGGTTAGCATGATCACTTCGGGCGGATTCGGCCGTTCATGAACGCGCCGCAAAAGCTCCATACCATCCATGTGCGGCATGTTGATGTCGCACAACAGCACGTCAACGTTTGTCTCTTCGAGTTTTCGCAGCGCGGCTTCGCCATCCGGCGCGACCTGCACGCGATAACCCAGGCGCTGCAATTCCTTCTGCAACACCAAACGCAAGTTGGCTTCGTCTTCGGCGATTAAGAGTCGCGTATCCCGCTGTTCATCCACCGTTTGTTACTCCGCACCGTCAGTACCACCTGCAGTAGCGGGTGGTTATTGAGGACTGAATTACCTGCCCGCTACCGCCGGCGGTACTGACTCAGTCGCGACCGGCAACGTGATGGTAAACGTCGTCCCGACGCCCACCGTGGACCGCACGTCCAGGCGGCCCCCATGATCAGATAAAATACCATAACAGACCGCCAGTCCCAGCCCCGTGCCCTGGCCGACATCTTTGGTCGTGAAGAAAGGGTCGAAAATCTTCGTCATGTTTTCAGGAAGGATTCCAATTCCGGAGTCTTTGACTTCGACCAACACGCGTGAGCGGGATTCAATTGCCCGCAAAGTCAATTTTCCGCCACCAGGCATCGCGTCGATGGCATTGGTGGCCAGGGCCAGGACTGCCTGTTGCAATTGACTTATGTCGCCAGAGACGCGGGGGAGATCCGGAGGAGCCTCGACATCGATTTGAATACTGTCGCCGCGTTGTTGATGCGCGACCAATCGGGCCGCAGCCTTGATGACTTCTGTAATGTCCACCGGGACGCGCTGTCCGGCGCGAAGACGGCTGAAATCCAGCAGTCCATTCGTGATTGTCTTGCAGCGGAAAGCTTCGTCGCGAATCAAACCAAGGTACTCGCGCAAATCTTCCGCGTCGGGCGAGTTGCCGAAAGCGCCCTCTTGGATTCGCTTTTCAAGCGACTCAGCGCACGCCGCGATTGTCGCCAGTGGATTGTTGATTTCGTGCACGACGCCGGCGGCGAGTCGGCCGACGGCCGCCAGCTTCTCAGCGCGGGCAACGGCCCGGTGTGCCTTGACGCGAACCGTGATGTTCTCGCCAACCGTGATGACGTGCGAAACCTCTTTGCTTTCGTCGGCGCGCATGGGAATCTTGCTGATCAGCCAGTTATGCGTCTCGCCGGATTTCGTTACCGTTTCCTGTTCGATTCGATGAATCTCGCCAGTGGCGAAGACTCGGCTGAATTCGCGCTCCAATAGATCGCGACTCTGCTTGGTTAACACATCGAAAATGTTTCGGCCCAAAACTTCGCCGCGTGGGAGACCCAGTTCGCCCAGTTCACGGTTTCGGTTCCACGCCACGATTTGATAGTTGCGATCGATTGCGTAAAGCGACAGCGGCAGCGAATCAATAATCGCTTCGGTGAAACGCTCCTGCATCTCGCCTTCCGCCGTGCGACGATCGACTTCCTGGGCCAGAGTTGCCGCCGACTCGCGGGCCTTCAAATACATCGTTGAAATGTGCGCCGCAAAGGCGCCCTGTTGCGCGGCGGCGTCAATCAGGCGGCATTCATTTTCGGTGCAGTCTTCTGCACTACCGAAGGCGACGACTAATGCCCCGAAATTCTTTCCCCCAAAGCGAATCGGCGTCAGGTACTCTGTTTCGTGCTGCGCGTCGTGCAGGAGAAACTCACTGCTATTCGTCAGAAATGCGGGAGACCGGGAAGAACGCAGCCATTCTCCCAGGCGTTCCAAATTGATTAGCGCGGGGTTGTCGGCACTGCCTTCGCGATCGAAAACACAAACGGCAAGTTCATGGCCACTATTTTCGACTGCGCAGGCGCTGAGCGCGGCGTTCGTGCCTTCGTAGATGGCGCCGGCGACGCGGCGCGCAACCTGTTCCGGCTCGAGCGTGCGCAGCAGACCGCGTACCAGATCTGCCAGGAAGCTCAACTCCCGATTGCTGCCGATTAAGTCCGATTCGCGCTGGGCATCGCTCAGATGAGAGTTGACGCGAGAGATCAATTCGCCCGGACTGGACGGCTTCACTATGTAATCGTCCACCCCCGCGCTGAAAGCCTCGACCATTCTACTTTCAGTGGAGTTTGCAGAAAACACGACTACCGGCAATTGCTTCATCGTCGGTTGAGCACGCAGCAAACGACATAGCGCGAGCCCGTCAATTTCAGGAAGCTCGACATCGAGCATTACCAGGTCGCACGTCTGCTTACGCAGCAAACGCAACGCCGCAGGCGCGTCTCCTACTGCAATGGTGCGATGTCCGGCGCCTTCAAAGACACCGCGCAGATCTTCACGAGTCGACGGTTCGTCGTCGACAATTAGCAGCGTCGCGCCACCGGTTTGTTGAGTATTCAAAGCTGACATTCGAGGGAAGTTAAAGGCATTCGGTCTGTGTCTGTATTCCACGCGCTTCAAAGCCGGAATCAAGGGCCTGAGGACAAAGAGCGAGCAAAGAGACCGCAGATATTCGCGGCGGTTTCGGAGTCAGGACAAGGGCGCTGGAATCAGCCGGCTAGTCGGAATCGACAGCCAGTTTGCGGGTAAAGGTGAGTGGACCCGCGTGCCACTCTTCCAATTTGACGGTTCGAGGGTCGAGTTGTCAAGAGTTTATTAAGATTCTGATGGAATAGACTAGTTGATCGCCGTGGTGACGAGCCGGCTTTCCGTTCGATGTTCAGACAGAGGCTTCAACGAACTTGAGTCAATGTTTGCGGTGCGGAGGAAGCCCGTTTTATGCTGCGATTTAGCCCGGTACATTGCCTGGTCGGCCGCGATCACTAACTGATCAAGCGTCTCGCCATCGACTCCAAAGACGGCCGATCCCAAGCTGATGCCGACGCGAGCCCGTCCTTTGGCGCGAACCTCGATTGAAAATGCCGAGACGATCCTTTCGGTTCGCTCACGAAGTTCGGCTACCTGATCGACCGCCATATCCGGGACAATGGCAACGAATTCATCACCAGCGTAGCGCGCTAGAAAATCGTATTCGCGCAATTGGGCCTGAACGAGTGCGGCAACCTCACGCAGCATCCGATCGCCCAGCTTGTGCCCGAACGTGTCATTAACTATTTTGAAGTCGTCGAGGTCCAGCATGATTAACTGGAATGCACGTCCGGTGCGGCGGGCGCGCGCCACCTCTTCTTCGAAACGAATGTGGAGGCTGCGAGCATTCGGCAAACCGGTGAGCGGATCGGTGAGAGCGTTCGATTCAGCTAGAGCGTGATGGACGGCGTTTGCCAACGCATCCGAAGCCAGACGCGTGACCGTTTCCATCAAGCGAATGTGATCTTCGCTGTATTCCTTCAGCGTAGTCGAGTAAACCGAGACCGCTCCCAGCAAGAGATCGTCTTTGAATAATGGGAGCGAAGCCATCGAACGATAATCGAGATCTGCGGCAAGATGCATGTTGGCGAAATCGAGACTCGGATGAAACCGGTTGACTGGTCGTCGAATGGACAAAGCAAAGCCGGTTACGCCTTCGCCCGGCGCCACGCAACGCCCTCGCATCGCCTCGGCATTCAGACCCAGCGTAAGGGCCGCGATCGCGTAACCCTTAACGTCGTCGTAGAGGTAAACCACGCATGTATCGCACGGCACCATGTGTCCGATTTTATCCACCAGCACGGAGACGGTTTCTTCGACGTCCAGCGAAGAACCAAACGTACGCGCGATTTCGTAAAGCGCGTACACTTCGCGATGCGCATCGCGGATTTGATCGTAAGCTCCGAACGAGGCGTTCTCGCGGGCCAACGCCACCTGATCTTCCACCGTCGCCATCGGACCGAACGGTGCGCCCACGTGAATCTGATCGACGAGTCCGCGGGCTTCGATTTCGGCTTCGAATTTTGGCAGATGCTGAGTGAATAGTTCGACGACTCTTGGATCGAAGTGCGTGCCGGCGCCTTTACGCAACAAGTCGATCGCTTCTTCGCGGGTCATGCCTGGGCGGAACGGCCGGTCTTCGCGTACTGAGTCAAAGCAATCGACCACCGACATGATCCGCGCCGTGATCGGAATCTGCTTGCCCATCAAGCCGTCGGGATAGCCGCGGCCGTCCCAACGCTCGTGGTGATGCTTCACGATGGGCAGCACCGGATACGGGAAATTCACGCGGCTGAGAATTTCGGCGCCGACATTCGTGTGCACCTTCATCTTTTCGAACTCAGCCGGAGTTAGCGTTCCCGGTTTGTTCAGAATGTGATCCGGAACCGCGAGTTTGCCTACGTCGTGCAACAACGCGCCCGCATTCAGCGCCGCCAACTCACCGTCAGACAGATTCAAGAGCTTGCCGATTCCTTCGGCATAAATCTGCACACGGCGCACATGGCAATGCGTAGTCTGATCCTTGGCGTCGATGGCGGTGGCCAGCGCTTCGACGGTGGCCAGGTGCAGGCGGCTTAACTCTTCGGCTTCGCGAGTCTTGGCATTGACGCGCTCGAAATAGATCTTGTAAGTCCAATGAGTCGCGGCGATCATCGGCACGCTCAGCAACACGTAAGCCCATCCAATCCGCGACACCGCCGAAAAGATCACAGCAGTTGCAACTGCCGAGGCCAAGAACGACCACCAGGTCCAAAGATAACCATCGCGCCACAACTTTAGAATTGGACCTCGTGTGCGCAGCGCGTAAATTGTCGAAATCGTAAAGCCGTTGATGAAATAATGCAGCATGGCCATTAGCGCCAGTCCGGCCAAAAAGAAATCGATGCGCATCGCGCCCGCGCCAAGAGGCTCCCGGAAAACCTGGGCGAAGCGGCTAAGCGCAAAATAAAACGCATTGCCGGCGATGAAGACCGTGACGGCCATCATTGCCGGTGCGGCGACCCAACTCGCCAGCCGCTTAGAAGTGCGCCGTGAACTCACAAACGCATCAGCCACTCCCACCAAAATCGCCGCTGGAACTCCGAGAAACAAAACACTGAGAAATGTGAAAACATCGCCGGCTGTGAAACTTGAAGTTGTGTTGGGAATGCGAATTGGATTCGCGCCGGCTACTATCACTAGTAAGAGCAAACCGCCGAACGTTGCCCACTGCGGCGGCGAGAAAG
>WNGP01029413.1_pt1 | contig 10985 bp, 9 predicted proteins | sample 5407671 | NCBI WGS metagenome assembly WNGP01 (sample SAMN13153381, study PRJNA577476) | soil metagenome | isolation source: 40 cm soil or saprolite under Garry oak tree replicate 2 | place: USA:California | collected 2016-06-15
CTTCCGTTCACGATATCGGTATACGCCACGTAGAGACGGCCCGTGGACGGATCGAACGCGGGGGCGGGATAGGAGCCTGGAGCGCGGAACTGCCCGCCCGAAATGTTGAAGCAGTACGGCGGATAGAGGCAGACCGGATTCTGGAACGTGGCGAACTTGAACGAGTTGCTCCACGTCGCGCCGTGATCGGTCGACACGCTCACGAACATGGCCGTGCCTTTGCCGCCCTGCACCGAATTGTCGAACGTGAGATAGGCATAACCGGTGGCGTTGTCGACGACGACGCGGGCGTCCTGGTCGCTGCGCACCGAGCCGCTCGACACTTTGACGGGAAGCGCGAAGCTGTTGCCGTCGTCGTGCGACACGGCGATGAAAATCGGCGAGTGGCCGCTGAAGCCGGTGAAGTGCGCCCACGGCACGTAGATCGTGCCGTCGTCGGCGACGGTCATCGACTCGTGATCGGGGAACTGGCCGTTCGAGCCTCTTGCCTTGCCTTCGCCCTGGAACGCGCTGACGAGCGTGAGCGGATGATCGGGTCCGCCAGCGGTCCAGGTGCGGCCACCGTCGGTCGAGCGGCTGAGCCATAAAGCGACGTTCTTTCCCACGTAGCCGAAGCAGGTGAAGTAGGCGGTGCTGCCGTCCGGGCTGAACGCGACGGCAGGATCGCCGCCGAAGTCATAAACGCCGGTCCCCGGACGCCGTGATCCCGGGGATGAAGCCGCTCGGCAGCGTCGGCGTCCAGGTCTTCCCGCCGTCGAACGTCGCGTTGACGCCGCAGCCGTCGTTGTAGTTCCAATCATTGTTGCCGGTGATCATGTTGCTCGGGTTGGCCGGATTGACGGCGAGCGGGGTCTCGTTCTGGGCGGTGGTATCGCGGCTGACGTTGACGACCGTGACCGACCCGGCGCCGAGGGCGCTGAAGCTGGGTGTGCCGAGGGTCGTGATGGGGGCTTCGCGGCAGGCGGCGAGCAGCAGGCCCGCGCCGAGGGCGGTGCAGACAGTGGTTGAGGATCGCATGCAGGTCTCCGAGTGATGCGGTTCACCTTGAGGGGACAACGCGGCTTTTAATAGACCCGTCGTCCTGCCCCCCCGCAACTCGGGACCACTGTACTTGGCATCCAGCGTCTAGCGAGGAGTCCGGGCGAGTTCAATCTCGCGACTCCGCACCGAGCCGCACCAGCCCGGCGTGGGCCTCATCAACGTAAGCGCGAAGTTCAGGATCGGCGGTACGCCACACCGCCACCACGAATTGGTAGTTCTGCGTGGCGCTCGCGCGATCACCCAGGCGCTCAGCGATGCGGCCTCGCTCTAGCATTCCCAGCACGGAGGCCACTGACAGCGGCATCGTGACCTGCTGATCGAACACCCGCGCTGCATCGCGATCCCGCCCTGTGGCCGCGAGCAACCGGAATCTTTCCATATCGAGCGGGTCTAGCGTTGGAGATAGCGAGCCATAGAAACGCGCACAGAGTGAATCCGGAAACACTAGGAACCGATGCAAGGCCTCGGCCGTGTCGCGATGCGCCAGAGCGAGCGCCGCACCGGCCAAGCCGGCATCCGCTCGCGCGTCAACCAGCTGCACTACGCTCCGAGCTGACTTGGCCATCGCGTCACCTCGACGCATCAACTTGAGCAGGGACACGGTGTCCTGCTTCCCAGCCCACCATCCGGCCGCCAGGAACGAACGGTAGCAGCGGGCCACCCATGGCGGGTCGGCTGCAGCGACTCGGTCACCCGGATGCACGAGCCAAGCGTCGAACGCGGCAGCCGCGGAATCTGGGGGAATAACACCGACCACCGCGAGCTCCGCGAACGGCACGCTGAAGCGCGCGCCGGCCATCGCCCTCGCCTCTCGCAAGTGTCCGCGATAAAGCAGCTCCGTCACGAGCAAGTAGCGAGTCCACATCGTATCCGCGGCGACCCCGATGCCGCGGCGGCCGGCCGCAAGGATACGAAGCAGTCGCACGCTAGTCTCGTTGGCGTCCGGCCACCGTTGGACCGAGCGCCACGCGTCGAACAGCACGTTGGCGGACGCAGTGTCGAGGACGGATTGGAGCTGTGGCGACTTGGCCCGGATCGGGTCGATGAGCTCGCGAACTAACCGGATCCCTTCACCCTCGCGAACATCTGCGGTCAACCCGATATAGCCGTCGATATAGTGTCGCGCCGCCGCGGTGTCGTTCCGGTCGAGGGAGAGTTGGACAGGATGGACGTACGCTGGCGCGAAAGCCGCATCGAGCCCGATGGCCCGACTAAAGGCGTCAATGGTCTGCTGCGCCGTGCTCCCCGTGACGTAGCCGACGTGGAAGCGAGCCTCGCCGAGCTCATACCAGACTTCCGGGTCATCGGGATAGCGACGACTGGCTTCTTCCAAGGCGATGAACTTCCGCGCACGATGTGACCAATACATGCCGTCTAGCGAATCGTCGGACGCTGCCTCGAGTGAGTCGGCGACGATCAGCAGACTGTCCCTCGGCGCCAAGCCACGGTTAAAGCGTCCCGCCTCGAGGCCGAGCGGACTCCCGTTCTCACCCCTCCACCCTCGCACGAGCCCGACGCGGCGCAGGGCGAGCGCGAACCTGCCGTCGTCTTCGACGGCTTCCTGGTATGCCTGAATTGCAGAGTCAAGCGAAAACCGACGCAGCAGTTGCTCGCCCCGCAGAAACGCCTTCAGCGCGGGCCAGGACCGCGTGCCGATCGACGGGAGCCTGATGTGGGCTTCGGGTCCGATCCGACCCATATCGCGTAGCACGTCGGCCGCCAGCGAGTCCGCCAATCGATCGAACCGGGTCGCGAAGTCCGTTCGTTCCAGCTCGGCGAGCGTTTTTCCTGTTGCGGCGTCCACAACCGTTACCAGTACGCGCGCGGAGTCTGCTCCCTCGCCCACCACTTGTCCAAACAGCACCAGATGCGCGCCGGTACGCCGGCCGAGCTCGCTGGCGGACGTCGGGTCCGCGGGCCCGTGCCAACGTTCCAACACGACCGTGGGAGAGACCGCCCGCAGGGGCCCGGCACCATCGAAGCTCTTCGACAGGTAGTCCACCAGCCCCTCGTGCCACAGCTCGAACCGTGGGTCGAGCACATCGAACGGGGCCACGGCGACGAGGTTTGGGTCGAGCGCTGGTCTGGCGTGGGACCGTGTCAGCAGCGCGCCACCCGCCAGTGCTCCTACCGTCGCCAGCCCGAGGCCGAGCGGAAGCCAGCGCCGCCGGGAAACGAGCAGCCTGGGTGGAGGTGACGGCTCCACGGCTGGTGCTTCGGCGTGCGCGGGCGGTGTGGGAGTGAACTTCGTTCCATGGCGGAGGCGCCGGACGATTGCCAGCACCGCTCCATCCGGTTCGAGGTTCAGCTCTTCGCGCAACAACGTCTGGTAGACCTGGGCGTGCCGGAGAGCTCCGCTTGCATCTCCCGCCGCGGCGAGCGCCGTAATCAGCCCCGCCGCAGAACGCGCGCTGCACGGATCGAGCGCGGCCAGCCGCCGCCACCATTCGACGGCGCGGCGGGGCTCGTGACGTTCCGTGGCGGCGACCGCGAGACGCTCGAGCGCCTCAGCGATCAGCCTAGCGAGCCGAGAGCGCTCCGTCTCGACCCAGCGCTCGAACTCTGGCGATCCGTGCGCGTGGTCCAGGTGAATGCCGTCGAGGAACGGACCGACGTAGAGCGCGACGGCACGCTCGAGCTCGGTGCGGGCGAGCGCGGTCTCCAGGGCCGCAACGTCGCTCTCGATGACGGCTGTATTGAGGCTGAGGTCGGCGCTGCCGAGGAAGAGGTTGTCGGAGCCGAGCTCGCGACGGAGGGCGGACAGGGACTGTGTGAGCGCGTGCCGCGCGTGCTCCGCGTTGCTGTCGGGCCAGAAGAGGGCCAGCAGTGCTGACTTCTATCTGACTTCTGGCTGTTCCTGGGCGAGTAACATACGACCCGAGTAGGCGGCCACAAGGCCGAAGAAATCACGCTTGATAAGGGCGTGAACGCGTCGTTCAGACTGGCCAGCAGATATCAAAGGTGAAGAGCAACATGGCGTCCTTCGGCACAACCGAGAGCACAGCAGGAGGTAATGTGTTCGAAACATTTGGGTCTTCCCTCGCCCCGCTGGTGGTGCGCGCGGTGGCACTATTGGTCCTCATAGCAGACGGCGCCGTCTGTCAGTCTCCGAGTATCGATTTCCGCTGGCGTTTGCTGGAGCACTTTGGCGCCTTGAAGAGCGACGGAAGCATGATCGACTTTCATTGGAACGCAGCAGCGGTCAAGTATGATCCTGCCTACGTGAGTCCGCCGGATGGGTGGCCGGTGGAGTTCGACGCGTGCCTGCAGGCGGACACGTCCTACCGCTACACCTGGACCGTCGATGGGGGGGTGGTCCCTCCGGGAAGCTCCCCTCCGTGCAAAATGACGCAACAGTTCTACCCCGTCCCCGCAGCCCACACAGTTACGCTGACTGTTACGAATAGCAGCGGTCAAGCCGCGTCGACCACTCACAGGATTGTACCAAAGCATTGGCTAATAGTGTCGATAGGTGACTCGTACTCATCAGGAGAAGGCGCGCCGGATGTACATCAGCTGATGGACTCGCCAGTGACCGCGAAGGCGGGACCACAATGGGAGGATCGGCGGTGCCATCGGTCTGCTGCGTCGGGTCCCGCGCGAGCGGCGCTCGCAGTCGAACAAAGTGATCCGTTGAGCACGGTCACGTTTCTCTCTTTTGCATGCTCCGGCGCCGGGATGGACACAGGTCTCACAGGGCCATACGCGGGAACAGATCCGGACACCCCCGTAACCCCCAACCCGAGCACTGCGGCGGGAGGCACAGCTGGGCGCGCCATGAAGATGCTCCCGTCGACCACTGACACTGCCAGCCGCACAAAGGCTAGCTCTGAGCCGTCCGACCCTCCCGGAAACTACCCCACTGGATGCTGCCGTCCCACTCCAGCGACGTCCTGGCTCAAGTCTCAAATCAATCAGATCCGGGACGCGGTTGGCAGCATGACGACAACGTTCGATAATGGTACCAGTCGCATCGCGAAGGGCCGCCACATCGATGCCCTTATCATTGGTGGGGGCGTCAATGACGTCGGCTTTGAGTCCATCCTCGAGGCATGCTTCAAGGGTCCTCCCCTTCCGTGGCCTTATCCGCCAGCGGCACCGGGATGCCCCGCCGACGGGAAGGATTCCTTCTTCAGGCAGCTCGCCGCGATTCCTGCCAAGTACGAGCAGCTGGCTGCGCTCGTCGAAACAAACTTGGATGTCTCGCAGATATATCTGAGCGAATACCCCAACCCGTTCAACTACGAAGACGGAGCGATGTGCAGCACCCGACGGCCCCCAGGCAGACGGTCGCTTGAGGTCGTGCCCCTATCAGGAATCGACGCGCAAGGGGTCGCATGGCTTCGCGACACAGCGGCCGTGAGACTGAATCAGACGCTCCGAGAGATAGCAATCAAACACGGTTGGATCTTCGACAGCGTCTGGGAACAGTTTGCGAACCATGGCGAGTGTGCTGACGACAGCCGCCGCTGGTTTAACACCGAGGAGGATGCCCGACACAAAGAGGGGCCGCCGATCCCCCTGGACGCCGACGGCCGCCCGCATCTCGTCAACCCGTCCAAAGGGACGATGCATCCAAATGAAGTGGGCCACGCCGCTCACGGAACGAGCTTGGCGCTCCTACTCGAGCAGCGCTTGTTGAGCAACCCGAGCGTTTTCGTGAGAACGGACCGTCATTGCCTAGCTGGCATCCCCTGCTCCCTCACGGTGACGACAGTGCCAGCGAAAGTCCGATTCGACAACGAGACCGTTCTGTTCGACGCCAATACTCCGTTGGTTCATACGTTCCACGGCAACGGAACCGCGCACTACGTCTCTGTCGCCCCAACTGGCGACTACAACGAGGCCGCTGCGACGTTCCGGGTCCCACTGCAGCTGCTCACCGTCCGTGTCGACCCTTTCCCAGTCGCGCTGCGGGTCCCCACCGACGTGACTGTGCATTTGACGGATGCAGCCGGAAATCCGGTCGACGGAACCGTTTCCTTGCAAGATCCTGCGGCATCGCGTCCGGGGGCCGCCGCTCCAGCGCCGCAGACGTACCGCACCAACGCGCTGATCGCGGGCCATGTGTTCCAGGCGAACCTGCACATCTTGCACCACCGGGACGGGAGCGTCTGCACACTCGTGATAGCCACCACTGCTCTGGTAGTGCCGCGGGACTCCGTCGATTACGACAACACCTCGAAGGATGTGAAGTTCGTCGAGAATCAAGGCGCGGGTTGCGAGGGGCCGTGAGATGCAACCGAGGGTGCGATCGGTGTCACACCCGCTACTAACGAATCTCTAGGGGAAGGAAGAAGGGTTCGATGTATCGCTTTGCGCCACTCCTGTTTAGTGCCGTGTTGCTCGGGTCCGTGAGCCCCGTCCGCGCCGACGCCCAAGTATGGAAGCACATTCGCGACAGCGTGACGAGGAGGGCAGACACGCACAAGAAGGCGGTCGACAGCAGTCTCGTCCACACGGCTGTCGGCGCCGCGGACTCGACGCTCACAAAGACCCAGCGCGGAGCGGGAGCCGTGTTGACGAAGAGCGGCAGTCTCGTGGATACGGCCCTGAATAGGACCGAGCGAGGCGTTTCGAGCGTGTTTCATGGCCGGGACAGCACGTCGGAAAAACTGAAAGCCGACGTGGCTCGGGGACGCGCGGTGGTGCCGGGCATCGTGTTCGCACCGAGCTCCGCAGTGCTCGACTCGACCGCGAAGAAGCCACTACAGGTGTTGGCCCAAGCGATCACCGCCCAAGCACCAGCCGCGTTCTTGATCGAGGGCCACACCGATCCCAGCGGCGATCCTGCCACCGATCCCAGCGGCGATCCTGCGGCGGACCAAACACTGTCTGAGCAGCGCGCCGCGGCGGTGAAGACGGCGCTCGTGGCGCTGGGTGTTCCCACCGAGCACCTGTTTGCGATGGGGTATGGAGCAACGCGGCCACTCGCCACAAGCTCCGGAGCGGCGCGTAGCAGCGCGCGCATCGAAGTCGCCAGGATGCAGTAGCGCCTACAATGGTGAGTGACGGGCTCGTGACCGGTATCGGGGTTGCGTTCGCGATTGTCGGGCTGACCGGCTTGTACGTCTGGTACCAGCACGACCAGCGGAAGCTCGCCTGGATCCACAAACTCTACTATGCGCGCAATAAACGGCTCGGCCGATTCTTCCCGGACGAGTACGACGGAGAGGTAGAGTCCGACTTCAACGGTCGACGGGCGAAATTCAGTCTGGCGCAACCGCTCAGCGTCATACTCGCAGGCCAGGGGCGCGGGTTATCCAACATTGAACTGGCCTGCCGAGCGGCGTTCGAGTTCTCGATTGTCCGCCGGCACCACGATTTCTGGCTCGCCAAGCCATTACACCTGCAGGGGCAAGATGCCGCTCCGACTGGCGACGCGGAGCTAGACGCCGAGTTCGTGTGTCGGACGACGACCCCAGAAACCTTTGTCAGTTGGCTACGCGGATCGGAGGCGCGCTCACTCGTGGTCCAGCTATTCGTCGCAGATGCCACGCGGCAGCTTGCCTTCACTGAGGGGTTCCTCGAAGTGACATATCTCACCGAGGAGATGGCTGAGGACAAGGTGGATGCCACGCTGTCGTTGTTGGAGGGTCTGGCCATTTCGCTCGAGCACGGGGTCACGCCACCCACACAGTAACAGGTTCTCATGCGCCGTCTCACCCTACTCTACATTGCATTCATCCTCACGAATTTCGGTAGCTACCTGGTCCTTGGCAGGGATGAGACCGGCGCCACGCCACTTCGGGAAGTCGCGGATTGGGGCTTGATGTTTAACGTCGGCACCCGGGATGCGATTGGCGCGTCCGCGTTCGTCACTCTGGACCGTCTCGTGTTCGCGATCGGGCCCGCCGTCCGCTATCGTCGCTGGATCGCGCCATCAAGATCGGTCGAGGTGGCCATAGGTAAGCCGCTGCTGGTATCCACTAATGGGTCCGACTACATCCAGACGGGCTCCGTGTTCGGCCTTGTCCGGTGGAGCCCCAATCACTGGTTAGCGGTCGCGGCTCGGCCGGAGCTCTTGCGCCGGACCGTGTTTGTCGGCTGTGGGCTGAACACGTACTGCCCCGAAGTCCGATCGCGGGGGCGTGTATCGCGCGGAGTGGAGTTCGGTTGGGTGCCCGGGCTCACGCTCACCATCGCGGGCGGCATCGCGACCCTGCTCGCCGCCGTCGCAGGAATGGGCAACTAGACCACGCCCGATGCTCGGGGGCAGGCTCGAGTGGACAGCCCCGCACGGTGGCTTAACGGATGGCGCCGAAGCTGCGGCGCGCTGTTGTCGGAGGGTGAGATCATGAGGTTCTGCGGGTGGAAGACACGGGCGATGTTTGACCGCTACAACATCATCGACGAAGCGGATCTCGCGCAGGCCGCAGCGAAGCGGTTCGAGGAGCAGCCAACGGCAAACAAAAGGCAAACAATGGCAAACATTCCCACTGCCATCACCCCTCGGAGCCCGCTAAGTTCTTCTGCTGCATAGCCCGGCCAGGTAGCTCAGTTGGTAGAGCAGCGGACTGAAAATCCGCGTGTCGGCAGTTCGATTCTGCCCCTGGCCACTTACGCAGCGCGTGGACTCAGCACAAGGCTGCTCTCTCCGCACCACCCCGGCACGAGTTACCGAACAGAAGCTCACGAGTGACAAAACGGTGACATGGGGAGGGGACGTTCCCCACGCCCGGATCAATGCCACCCCTTCCCGGAGTCCTCATGAAGGCACAACATCAACTCGCCGCCGCGGTTCGCGACGAGGCCGACATCACGTGGCCCAACAGCAACGACGACCAGTAGATCGGAGGCAGCATGCAGCCCAGACATCGCTTCATCTTCGCCGGCGCACTGCTCGCGGCCATCGCCGCGTGCAACGAGCCCGCCGCGCCGCGCCCCACGATCACCGCCGACCGCGCGGCCGTGCCAGCCGCCACCGGGCTCGATCGCTTGCAGCACATCGTCGTCATTTACCTCGAGAATCACAGCTTCGACAATCTGTACGGCGAGTTCCCCGGCGCCGACGGCCTCGCGAACGCCGGGGCCACGAGCACCCAGGTCGACGCCAGCGGCACGCCGTACGCCACGCTGCCGATGAACGCGGGCTCGCCGTTTCCGGCGACGCTCGCCAACGCACCGTTCGCGATCGAGCAATACGTCGCGGCAGATCAGAAGATCCCCGATCTGGTGCATCGCTACTACCAGCAGCAGATGCAGATCGACGGTGGGCGGATGGACAAGTTCGCGCTCGTGAGCGACGCTAAGGGCGAGGTGATGGGCTTCTACCACACCGCGGGCCTGCCGCTCGCCGCCGAGGGGGCGCGCTACACGCTGTGCGACAATTTCTTCCACGCGGCGTTCGGCGGATCGTTCCTCAATCACTTCTGGCTCATCGCCGCGCGCACGCCCGTCTTTCCGGGCGCGCCCACTGCGGTCGTGGCGCGTGTCGACGCGCTGGGGAACCTAGTCGCGGACGGCTTCGTCACGCCGGACGGCTACGCCGTGAACACGGCGTTCAGCGTCAACCAGCCGCACCCGTCGACCACACCGGTCGAGCGCCTCGTGCCGAACCAGACGTTCCCGACGATCGGCGACCGCCTGTCGGAGCGCCACGTCAGCTGGGCGTGGTACTCGGGCGGCTGGGACGCGGCCCTGGGCGGCCACGCCGATGCGCTGTTCCAATACCATCACCAGCCGTTCGTCTACTTCGCGAACTACGCGGACGGCACGCCCGCCAAGGCCGAGCACCTGCGGGACGAGACCGAATTGTTCGCGGCCGCGCGCGCCGGCAGGCTGCCGGCGGTGTCGTTCGTGAAGCCGCTGGGGCCGGACAACGAGCATCCCGGCTACGCCGACGTGATCACCGGCGAGCGCCACGTCGAGGAGCTGATCGACGCGGTGCGCAACGGGCCGAACTGGAAGAACACGGCGATCATCATCACGTACGACGAGCACGGCGGCTTCTGGGACCACGTGGCGCCGCCGGTGGTCGATCGCTGGGGGCCGGGGAGCCGCGTACCGACCCTCATCATCTCGCCGTTCGCCCGGCGCGGCTACGTGGACCATCACACCTTCGACACGACGTCGATCCTGGCGCTGATCGAGCACCGGTGGCGCCTTGAGCCCTTGACCAGCCGGGATGCGGCAGCCAGGGATCTCACGACGGCGTTCGACTTTTCGCGGGGCCCCGGGAACTAGCCGGGTCGCAAGACCGTGGCCGGGGAGTGACGGCCTCCCCGGCCCACGATGCCGCTGCTTCGATGGGATACGCAGAATGCCCGTTGTCCCCCGGACCACCGGCCAATCGTTGCCACCGGGATGTGTTACGTCCTGTAGATCGTTACGTTTCCGGACGCCAATATGTCAGTGACGAAACCTCCCTTCGGATCTGCCACCGATCTGAGCCAAGCGCGGGACCGGCTGGCCGGTGTCACCTTCGAGGCCATCTGGGAGCGGGATCTCGACAACGACGCGCTGAGCTGGGATGAAAACCTCGAGTCGATCTTCGGGTACCGGCGCGACGAAGTCGCGAGTCACCTCGGGTGGTGGCGCGAGCGGGTCCATCCGGACGACCTCGCGCGCGTCGAGCAGACGGCCGCGGACGCAATCCGCGGCGACGCCCCGGGATGGTCCAACGAGTACCGCTTCCGCCGCAAAGACGGCTCTTGGGCCTGGGTGGCGTCGCGCTGCGTCGTCGAGCGCGATGCCCAGGGCCGGGCTCGGCGCGCGGTCGGCGCGATGATCGACATCAGCAAGCTCAAGGAAGCCGAGTCGCAGCTGCGACAGGTGCTCGACACCCTCCCCGTTGGGGTGGCGGTCGTCGATCGCGCGGGCGACGTGGTACTGCACAACCCGGCCTCCAGCCGGATTTGGGGGCGCCTGATCGTGCCGGGACAGGAACGGTATGCCAAGAGTGAGGGCTTTTGGCACGGCTCGGGGAAGGCGATCGGCCCCGA
>WNGP01005063.1_pt1 | contig 10983 bp, 9 predicted proteins | sample 5407671 | NCBI WGS metagenome assembly WNGP01 (sample SAMN13153381, study PRJNA577476) | soil metagenome | isolation source: 40 cm soil or saprolite under Garry oak tree replicate 2 | place: USA:California | collected 2016-06-15
TGCCATACCTTCCACCCTTTCACTCATCGCCCCGGCATTGCCGGGGTCAATCTGCTGGTGCGCGCGGTCGAGCCGATGCCACTTTTCTCGATTCAAAAAACTCTTTCGGCGAGCGCAGAACTAGCTGCTAGCCGCGGCCTGTTCCGGCGCTGCCGCCGCTGGTGCGGGAGCAGGTGTGCGGCGCGGACGCCGCGCGGCGCGCTTCTCGCGCTTCTGCGAAAGCTTCTTCTGGCGCTTCAGATCCTCGTCCAGCCGTACCGTCTGATACTTGATCACCGGGTCCTGCACGCGCAGACGGCGCTCCAGCTCGGCAATCAGCTCACCATGCGTGGTGCGGATTTCCTGGTGAACGTAGATACCTTCGCGGTGCTTGGCCACGCGATACGCGAGCTTGCGCGTGCCCCAGTGCTCGGTCTTCTCGATCTTGCCGCCTTTTTCCGCACAGGTGTGCTCGATGACCGTGAGGACTTTCTTGATCTCGTCTTCCGGCGTCGCCGGTCGCACGATAAAAACCAAATCGTAATAACGCTCTTCCATGATGACCTCTTTCCATTCACTCCGGGCGCGCAGCCCGGCAAAATCGTCTCTACTTCTCTTCCGGCTCTTCCACGTCGGCCGGTTTCCGCCGGTTGTACTTCGTCATCGCCGCGTCGAGGCCCTGGGTCAGGATCATCTCCACCGCGTCCCCGGCTTCACCGATCATTTCGGCCGCTACTTCCAGCTCGGCTTTCTTCATCGGCCGCAGCACGTATTCCTTGCGGCTGCTCAACGGATGATCCGGTCCGCAACCCAGCCGCAGCCTCGCAAATTCCTGGGTGCCGACCGAGCTGATCACCGACTTCGCGCCGTTATGGCTTCCCGCGCTGCCGTCGGGATGAATTCGAATCGTTCCCAGCTGCAGTTGCGCCTCATCCCACAGCACCAGCAGATCTCGCACATCCAGCTCGTACTTCCCCAGCAGCTCTCGTACGGAAATGCCGCTGAGATTCATGTACGTCTGCGGCTTCGCCAGGATCACTTCTTCCCCGGCGATCTTTCCTCGGCCCACCAGCGCCTTGGCCTCGGGCCGTTCCACGCGAATCCCGCCGCGATTCGCGAGTTCATCCACGGCCATGAAACCCAGGTTATGCGGCGTCCAGTGATACTCCGGATCGGGATTCCCAAGTCCGACAATGAGCCGCATAAGCGTTTTTCCAGCCGTCCGCCGAGCGCAGGCTTCTTCTCCCGCAGTGATGCGTTACTTTTTCTTCTCGCCCTTGTCGCTCTTCTCCGCCTTGGGTTTGACTTCCGTCTCGGCGCCTTCTTCGCCTTCCACTTCCTTCTTGCCCTTCTTGATGATTTCCGGCTCGGCTGGCGTTGCCGCTTCCGCTGCCACCGCCTCCGCGGGCTTCTCCTCTTCCACCTTCAGCGCCACCACGTGCGCCAGCACGCGCTCCGGCTCGGTAATCAACTTCATCTTGGCCGTGTCGAGCGGCAATTCATTGGCGCGAAGCTGCTTGCCAAGCATCAACCCGCTGACATCCATCTTGAACTCCGTCGGGATATCCGCCGGCAAGCATTCGATTTCCACTTCGCGTGTGACCACCTCGAAAACTCCACCCTGCACCTTCACGCCGGAAGGCTCGCCAAACGTGTGCACGGGAACCTTCACCTTCATACGGACGTCCATGGCCACACGCAGAAGATCCACATGCAGCAATTTCCCACTGGTGGGATCAACCAGCCAATCCTTCAGGATCGCGGGCTCCTGCTTCCCGCCGAGATCCACCTGAAAAAGGGTGTTATGCCCGCTCTCGGACCGGAGAATCGCGCCAACCTGCTTGGCGTTCAGCGCCAGTGTGAGGGCCGCGCCTTTGCCGCCATACAAGACCGCCGGCACCTTGCCTGTCTGCCGGAGCCGCCGGGCTTCATTCTTGCCGCGTAAGGCGCGGGGCGAACCTTCCACTACAATCTTCTCTGCCATGTCCTTCTTCCCCTCTTGAATTCCAAGTGGGACAAGCATGCTGGCCTGTCCTCTTGCTGACATTTCCCCGCGGACAGACAGGAATGTCCGTCCCACAAAATTAAATAAACAGTTCGCTGATCGAGGTCTCTTCGTGAATCGATCGAATCCCGCGTGCCAGCAGATCCGCGACGCTCAACACTTTGATCTTCCCCATCTTCTTCCCTGCTTCGCTCAACGGCACGGAGTCTGTCGCCACCACTTCGGTAATGATCGATTTCGCGATCCGCTCCACTGCCGGACCGGAAAGTACTGCATGGGTGCACGCCGCATAGACTTGCGTGGCTCCTTCGCGCGCCAGCGCCTCGGCCGTCTTCACCAGCGTCCCCGCCGTATCGATAATATCGTCCACGATCAGCGCACTGCGTCTGCGAACGTCGCCGATCAGGTTCATCACTTCGCTGACATCCACGTCCACGCGGCGCTTGTCCACGATGGCCAGCGGCGCATCTAGCTTCTTCGCGAAAAACCGCGCCCGCTCCACTCCGCCTGCATCCGGCGAAACCACCGTTAGATTCGGCAACTTCATGTGCCGAAAATGTTCCACCAGCACAGGCGAACCATATAAGTGATCCACGGGCACGTCGAAATAGCCCTGAATCTGTGGCGCGTGCAAATCCAATGTGAGTGCCCGGCTGGCACCGGCCGTTTCCAGCAAGTCCGCCACGAGTTTCGCGGAGATCGGAACCCGGGGCTTGTCTTTGCGGTCCTGCCGCGCATAGCAGTAATACGGCAGCACCGCCGTAATTCGCCACGCCGACGCGCGCTTAAACGCGTCGATCATCAGCAGCAGCTCCAACAAGTGGCTGTCCACGGGGGCATGGCACGGTTGCACGACGAATACGTCCGCGCCGCGCACATTCTCCAAAATCTGGAAATAAATCTCACCGTCGCTGAACCGCCCCAGCAGCGCTTTGCCCAGCGGCACGTCCAAGTGGCGGCAGATACTCTCCGCCAGTATCGGATTCGCGGTCCCGGAGAAAATCTTGAATCGGTCGTCGTTCACGACGCTCGAGCTCCGTGTGGCCATTGGAGCGGCCACGTCACCTTGCATGCCAACGCACCGGAAGGATCTTTCAAACGAGATGGACACCAAGAGACGCTGAGGCAGAATCCACGACACGCTCCGAGACTACTCAGCGATGCGCATCAAACGAGCGTACCTGTCGCGCGAGACAGTCTCGCAAACGAAGGTCTGATCGTGCGGAAACCCAACAGCGGCTCGGCGCGCCGTCGCTGGGCTCGGGAAAACTCCAAACACCGCCGAACCGCTACCCGCCAGCGAGGCTCCTGCAGCTCCTTTTTGGAGCAACTCCCTCTTGATTTGATCAAGCCGGGGATGCCGCCGGAAAACCGCCCCCTCAAAATCATTCGAAAGGCCGCTTCCCTGCCCACTCCAGCATAGAGCACAGAACTCGAAGAGCTTAGAGGTTCCCGCGGATTTTGTCAACCCAACCGGCCTAGCCTTAACCCAGCGATAGGCGTCCGGCGTCGAGACATGAATCTTTTTCGGCGAGACAACCAGGACATGTAGCTTCGGGATATCGGGCAGCGGATAGATCTCGTCGCCTTTGTTCACACCCAGCGCCCGCCCGCCAAACAGGAAAAACGGCACATCCGCGCCCAACGATGAACCAATTTCCATCAAACGTGCTGCCGACAGCGTCTTTTTCGCGAGCCGCAGATATCCCCGCAGTGCCGCGGCGGCGTCGCTCGATCCCCCGCCCAGCCCCCGCCCAGCAGGGATCGCTTTGCTTAGCTCGATTTCGACCCCGCCACGGATTCTCAGTTCCCGCTGCAGCGCATCCACGGCGCGATACACGAGATTTTTCTCCACCGGTTCTGCGGAGAGCGGCTGGTTTCCCTCGACGGTCAGGGTAATTGCTGGGTGGCGTGACGTACGCAGCCGCAATTCGTCGTGCACCGAGATAGTCTGAAAAATGGTCCGCAATTCGTGAAATCCATCCGCGCGTTTGCCGAGGATATCCAGGCGAAGGTTGATTTTTGCGAAAGCGGGAATGCGCACTTCGGACATGCGCTGAACTACGGCTTCGCGTCGCTGGTCGTGGACTTTTGCGCCACGCGATGCTTCGATCGCGAGATCTTCTTTTCGAGTTCCGCGACTTTATCGGTCTCCATGTCCGCGGGCAGCGAGCGGCGCCATTCCACCAGAGATTTTTCCCATTCCGCGGCGGCTAGATCGCCCCGGCCCGTCTTGGCATAGAGATCGCCGAGGTGCGAATGTATCGTCGCGTCGTGCCTTTCGCGCTCCACGGCCTTCCGGAGCGTGCTCTCCGAAGGGCCGAACTTGCTCTCTTTGAAATAAATCCAGCCGAGGCTATCGAGGTACGCCCCGTTGAAAGGGTCTTCCTTCAGCGCCTGTTGGACCAGCGCTTCCGCTTCGTCAAGCCGTATCCCCAAGTCGCCCAGCATGTAGCCATAATAATTCAACACCGGAGCATTTCTCGGATTTACGGCAAGCACTTTCTTGAACTGCTCCTCGGCCTTGTCGAAAAACTTCTGCCGCTCATAGATCGCGCCGAGCAGAAACCACACCATTTCGTTCTCGCGCGCCTGCCCCGGCAGCACTTCCGCGGCGCGAGCCGCCTCTTCGGCTTCCTTGTAGCGCCGCCCGCGCTCGTACACTTGCGCGATGTTCAAATACGTCTCGCGGTCTCCCGCATCGCCGTGGAGTTGCGTTCTCAAAATCTTGACCGCCTCGTCCGTCTGTCCGTTCTCGCCGAGCAACAGCGCGTGACTTGTGCGAATCGCGGGATCGGCCGGGTATTTCGCCAGCGCTTCCTTGCCCGTCTGTAGGGCTTTGGGAAGGTCTTTTGCCGCGCGGTACGTATCCATGATCATCATCCGCGCGCGGCGATCCTCTTCTTCCCCCAGATGCCCCAATTCTTCGAAGGTATAAGTCGCGGCCTGATAATTTTGCGTATCGCGATAAAGCTGCCCGAGTTGCTGATACAAGATGGCCAGCGACCGCCGCCGCGACGACGCCGCGGGAGGCTGTCCCTTGATGCCCGTCACGGCGTCCGACAAGACGCGGATGGCATCTTCAAAGCGCCCCTGCGCCTGGTACAGCATGGCCTCGTTGTACATTACTTCCAGGCTACCCGGTGCGTACTGCCGCGCCTTCACGAGATTCTCTTCTGCCTTATCGAGCCGGTGCAGTTCGCGGTAAATCTGGGCGATTCGCAAATACACGTCCGAATCGTCCGGCATCACGTCCGCAAGCTTCTCGTACACCTTCAACGCTTCGGAATATTTCTCTTCGGCCAGCAAGGTCTGCCCCAGCCCGCGCTGGTGGCTCACCTCCGAAGGATCGAGTTCAGCGGCCTGGCGGTAGGCCTCTTCCGCTTTCTCCAACTCATGCGCCTGGGTGTGGGCATCGCCCAGAAGATCCAGCAGCACGGGTGTAGGAGAATGGGCGGTAATTCCCTCGAGCAGCGTGACCGCCTGGGGGGACTTGCCCTGGTCCATCAGCAACTGTGTCAATTGCTCGACCGCCGGTTCGTTTTCCGGATCGTTCTTCAGGATGCTCCTCAGAACCTGTTCGGCCTTGTCGTGTTCGTTCTTCAGCCGGTAAAGACGCGCCAGCCACAGCGCCGACTCGCTGTCCGCAGGATCGAGCCGGTTAATCTCGCGGTATTGCTCGATGGCGCGGTTCACCGTTTCCGACTGGCCGCTGCTCACACTGACGTCCCCCAGGCTCCGCAAATAGATCCGCCCCAGCAGCCGGCGCGATTGCACGTTATCTGGGTCGCGTTTCAGGATTTCCTGCGCTTCGGCTATGGCATCGTGAATCCGCTGCGCCTTCCAATACATCTCCGCCAGCCGTTCGCCGATGACCTGCGACTTTGGATCCAGGGCATACGCTTTCTTGTACGCCTCGATGGCCTTTGTGGCGTATTCCGCGTTGCTGCTCGCTTCGTACTGCTGTTCGTAGATGTGGCCGATCGTGAAGTTGTAGTAGGCCTCGGCGCGCGCGGAGTTTTTTTCCAGAGCGGCGGTTTTCGAGTCGGCAAATTGCTCCTGCATCGCAGCAGGAGAATCGGTCATCTTTTCAGTCCCCGGGTTAGCGGGCCTCTGCGCCATGGCAGCCGCGCCGGTGGCACCCGTCAACAGTATGGCAAGGGTAATCCGTCTAAGGTTCATCGTAGCCCCAGAAACTTAAAGTATCCCATGCGGCCGAAACGTGGTCAAAAGCCAAATGGCAGACGTTTCCAGAGCTTGGGCGCCCCCGGAGATTGGATGCAGCCCAGCGGAGAAACGTTCTCAACCGGAGCCGGAGGTGAACTACAGAGCAAATTTCAGTGCAGAAAGTGCCGCATACCGGTAAACACCATGGCTAGGCTCAGCCGATCGGCGGCGGCTATGACCTCTGCATCGCGCACCGAACCGCCAGGCTGGATCACCGCCGTCGCTCCCGCTTTCGCTGCTTCTTCAACTCCGTCCGCAAAGGGAAAGAATGCGTCGGAAGCAACAACCGTACCGGCCAGCGAAGATTGCGCCTTCATCACCGCAATTCTCACGGAATCGACCCGGCTCATCTGTCCTGCGCCGACGCCCAGCGTCGCGCCATCCTTGGCGAAGACGATGGCATTCGACTTCACGTGCTTCGCCACCTTCCACGCGAAGCGCATCGTGTGCATCTCTTCGGCCGTTGGCGCACGCTTGGTCACCGTGCGCAGGTCGTCGTCCTTGATCTCCCCCAGGTCCGGCTGCTGCACGAGCATCCCCCCAAGAATGCGCTTGAGCTGCAATTCGCGTTGCGGATCCAGGCCACCCGCGGGCAGCTCCAGCAGCCGCAGGTTTTTCTTCGCTGCGAAGATCTCTTTTGCGCGGTCCGCAAAGCCGGGCGCGGCGATGCATTCCACGAAGAGTTTCGCGACCTCTTCCGCGGCTGCGGTATCCACCGCGCGGTTGAACGCCAGCACCCCGCCGAACGCCGAGACCGGGTCGCACGCCAAGGCCTTCAAGTACGCATCGATCAGCGTTTCTCGCTCCGCGGCCCCGCAGGGATTGTTGTGCTTGATAATCACCGCCGCTGGATTCTTGAATTTCGCGGCCAGGCTCCGGGCCGCCTCCAGATCAACGAGATTGTTGTAGGAAAGTTCCTTGCCCTGGAGTTGCTTCGCCGCCGCTAAACCCTCCGGTGCGCGCTCCGCCGGAACATACAAAGCTGCGGCTTGGTGGGGGTTTTCCCCGTACCGCAATTCCTGCTGTCGCCGCAAGACGATATGCACGAATTCCGGGAGCACTGGTTTCGCTTCCAGGGCAACCCGCCCGGATCCCGCCGACAGCCGTTCCAATTCCGTCGCGATCATGCCGTCGTACCGCGAAGTCCTGGCGAAGACTTTTCGTGCCAGCTCCAGCCGTGTCGCCAGCGTCGTTTCGCCCGCGCGCTCGATTTGACTCGCCACGCGCTCGAAATCCGCTGCGTCCGTCACCACCGTCACGCTCTCGAAATTCTTCGCCGCCGATCGCAGCATCGTCGGTCCGCCGATGTCAATGTTCTCGATCAGCTCTGTGGCCGTCAGACCCGCTTTCGCCGCCGTCGCTTCAAACGGATACAGGTTCACCGCCACCAGATCGATCGGCGCGATTCCGTATTCCGCAGCCTGTTTCTCGTCTTCCGTGTGCCCCCGCCGGAAGAGCAGCCCTCCGTGCACTTTGGGGTGTAGGGTTTTCACGCGTCCGCCCAGCATTTCGGGCCAGCCCGTGAAATCTGAAACATCGCGAACAGCGATTCCTGCTTCACGCAACAGCTTGGCGGTCCCGCCCGTCGAAAGAATCTCGATCTTCTGCGCGGCCAGCCGCTTGGCAAATTCCACGACCCCGGTCTTGTCAAACACGCTGATCAGCGCGCGCTGCACCGCCATGGATTCCTCCACATTGAGAAAAGCACAACAGTGTAAGGGGATGACGCGAATAGGGAAAGTACAAAACCTGTGGGAAACGCCGGGGAGCGCTTACGCCTTCACGAGGGCTTTCAGTTTGACATGGCCTTGGACTACTTCCACGACATATTCGACGTCGCGGCATTTCTTCTGCGTTTGCAATTCTTTTGTTTTCTTGCGCACGAATTCGTTGAAGCTAGAGCGCGAAAGATTTTCCGTCTCTTCGCCGGCGGTCTGCTTGGCCTGCAGGAACGCCCGGTACAACTGGTCGACCTTCTCCGTTTCACGCTCCGGCTCGGAGCAGGTTATGCGAAATGCCCTGGACTCACCCGCCACGGCTGCAGTCGCGTGCTCTTCGGGCTCTTTTTTAGCGCGGGCCGCTTCGATCTCCTTGGCGGCCGCGCCGTAGTGCCGCTGGATTTTCCCTTCTTCTTTCTGCGCCGTTCGCTTCCTGAAGACATCTTTATATTTTGCGTAGGTTTGCGAGAGGTTGTTGAAACGGAATCGTTGCGCGAACTTGAGTTCGCCGCCACGTTCCGCATAGCGCTTCACGAGAATATCGATGCGCCATTCGATCTCCGTGGGCGGACGCTTCCTGCCGCCCCCGAAATACTGGTCGTATTCGATCTTGAGCTGACGGATGTCCCGTTCGAGCTGGCCCAGCTCTTCGTCGATGGTCGCCATGCGTAGAGAAATCCCTCGAGTCTCCATGCTAGGAGTACGGAAGAACGGAGTCAACCGGCCGGACACATTCGGCCGGATACATTCGATACATTCGCCGCGATGCACATCCGGCAGCACACGCGGTCGCACCCCCGCGGCGCCGGTTATCGGCATTGCCCGCCGCTTCGCACTGTGCTGAAATGTTCGCATGGAAACGCGCGGTAGGAAAACGGTTTCAGCGGAGCGGGCGGAATTGCTGCGGCAGATTCCGTCGGTGGATGAACTGCTGCTGCAGCCGCGGCTGGCGGCACTTTCGAAACGCGCGGACCGCAACTTGGTCGTCGAAGTCACGCGTGCTGCGCTTGCGGATTTGCGTGCGCGCATCGCCGGTGATTCGAATTGGACAGCCATCAGTGTGGACTCCGCTTCCGTGGAAGAGCTCATCTCGGACCAGGTGGAACAAATTCTGTCGCGCTCGCTGCAGGCGGTCATTAACGCGACCGGAGTGATTTTGCACACGAATCTGGGCCGCGCGCCGTTGCCGGAAACAGCCGCGGACGAATTCCGGCGCACGGCGACGCAATATTCGAACCTGGAATACGATCTGGAAGCGAGTGCGCGGGGGAAGCGGGATGTGCATACATCCGCATTGCTGACGCGACTCACGGGGGCGGAAGCCGCCGTTGTCGTCAACAATTGCGCGGCGGGGGTGCTGGTGACGCTTGCGGCGCTGGCACGGGGCGGCGAAGTGATCGTTTCGCGCGGAGAGCTGATTGAAATCGGGGACGGCTTTCGAATCCCGGAGATTATGGAGCAGAGCGGCGCGGTCCTTCGCGAAGTCGGGACAACCAATCGCACGCATCTTGCGGACTACGGAAACGCAATCAACGAAAAGACGCGCATTTTGTTGCGCGTGCATCCCTCGAATTTCAAGGTGACTGGATTTACCGATAAACCTTCGATCGAAGAACTGGTGGCGCTCAGCCAGCAGAACGGGTTGCCGCTCGTGGAGGATCTCGGCTCAGGCTGCCTCGTGGATCTTTCCGAGTATGGCGTCAGCGAGCCAACCGTGAAGCAAAGTGTCCAGGCTGGTGTTTCCGTGGTGATGTTCAGCGGCGACAAGCTGCTGGGGGGTCCGCAGGCGGGTGTCATCGCGGGGAAAAAAGAGCTCATCGCCCGCATCCGGCGCTACCCGCTGTTTCGCGCACTGCGGGTGGACAAACTCACCATCGCTGCGCTGGAAGCCACTCTCGGGTTCTATCTTCGCGCGGCCTGGGAGGAAATCCCCGTCATTCGCATGATTCGCGCGACTCCGCAGGAACTGAAGCGCCGCGCGGAGAATTTCATTCGCGAGCTGCGCCCCGAACTCCCTCTCGATGAAGTCGAGATTGAAATCGCGGATGGAAGTTCTCTCGTTGGTGGTGGCTCAACACCTTCGCAATCGCTTCCCAGTAAGATTGTGCGAATCGCCAGCGCGCGCTATTCCGCGACGAAACTCGAACAGCGGCTTCGCTGTGCCCCCGCCGGAGTCTCGGTAATCGCCCGCGTGGAGGACGACCACCTCATCCTGGACCTCCGCACGGTATTCCCCGAGCAGGAGCCACTTTTGGTGAACACGCTCGCCTCCGCGCTTCACTAGCTTGGAATTTGCGGCTATCGTTCCGGCCATTTCCGGCGTCGAAGAAAGCAAGTGAAGGTTGCCGTGGGCGTGGTGTTGCTGATTGCTTGCGCGAATCTTGTGAATCTGCTGCTGGTGCGGAGCGTGGCTGCGGCGCTTATTCATGTGGATGCAGTCCACAAGGAGCGACTCGCGTGGCGGGCGAAACTGCGCGGGAATCATTCTCGCCGGAAGTGCGCGATGTGGCGGATTTGTACCTGGGACGTGCCGAGTGGAAAATGAGCCGGAATTGCGCCACCAGGCCAAGACCGCAAACGGTGCTGCGGACCGGTGGATCAAGAATCGGGACGAAACCGCTGGGTAGGTCGACCGCGTGCGGAGAGCTCACAGGAACGGCAAGTGAGCTGGGCGCGGGATGGATACATGAACGTGGATCGACGGCTGGTGCGACTGGAAGCAAAGTTCGATCTGATCGAGAAAATGGCGGCGCCGGGGTGAAGGGGTTTGACGGCGAGACCGCAATGCCGTAAAAATAAGAAGAAAACGAGCTAAGCATCCCGTGCTCTCCTTCCGCATTGAAAATGGAAAATTGAAAGCAATGCCGGGACCGATGCCCAGACTACGGCGTGGGTGGGCACTGGTGCGCGTGCAACTGGTGGGCATCTGCAACACCGATGTGGAGCTGCTGCGCGGTTATTACAATTTTCGCGGAGTTCCGGGGCATGAATTTGTCGGCACGGTGGAAGAAGTGCGCGGGGTGGCGTCTGCAGCAAAGAAAAAATGGCTGGGGC
>WNGP01005064.1_pt1 | contig 10981 bp, 7 predicted proteins | sample 5407671 | NCBI WGS metagenome assembly WNGP01 (sample SAMN13153381, study PRJNA577476) | soil metagenome | isolation source: 40 cm soil or saprolite under Garry oak tree replicate 2 | place: USA:California | collected 2016-06-15
GCGTCTAAAATAGGCGAAAATAGCCCTTATGGGGAGTGAATAAAGGCATCGAAGCTCACTTACGGCGAAAGATGATAGAAGCAAAGGAAGCAAAGACATCCAGCCAACGTTGCTTTTCTTTTGTGCAATGTGTTCTTCAATGAAGAGGTGTCTATTTTCTCATGAGAAAATAGACACCTCTTCAATAAAATCAAGCTTAAAGGCAGTTTTGGACAAGAGCAGGGGAAACGTGTTGGAAACCTGGATCTCCCCTAATGTGCCAACATCACTTTCCCGTTGGCGATCTGCCGTCTCCTGATATAACGCGAGTGTTAAAAGTCAACTATCTAGGGCCTGGGTCTACTTTGGTGAGACGATGGAAGTTCCACTTTCGCAGGTGTGTAAATCCCAGGATTCTGCGGGAGAAATTGGTACAGTTCTCTGGGCGGGCAAGCGGTCTCTGCAAGACGGACTTTCGGCAGGGGACGGCCCGCAGAATTATACTACTTTCTCCCGCAGAATCCTGGGATTTACAAGCACGGCTCTGGCGGTCGTGGTGCGGCGCGGTCGTTTCTTGTTCTTGTTCTTGCGCTGCTTGCGTGACCTGCCGCTGGTAGTGGTAGCATGGTTCGCTGCCGTTCGCGCCTGGTGTGTCTCTTCTTGAGGTAGGACTAGGAGTGCGCCTATTAGCTTATCGAGAAGTTGCCTATAAGGGCCGTACTTGAGTGGTGGTACGAGGGGTAAGCGGCCTGCGTCCAGCAGTGGCACTGTTGGGGGTGGGAAGCCCGCTGACAATGTACCGGATGGGTCTAGCCGAAAGGGCCATCGGGCTACCCCTGCGACCTATGCTGACGAAAGGAACCTGCGTAAGCGTCGTTACTACCGAAAGGGGAAATGGCTGACACCCCTTAGCCAAAATGGCGAAGCGGCTGGCTTGTTGGCTTCTTAGTCCAATGAGCACTACTCTCTTGTCCGCTCGGCGTAAAGCAGGCAGCTACGGGTTGCTATCACTTCTTGATAGGAAATTAGGGAACTCTCAAACCGCTTTACCGAGAATTCGGATGCGAGAATGCCAGCATGCGGGAGAGAGGGCGGAGGCGGCATAGTAGCCGAATGCCTTGCTGTAATGGCAAGGACATGGTGAAGGTCCGCCAGGGAAAGGAGCTTCAAGAGGGAAGAAATGGATGCACCAGAGAAGGCAAATGACGGAAAGAGTAATGGAGCCATGTTCTCCAGCACAGTGGGGGACTCCATGCAACGGGTTGTGCTGTGCTCTGACTGGTGCGCTCTGGGGGGTAAAACCTAATCCATCGACTCACACTGAGGAACACGTAACTGTGTTTATCCGAGTACTGGAAAGCGCAGTGCGGTGAAAGTCGCATGCTGCGTTTGGACGGGGGGAAAGAGCGCAAGCTCCTACCTATCCGTACTCACTGCGAAAATCTATCACAAAGCAATTTGTTCTATTTTGGAAGAAAGAGATCCCTATCGGTGTAGGAGAGCATTCAAAAACGGGTGCTGTCTATGCCGCTTTATCCTCTCATAATCAATTTGCACTTTGAGCAAGGCAGAATGCCAGCACCCGTTTTTGAATGCTCTCCGGGTTGGTGATAAGCTGATCAATGAGAAAACTTCAGTCCTGGTTTTGTGCTTCCTGAGAAAACACCTTTCTTCTGATAAACTCATCCTTCACCAACCCTGGTATTAGTGGTGAAGTCAATTCTCACGCTTGAGACCTCCCATATTCAAGCTCGAAATGAGCGCCATTTCTGACTTCGCCACCAATACCAACCCTGTGTCAGAGCCATAAATCTGCCACCCTGGCAGAACCGCCTGGCAAACTACAGGGAGAAGTGCTGCAAGTTCTTCGTAACATTCTTTATCTAATTGCTACAGGAGCCTCAGGTCTTCTGTTTCAAAATACCACTCGGTTCCTACGTCAAATTGGAGGAATTGCTCTCCACGGGTTCCGCGTCGGAGCGTCCCTTTCAATTGCTCTCCTTCTTTGATCTTCTTTGAGATAGTATCCGTTCGCCCGACTAGAGTTATGGGAATACCAGAGAGCCGACTATTTTCACTCACTGGCTGGTTTTCGACCTGTATCGACACAATCTGATCGAAATCAGGTGGCGTCGTGATAAGATGAACTGCGAAGAGTTCCTCCTCTTCTTGGCCGAAGGGCAAGTATGTCATGTTCCACTGGGCCGGCTTCTGAAGGGGAAGCTTTTGAAAGTACACAACCTGCTCAACATGAACATCGGCCTCCCCAATTTTCACCCTCTCTCCAGGATGGGTCTTTGGATGATTTTCAAAATGGTTGCGCCAGATCGTTGCCTGAAAGGAGGTGCGAGAAGGTGAGTCTTGCGGGCTCATTGGCACCAACTCTTCCAGCGCAAATTCTTCGCTCGGCTCTAAGGTATACAGTTTTGTGCCAGTGGTTTGCCGGTCCTTCATATAGCGCTCTTGTGGCTGATTCTCTCCATGAAATGTCGCCTGCAAGATAACCTGAAAATTGTGAGGGGCCATCCACATTGGTAAATGGGAAAGATAGATTGTCTTTTCTCCAACAATCGCCATTCCATGAATACCCACGGGATGCTCCATCATGTCATGCATATCATGCGTATGGTTTATCAAAGCATACTCCTTTCATCGTACCCTCGAAAAGCTGAGGGAATAAGCTGCTCTGGTGGACAACATGCGCTCTTTTGCCTTTGGTAACCAGAACGGATCAGATGGTAAATGTGATCATTCAATAGCGGAAGAACCAAATTGCGTCATCGAATGATCACATTTATACGTTGCCAGCCTCGGGAACGGATCTGTGAGACTCCCTCGCTGCCCGGTTCCTTGCTCAGATTGGGTCCACAATATCTTGGGATGAACATCAATGTGAGAAAGGGACTGGTGGAGCGAAGAGAGGTGCGTCACCCGTCCCCGAAGACCCTCATTTGAAATGCCTACGACTTTCTCCTCCGATCAAGGTTCTTTACATGTTGAACAGCGCTCTGAAGCTTGATCGGCCAGCAGTCTGAGCGAGAGAACGCAACCCTTGACGTCCATCATACAACGATCTGATCGTTTGACCGACACTCCCTACTGCTCGCAGTACAAGGGTGACCTGGAGGTTGACGTCAGCCTCTCCAGTGACTATTAATCCGAGGAGCGCTGGCCAATTCACGATCACATCCCACCATGTTACGTTGCTTATGCCTGCCCCACTCAACCCAACCTCAATCAACTCATGGCGGCACCCTTGAGGGGTTGTTCCCCCTACAGGGGGAAATGTCCCAGAAGTGGTCCCGCCGTCATCGCAGGGAGTAGTCACGTCAGAAGTGCCGACGGTACGATGTGGTACTGGCTTGGTATGGGGACCCCAAACGAAGGGATTATCCCAATGAATGTACACTAACTCTGGCAAACAGGGCTGGCCGGTCGCGAAATCACTGTCGGTAGTGTTGAGAAGGTATTTCACCCACGCTTCTGTCCCAGTCGCTATTCCACCAGATGACTCTGACTGCCAAGCACCTTGTGTCTTGGGCGGAATGTGGGATGGTGGATGCCAGAGATCTGTCCAATCACCATGGCACCGGTTAGAAGCCAGGAACGTCAGGGTAAAAGGCGTATTATTCAAGAGCGTTATGCGAATACTTCTTTTTGGCATAGAACACCTCTCTCTCATCAGATTCTTGGCATGAGAGATCGCTTCCATCTCTCACTGCAGCGTCACCAAAATGGGAATGAGCCCGCACCCAGCATCGAATGGCCGCAATGCTTTCCCCATCACTGCTCCAAATGCCTTGAGTGGATCGACTGCTTTCATCGCGTGGCCAGGAGTGGGAGAAGTGGTCAATAGATCACCCACTTCAATGGAGGCATAGTGGGCATCCACTTTACAATACACTTTGCCGACGAGAGCAACTGGCATCCTGTACTCTGATGGCTGCTGCTTATCGAGAACAATCCCTGGCTTGTAGTCACCTGCACCAGAGATGACCCCTGCAACCCGCTTATCATACGCCTGCTGACTCGGTTGCAAGGCCCCATCCTGACCGAGCACCATGACCATTCCTGGCTCAATCTCGACGGTCTGGGCGATAGCGAACTCTTCTGCGCAGTCGCCGCCCGCTATGAAGACATCATGAGCGGTCAGGTCGCCTGTGACGGTAACCCTGCCTTCAAAAAAGCCCGCATGTCCCTGCCCCCCTTCCTTCTTTGCATAAATGGCTGCCCCTGTTCCACTGGGATTGAGATTGAAGCCAGCTATTGCAGCTTGTGTTGGCGATTTGGTCTCTGCGTGAACTCCTTCACCTGACTCACTGATTCCCCGAAGGCCCTCACCCGACGGGCTAAACCCAACAGTGCCTGCTCCGTTGCCCGTATGTTCGCCGAAGACGGCTGCTCCGCCAGTCGTACTCTGGCTTTTGCCATAAACGGCATGCCAAACTTTGCTCTCTCCAATAACCCCAGGCCCCACCTCACTCCCCCCAAAAACGCCTGCTCCCCCCTGCGTGCTTTGACTCTGGCCAACAACACCGTGCCATGTTTTACTGATCCCCCAAACACCAGTCGCATCGCTTTGACCAAAGACACCAACCCCGGGCTGAGGGGTGCCACTTTCACTGATGCCAACAACAGCATTGGTCTTTGGGTCACTCGTCTCGAAAACACCATTAGACATACTAACCACTCTCCTTTTGGTGGAATAGGGAACAAAACAAGTTTGGTTTTCCTATTCCGCTCATGCATACGTTGTACTTCCACAGCTGGGCGGCTTGTGCCTATCATACAGACGTTCTTCCAGCATGAGGAATCTGCTGATCTCCCGTCAGGGCAAGGTGGCTTGCTGGACAGCTTGCAGAGCCGCCTCGTAGTCCGGCTCACGAAGCTGATCGGTAATGTACTCGGCGTAAGCGATGCGGTCGTGGCGATCAAGCACAAAGACCGCCCCGACGAGCTGTCGCCACTCTTTGAGCCACACGCCATAGTCCTGACCGAACTGCTCACTCCGATGGGCAGAGAGCACCTGGTGCAACACGCCCTCGGTCTCCTGCCAACGCGCTTGCACCTGCGGCAGGTCCATACTTACGGTATAGATGCACGCCTCTGCTGGCAACAGAAGACGAAGCGTTTCCCACTGCTTGATCACCTGTTGGCAGAGAGGAGTCTGCAGGCTGTTCACCACGTTGAGCAGGCGGACCGATCCAGTTGAGTCAGCCAGGCAGATCGTGCACACGACCATATCCACGAGATCCAGGTAATCCAGACGAAAGTCGGGGGCCAGATCGCCTGCCTGCAGTTGCCTGCTCATGGCTGCGAACGGTTCCTTGTCTGCCGATGCCTCGTCCATACGTTCTTCCATGGTCTCTTGCTCCTCGCTCTCCTGCGCGACTGTCGCCTTTCTGCTCTCAAGTTTAGCCTGGAGTTGCGGAAGAAGTCGCCGTCAGAACTGAGAGTTTCTCCCCAAACGGAGAGGAGACCCTGGCGCAGAGTACCCCGTCAATTTTGAGGGGAAGCGGTGACTTCGGAGACCACATGCAGGATGGTTTGGGAGCAGTATGAAGAGCGATGGAGGAGGGATGTGAGTGGGGCGGAAGGCGGGAAGGGAAGAAGACGGTCGGAGGGGGCGCGTCTCACACCAGGTGATGTTCCAGAGCATAGCGGGTTGCTGCACTCCGTGAGGAGACTGCAAGCTTGCTGTAGATCGAGCGCACATGGAAATTGACGGTGACGACCCCGATGACGAGCTGCTCGGCGATCTGCGCGCTGGTCAAGCCCGTGGCGAGCAAGCGCAGCACTTCAACTTCGCGGGCGGTCAGACCATCGGGATAGGTTGCTGCTGGCTTTGTTGGTGGAGTCGGTGCTGGTGCTGCTGGGAGAGGTTGAAGAAGCGTGACTTGTCCCTGGGCGGTGAGGGCTTGTTCTGGCGTCATGGAGCGGCCCTCTTCCCAGGCGGCAGCAAAAGCCTGCTCCCCCAGTTGTGTGCGCACGGAAGCCATGGTGAACTCGTGCATCGGTTGAGACACTGATGGGAGAGGCGTCCCGATCGCTTCACGCAGTGTCTGGGCAGCACTCATGCACCAGACTGCCCGTACTGGCTCTCCCTGCACTGCCACCACAGCCGCAACTGCCTCCAGTCCTCCGGCGATATCCCACTTGTGGTCCAGCTCCCTGGCGATCTGCAAGCTTTCCTCCAGCAACGCACGGGCTGCAGCATAGTCACCTTGACTCAACGAGATGAGCCCTTGGCTCAGGTAGACCTCAGCAATACGTCCGCGCTCCCCCACCTCTTTGAGGAACACCAGGCTCTCCTCTAAGAGTGAGCGGGCCCGGGCCACATCACCTTGCAGCCAAGTCACTACGCCTAGGAAGTAGATCGAGAGACCGAGGGTGCGCTTATAGCCCACTTTCCTGGAGGCGGCAAGGCTTTCCTCAAGCCGTGCCCGCGCTCGTGCAAGATCACCCTGAGACAACAGCGCCAGTCCCAGGAGCGCGAGTGAGAGCGCATGGCTCTGGACGTCGCCTCCCTCCCGAGAGAGCACCCGGCTTTCCTCAAGCAGCGCCTGCGCTCGTGCATACTCGCCTTGATAAAAAAGGACCGAGGCCAAGACCTGGAGTGCTAAAACCCTGTCTCCGGTGTCGCCCACCTCCCTGGCGATCTGCAAGCTTTCCTCCAGCAGCGTGCGTGCCTGTGCATAGTTGCTCCTCATCATGGCCATATACCCCAGCATGGAAAGGCAGGGCGCGCTGCCTCGGCGCTCCCCCAGCTCTCGGTACAGCGCCAAACCCTCTCCACACAGTGCCTCTGCCTGGCCGAAGTCATCCTGTGAGGTCGCTAACACTCCAGCGCCCATGAGCGCTTTCGCTCGCCTGGCTGATCTCCCCTTTTCGCTCCCATCCAGGGCCCGCTCTAGCCAGTGCCGTCCTTCACTCAAATGACCATGGATGAGCCAGAAGCGCCACAAGGCTCCGGCCAGGCGCAAGGCAAGCTCTTTGCTCTGTCCAGCTGAGCCTTGCTCCAACAGCCAGGAGAGCGCAGCTCGCAGGTTGTCATGCTCCCGCTCGAGGCGTTGGAGCCAGCTGATCTGCTGGGGGCCGTCGAGCTCCGGCTCGGCCTGCTCTGCCAGCGCCAGGTAGTACACAGCGTGAGCCTCGCGCGTGGCTTGCGCTTCTCCGCCGGAGGTAAGCAGTTCCAGCCCATACTCGCGGATCGTCTCCAGCATCATCAGGCGGGGCTCCTCATCCCCCTGCGCTTGCTGTTGCACCAGGCTCTTATCCAGGAGCGATGCCACCCCATCGAACATCCTGCCTGCCTCATCCCCAAGCGTCTCACAGACGGCCTCGACTGCTTCGAGGGTGGCGCCACCGGCGAAGACGGAAATCCGCTGGAAGAGGTGCTGCTCCTCTTGGGTGAGCAGGGAATACGACCAGGCAAGCGTGTTGCGCAAGGTCCGCTGTCGAAGCGGAAGATCGCGTGCGCCTGCCGTCAAGACGGGCAGTCGACGATCCAACCTGGCGAGCAGTGCCTGCGGTGCAAGTAGTTTGACGCGAGCCGCCGCCAGTTCGATGGCCAGCGGTAAGCCATCAAGGCGGATACAGATCGAGGCTACGGCGCGAGCATTGTCGTCCGTCAACTGAAAATCGGATCGAATGGCCTGTGCCCTTTGGATGAACAGGTCCACCGCTGGAACGTGTGCGAGCGAGCGGTCATCTGGGAGACGCTTGGGGTCTGGGAGCGCCAGGGGGAGAATGGCGAATTGGTGTTCGCCACGCAGGTGCAATACCTCGCGGCTTGTGACAAGGAGCTTGAGATCCGGGCAGGCTTCCAACAGTTCGGCCAGGAGTGGTGCTGCCGGGATGATGTGCTCAAAGTTGTCCAGGAGCAGGAGCCGGTGCTTGTCGCGCTGGGAGGTCTTGAGTAGTTCCAGCAACGACTGAGATACGCTCTCCATGAATCCCATGCTATGAGCGATGGTAGGGATGACGAAGGCGGGATCGCTGATGGGAGCCAAAGAGACCAGGTGAACACCATCCGCGAAGTCCTGGACGAGTATATGTGCGACCTCAAGCGCGAGCCGCGTTTTGCCTACGCCACCGGTGCCGATGAGGGTGAGCAGGCGCACCTCTGAACCTCGGAGTAGGGTACAGAGAGCCGCTCGCTCCTGCTCACGACCAATGAGGGCGGTGAGCGGGATCGGCAGATCGGAGGAGGGCCGGGGGATCGCGCGGTCCTCTGCTCTTTCCTGTTCTTGCACGTCAAGCGTCTCAGCATCCTCAGGTGCTCCAGCTAACATTGTTGCAATGGCATTCAAACGTTGCAGCGTCACGTCCTCCGACTTGCCCAGATAGGCACGATACAGTTTGCCAGCGCGCTTGCGATAGGCTTTCCAATACAACTCACCACCATGCAGCTTGGGCTCTTTGCGAGCCGTGAAGGTGCCCATGTTCCCGCTAAAGGCAAACGTCGAGACTTCCTCCAGCCAGGCATACCAGGCGGATGTACCCACACGAATCTGGCGGGCGTCGGCGTCCACGTCCCCGCTGACTATCCCGCCTCGCACGACCGGTGTCGTTCGCGCCATCGCTTGACCCTCCTTTTCTGAAAAAGTTCCCTACTTGACTTTATGACGAGCACCATAGGGAACTTTGTAGAACTTTTCCCTTTTAGTAGTCCACCTGCAACTCTTCCACCGCCCGCTCACGATCCTCGATGGAAGGCAAACAGTAGCGACGAGTGGTTTCTAAGCGCTTATGTCCCGCAATTTCAGCCACCAGTACCAGATCATTTCCATGACGGACGAGATTGGTCAGACAGGTGTGGCGCAAGATGTGGGCAGAGATCTCCAGATGCGCGTCAGCACCGATGCGGCGAATGATCAGATCAATCGCACGAGCAGAGAGCCGGTTCCCTTTGAGATTAAGAAAGCATGCTGGATCGGGGGTCTGTGAGAACCGTTTGTTTCGTTCCTTGAGCCAGGTCCTGAGTGCCTCGCGCACTTCCGTATTCAGCGGTATTTCGCGGTAGGTATCGCCCTTGCCTGAACGGATGATGACCACTCCCCGGCGCGCGGAAACGCGCACATCGTCTAGATTGAGCGCCGCACATTCTCCAAGGCGGACAGCCGTATAGAAGAGCAGGTGGGTGATCGCTCGATCACGCGTAGCAGATGTGCGCTCGACTGCCCGCAAGAAGGCTTTTTGTTCTTCTGGCTTAAGCGCACGAGGCGCCTGGGCTGGCAAGCTTTCGCGCTGAACCTGTGGTTTATCGTTCCCGATGAACTGGTGAAAATGGTCGATGGCAGCCAGCGCAAGATTGACCGAGGTTGGTTTGGCCTGACGTTCGGTTTTCAAATAGCTTTTGTAGTCTCGGACGGCATAGTTGGAAGCTGTGGGAGTGCGCAACGGATCATCTCCAGTTGGGGAACGCTGCGCAAGATACATCCCATACTGATGCACTTGGAGCCGATAGGCCACACGCGTTTTTGCCGCCAGCGGCTGCCGATCCAGCCAGGCATTGTATGCTGTCAACAACTGTTCTAAGGACTCTGTCATGGTCGCTCCCTGTTAGTAGAAGTACCTTTGATCCTTTATTAGTCCCCAAATTTCGCATTAGTGGAAGTATAGCACGGATTGACTTCCACTAATAGGTATTAGTCGCAGTCACAGAGGATTTTTTGCATCAACATCATAAGATTCTGGATCTGCACTACCCCAGAGAAGACATCATTCCTAGCAGTATGCTCTTCGCTTGCTCTCTCCCTGCTGCTCCCTTTAGGATGGAGTATTGACCCACCTCTATGGCCCACGCATGGGCCGTAGCAGAATCTCGTGGGCAGGAGGAACTGGTTCATGTCATCCATTGAACGAACAGCCTATCCCCGCTTTACTCGCGCCCCTTCGGTCAAAGAGTTGCGTGAGATCTATACGCCCACCCCTACTGATGTGGCCTTTGTGGCCACAAAAGCGCGCGGGCCAGCCCAGAAGTTTGCGCTGATGATCTTGCTGAAGGTCTATCAGCGTCTCCATCATTTTCCAGATCCCCAAAGCATTCCGAGAGCCGTGATCGGTCATATCCATGCGGTCATGAAGTTGCCCGATTATCTGGTACCCGATATTTCCCCGGCGACCCTCTATCGCTATTACGGGGCGCTGCGGGAGCACTTGGAACTGGAGAGCCAGGGGAAACACGTTCGACATGTCGCCGCACAAGCGATGCATACCGCAGCACAGACGATGGAGAACCCGGCAGATCTCATCAATGCCGCTATCGAGACGCTGCTCGTCGAGCACTGTGAGCTTCCCGCTTTTAGCACCCTGGATCGCATGGCTGGGCGCATTCGTCGCCTCGTGAATAGAGGGATCTATCAGACCGTGTTTGCTCGGTTGACTTCCGCCGAACAGCAGGCATTGTCGCGCCTGCTCTCTCAAGATGGAGTATCTCCGTTCACCGCCTTCGACCGGATCAAAGATGCTCCCAAATCAGCCACCCTCACTCATCTGGATGAATGGCTCTCTCGCCTCACCTGGCTCATGTCTTGGGGCACGATGGAGCCATTTCTCGAAGGGGTACGTTCCTTGAAGATCAGGCATTTAGCGCAAGAAGCGCGAAGTTTGTATCCCTCAGATCTGCTGGACTTCTCCGCTCCCAGGCGGTTTACTCTTCTGATCTGCCTGATTCATCAAGCGACTGTCTCTACCCGTGATGAGATCATCCAGATGTTTCTCAAGCGCATGAGCAAGCTTACGGAGAAGGCGAAGCAAGAACTGGAGCGACTACGCGAAGAAGAACGAGCGATCACCGAGCACCTGGTCGAGGTGTTGGCAGATGTCGTACAAGCCAGCGTCGATGCCAAAGACGTTACAGAGGGTGGGACACAGGTACGCGCCGTCCTGGATCGAGAAGGAGGCGAGGCTTTGCTGTTAGAGCAATGCGAGCAGGTCAGTGCCCATCACGGAGACCGCTATCAGCCCTTTGTCAAGCAATTTTATGGGAGCCACCGCA
>WNGP01005386.1_pt1 | contig 10981 bp, 10 predicted proteins | sample 5407671 | NCBI WGS metagenome assembly WNGP01 (sample SAMN13153381, study PRJNA577476) | soil metagenome | isolation source: 40 cm soil or saprolite under Garry oak tree replicate 2 | place: USA:California | collected 2016-06-15
AATCGAGCCCCTTGAGCAGGGTCTTCACCTCGCGCTTGCCGCCGCGGTCGACGACCGCATAGACGTCCTTCAACTGGCGAGTGCCCACGAACACCGTGCCTTTGCTGCCGAGCGCCATGGAGCGCGCTCCGGGGAGGCCGTCGACCCAGACTTCGACCTTGAAGCCGTCCGGGACCTTGAGCTTGTCCACCGGGACTTGCTTCGCGGACTTGCCGGTGACCTCGATCGCGAAGGGGTGCAGGGGCGATTTCTCCTGCTCGGCGTTGCGACCTTGCTGCCAGGAGGGCGGGGCGACGGGAGCGGCGGGCGCCTGTGCCTGCGCCGCCGCCGCGATGAGCGCGCCAGCGAGCGTGCAAGCGAGGGAGATGAACGAACGGAACGGTGCGGGCGACATGGAATATCCTCCTTTTCCCGGGTGTTGCGGTCTTCGAGGGGACGCCACGGTGCAATCGACGGGGCGTGATGGCATCATAGCCACGCTCGATCCCGGGCGCAACCGGATAAAAAAGGAGCCGCCCCCCTCCTCAGCGCGACTCACAACAAGCCATGGCGCACCGAATAACGGCCTCATGCCCCGCAGCCCTGCTCGCTCTCGGCGCGGGGACTTTCACCCTACCGGCCGGCGCCCAGACCGGATCGGCCCAGGGCGAAACTTCAGGCACGCCTTCGATCGTGGTCACCGCGACGCGCTCCGAGCGCAACAGCTTCGAGCTGCCGGTCTCGATCGACCGCATCGACGCCGATGCCGTCCGCGAGGGCAAACCGATGATCAATCTGTCGGAGAGTCTCTCACGAGTGCCCGGCGTGGTCGTGCAGAACCGGCAGAACTATTCCCAGGACCTGCAGATCTCTTCGCGCGGGTTCGGCGCGCATGCGCAATTCGGCGTGCGCGGCGTACGCCTTTACGCGGACGGGATCCCCGCCACCGCCCCCGACGGCCAAGGTCAGACCTCCAATTTCGATCTGGGTGCGGCGGAGAGGATCGAGGTGATGCGCGGGCCGTTCTCGACACTTTACGGGAACGCCTCGGGCGGGGTCATCCAGGTCTTCACCGAAGACGGTCCGCCCGAGCCCACACTCACGCTGAACGGCGCGGCCGGGAGCTATGGAACCAGCCGCTCCGCTCTCAAGTTCGGCGGCCAGTCCGCCGCGCTCAACTACGTCGGCGGCGCTTCCCGCTTCGAGACCACCGGCTACCGCGACCACAGCGCGGCAGAGAAGGATCTCGGAAACGCCAAGCTGAAGTTCGCGCTGAGCGACGATACGCGCGTTGCTCTGATTCTCAATTCCGTGAGGCAGCCGGCCCAGGACCCCGCGGGACTCAACCGGGCGCAGGTGGAGCAGAATCCGCGCCAGGTCGATGGTTCGGTTATTACGTTCAATACCCGCAAGGATGTGGTGCAGAACCAGGTCGGCACGACCGTCGAGCACCGGCTCTCGGCTTCGGACAGCCTGCGCTTTGCCGCCTACGGCGGAAGCCGGCAGGTCGAGCAGTTTCTTGCTTTGAACGGTACCACGCCATTCCTATCCTCGGGCGGTGTCGTCAACCTCGACCGCTTCTATTACGGGCTCGACCTGCGCTGGTCGCGCGCGACGGACCTCGCCGGCCAGCCCTTCGCCTTCACCGTGGGAAGCGACTACGACAATCAAAGGGAGCGGCGCAGGGGATACGTCAACAACAACGGCACCGCCGGGGCGCTGAAACGCGATGAGGACGACACGGCGCGCAGCGCCGCCCTCTACGCGCAGGGCGACTGGAAGGTCGCGCCGCGCTGGAGCCTCTTTGCCGGCCTGCGGCACACCGAGGTTTCGTTCTACTCGAGCGACTACTACATCGTTCCCGGCGCGACCCCGGCAACGACCAATCCCGATGACAGCGGCCAGATCCGCTTCAAGAACACCAGCCCCGCGGCCGGTCTCGTCTATGAGGTCGATCCCTCGCTCAACCTCTACGGCAACGTGGGCAAAGGCTTCGAGACACCGACTTTCGCTGAGCTCGCTTACCGTTCCGACGGTACGACGGGTCTGAACTTCGCGCTGCAACCGAGCACGAGCGTCAACACCGAACTGGGCGCAAAAGTCCGCCTGCCGGGCGGCCAGCGGCTTACTTTCGCGGTGTTCCACATCGACACGAAAAACGAGATCGTGGTCGATACCGCGATGGGCGGGCGCAACACCTTCAAGAACGCAACCCGCACGACGCGAGACGGAGCCGAGTGGTCGTGGAGCGCGCGTGCGCTAGATTCGCTCGACCTACTCGTTGCGGCGAGCTTCGTGAACGCGCGTTACCGCGACGATTTCACAACGGTCCCCGGTCCAGGTCAGCCACCAGTCACCGTCAGGGCCGGCAGCTACCTCCCGGGCGTTCCGCGCCGCACGCTTTACAGCGAGGCACGCTGGGCACCGGCGGGACAAAGCTTCAGCACGGCCTTCGAGCTGCGCTACGGCGACCGCATCTACACGAGCGACGCCAACACCGAATCGGCGGCTCCTTACTCGGTAGTGAACTGGCGGATCGTCTTCGAGCAGCGAGCGAGCGACTGGCGCATCAACGAATTCGTGCGCATCGAAAACCTCTTCGACAAGAACTACGTCGGCTCGGTGATCGTCGGCGACACTAATCAGCGCTTCTTCGAGCCCGCGCCGCGGCGCAACGCTATCGTCGGGATCAACGCAGTCGCTAGGTTCTGACAGCGCGATGCCGGTCGATCCAATACGCCCAGGGAGTTAAGATCGCCAGCGCGACGATTCCCAGGATCGCCACAGCTTTTTCGCTCGGCGGCGGCGGAGACCACGGCCCCGGAACATAAAGGATGAGGAGCAAGGCGATGAACGCCCACCATGCGACGGTTCCGATGCGATCCTTGGCTTTAGTGGACTGCAGGTAAAGTGCGATCCCGGCCGCGAACATCAGGCCCTCCACTGCGAAAGTCGCGGGTAGGGACTGCCACAAACCCAGGCCCAGCCGCTCGCTTCCGCCTGGATAGAGCGGCAGGTCGGGCCGGTGGGTGACGCAGTCCAGCACCCAGTGGCTGGCGACGGCGATTCCAACCCAGATGGCTCCCGCGTGATCGCCTTTTACCGTCTGATAGACGATCGCGAAGAGCACGGCCCAGACCCCCGTCATCAGCAGGCTGTGCGACCAGGGGTAATACACGAAATCGAAGGGATTGATCGCGGTGAATCCCGCCACGATGCGGAATCGCTCGACCCCGAGGAGCACCAGCACCGGCCACACCGCATCGAGGAACACCGCCGCGAAAACGAGCGTGCCGAGCGACGCCTTGGGCGCGACTTTCTTGGCGGCGAAGGCGACGGCGAAATGTCCGATGAACACGTCACCTCCTCCGCATCGGGCGAATTCAGGCGCTTTCGTACAGTCGCGTGAGGACGAACTCGCGATGTCCGAGCGCTTCCGCGGCGGTGAGCCGGCCGTTCGCGGTACGGAACATCATCTCGAGGAGCCTGTCGCCCGCCTGGTCCATGTTGATCTCCTTGCGCGTGATGCCGGACACGTCGACATCGATGTGTTCGGGCATGAGGCGCACCGTGCGCGGATTGGCGCAGATCTTGATGACGGGCAGGATAGGATTGCCGATGACGTTGCACTGGCCGGTGGGGAAGAAATGCACCGCGTAGCCGCTTGCCGCGCACAGCGTCACCATCTCCGCCGCCGCTGAGGAGGAATCCATGAACCACAGGCCCGGGCCGCTCGGAATCTCGGCCTTGTCGAGCACGCCGTCTACCATGCACTTCTTACCGATCTTCTGGATGTTGCCGAGCGCTTTCTCCTCTATGGTGGTGAGGCCCCCGGCGATATTGCCCTTCGTCGGCTGCGAATCCATGAGATCGCTCGTTTTGTGGCGGTTGACCACTTCCTGGTAGCGATTGAACATGAACATGAACTTGTCACGCACTTCGGGCGTCCTGCACCGGGCGGCCACGAGCTGCTCGCCGCCGGTAAGCTCGGTCGTTTCGCCGAAAACGAGCGTCACGCCGTGCTCGTAGAGCTTGTCGAAGGCGTTTCCAACGCAGGGATTCGCGCCTATCCCGGAAGTGGTGTCCGATTCCCCGCACTTGGTCGATACCCACAGATCCCTCAGAGGCCGCTCCTCGCGACGCAATTCCGAGGCCCATTGCATGTAATCCTTCGCCGTCTTGGAGGCGCGGCGGATAGTTTCCATGTCGCCGTGGCCTTCGATGCCGAAGAAGGACACGGGCTTCCGCGTCACGGCGATGCCGTCGGCGACGCGTTTCGCCCAGCCGTCCTCGATGCCGATGACCACGACTGCGGCGACATTGGGATTGGAGCCGGTGCCGACCAGCGTCTTGAAATGCAGCTCGAGATCCGCGCCGAACTGCAGCCGCCCGTAGGGATGCGGGACTGCGAGCGTTCCCTTGATGTTGCTCGCCACCGCTTCACAGGCGGCGTTGGAGAGATCGTCGACGGGCAGGATAAGAACGTGGTTTCGTACGCCGACGCGACCGTCGTCGCGCCTGTATCCCCGGAATGCCGCTTTGCTCAGATCCATGCTCCGACCTCAAACGAGACGTTGAATTACTCTCACCAGCGCTTGGTCTTGATATTGTGCACGTGGGCGTGCTCGCCCACCTTGATGGGCGCAATCGTGCGGCCGATGTCCACGCCGTATTTGATCACCGTGTCGCCGCCTTTGAGTTCGCGGATCGCGAGCTTGTGGCCTATGGGAACGTCGCTCTGCGCGCGGACTTTGATCTCCCTGTCCTGGTCCATGATCCATCCGGTCAGCTCCTGTCCTGCCCTCATGCCCTCGACGACGACCACTCCGACGGAGTCGTTTTCGTCGTGCACCACGAAATGAATCATGGGATCGGTCAGCGGCAGAGCAGGTTGCCCGCATTCGGATCAACCGGCCGTGTGCAATCCTGGATGTTGATCTTGCGCGTCGGATCGAGTTCGGGCGCCCGGACCGACGTCTTGCCGTCCGGGCCGAGCCGGTAGTAGTGCACGCCGTCGGCAAGCATCACCCCGACGATGATCGCGTTGCCGAGCGGCGAGCCGCTAGCCACGCTCACTTGGGAGGCCGTGGCGCTGCCTAGGGCGGAGGCGCGTTCCCGGGCCGAATACCGGACCGTGCAGCCCGCCAGAGCAACCGCGACGATGAGCCAAGCCGCCAAAATCCCGCGCATAGGTTGAAAATTAGCACGCGCCGAAGCGTTTCGCCATATTCGCGGGGCTCGCTGCTAGAATTGTTTCCCGAAGCGGAGGTTGCGCTATGAACAAACCCGTTGAATCGTTGCCGGCGGAGAAGCTCGAATACCTCAAGCGCCGCACCGACAAGTACTTCAGCAAATCGCGGCAAATCGTCGAGAAGTTCGGCGACCGGACGGTCACCTACGGGGTGTTCCTGCGTCGCGGCGTGATCTGCGCCGTCAACCCCGCCATCGAGGTACTGCGCAGCTACTACTCCGCAAAGGCGGAGCCGCTCAGGATCACGCGCCTGTACGAGGAAGGGGCGTTCGTGCCCGACCAGAAGGCGCTCTTCACGTACACAGGTTCGTTCGCCGCCCTGGTCGAGCTCGAGACGCTCATACTGCAGCGCGTCGGAGTTGCCTGCGTCTCCGCGTACAACGCCTACAAGATGGCGATGAATCTGAAGAAGGTCGCGTTCATCGACATGCACGCGCGCCACTCGCCTGGCGACGACCTATCGCTGCTCGCGGCTTACGGCGCATCCGTTGGAAGCCGAATGGCAAAGCTCGGCGGCGCGATCGGCTTCATTGGTTCCTCGCAGGACCTTACCGCGCATTTCTACGGCCACGACAAAGGCATCGGTACCATGCCGCACGGCATCATCGGCTACGCAGGCTCGACCCTGCGAGCCGCGCAAATGTATGTCGAGACCCATCCCCAGGACAACCTCACGGTGCTGATCGATTACTACGGGCGCGAGTATTCCGACGCCCTTGACATCTGCCGCTGGTGGTACAACGAATACCTGCCGCGGGACGAGACGGGCGCACGAGCGCTCGCTCTGCGCATCGACACTCACGGCGAGCGCTACGCGGAGGGCCTCGACTACGAAAAATCGACAGAGATAGTGGTGAACTGGCTGCACGTACCGAACGAGTACGAGGCGGTGCGCTACGTGATGGGCGAAGAGGCGTTCGACGCCGACAGCTTGAACATCGTCAAAGACCGCGTGCGCAAAGTGCTGTTCGGCACCGGCGTCTCGGTGGCCGCGGTCATTCAGCTGCGGCAGACGCTCGACGCGAACGGTTTCAACGCCTGCAAGATCGTGGGCTCATCGGGATTCACCCTGTTCAAGTGCAAGATGTTCGCCAACTGCAGAGCGCCGCTCGACGTGGTCGGCACCGGCTCCTTCATCCCTGAGAACTTCAACGACACCTTCGCCACGGCGGATATCTTCATGTACGACGGAAAGGCCGGCACCAAGCTCGGCAGGGAGAAGCTCTTTCAAGGGCTGAAACCCTGAGCATGCTGTTTCCGACCACGCTGGTGGGGAGTTACCCGCAACCGGGGTGGCTGATCGACCGCAAGAAGCTCGCGGGGCGCTTTCCGCCGCGCGTGCGCGCGCGAGAGCTGTGGCGTATCCCCGATGCGCTCCTCACCGAAGCCCAGGAAGACGCGACGCTCCTCGCCATACGCGCCCAGGAGGAAGCGGGCCTGGACATCATCACCGACGGCGAGATCCGGCGCGAGAGCTACTCCAACCGTTTCGCCACTGCGCTCGAGGGCGTGGACATCGACAATCCCGGCACGGCGCTCGACCGCTCGGGGCACCCCAATCCGGTGCCGCGCATCGTCGGAAAGATTCGCCGGAAGCACGCGGTAGAGATCGACGATCTGAAGTTTCTGCGGGCCCACACGAAGAAGGCGGTCAAGATGACCGTGCCCGGTCCCTTCACCATGAGCCAGCAGGCGCAGAACGAGTACTACCGGTCCGAAGAAGAGGCGTCTATCGATTACGCGGTCGCGGTGAACGAAGAAATTCACGATCTGTTCTCCGGCGGTGCCGACATCGTGCAAATCGACGAGCCCTACATGCATGCGAGGCCGGAGAAGGCCCGCCAATTCGGACTCAAAGCTCTCAACCGAGCCCTCGAAGGCGTTACCGGAACCACGGCGGTGCACATCTGCTTCGGTTACGCCGCGGTGATCCACAGCCGGCCGAGCGGCTATTCTTTCTTGAGTGAACTCTCGGGCTGCAGCTGCAAACAGGTGTCGATCGAGACCGCGCAGTCCAACCTGGACTGCTCGGTCCTGAAGACGCTCCCCGGAAAGAAGATCATCCTCGGCGTGATCGACCTGAACGACATGACCGTCGAGACGCCGCAAAAAGTTGCCGAACGCATCCGCCGAGCGCTGCCCTACGCGCGGGCCGAGGACCTCATCGTCGCGCCCGACTGCGGGATGAAGTACCTGCCGCGCGAGGTGGCGTTCGAGAAGCTGAAGGCGATGGTCGAAGGTGCGAGGATCATGCGCGCGGAGCTCGGCGACTGACAGGAGGTTCCATGATTGCGGTCATCTTCGAAGTCATCCCTGCGCCGGGTAGGAGGCAGGAATACCTGGACCTTGCGGCTCAGTTACGTCCGGAGCTGGAGAAAATCGACGGATTCATTTCAGTGGAGCGCTTCGCCAGCCTGACGGACGAAACCAAGCTGCTGTCACTGTCGTTCTGGCGCGACGAGGACGCAGTGCGGCGCTGGCGCAATCTTGAAACTCATCGCGCTGCCCAGGCACGCGGGCGTTCAGGCGTGTTCGCGGAATACCGCCTGCGCGTCGCGGGCGTGATCCGCGACTACGGCATGAAGGAACGGAAGCAGGCGCCCCACGACAGCCGTTCGGCGCACGCGGTTTAGTCCGCGTCGACCGCAGGAAGATAAGGCCGAGGACGGGCGTCGAGTATTGCCCCGCCGGTCATGACGGATCAGCTGGGTCATCGCAAGCCGTGATCACGCGGCCCGTAGCCGTTCGAATCCCGCCTCGAGGTCCGCGATCAGGTCTTCCTCGTTCTCCAGGCCAGCGTGGATCCGGAAGCACGGCCCCCTGTGCGGCCACTGCGTTGCCGTGCGCGTCTCGCGTGGATCGAAGGGCACGATCAGGCTCTCGAACCCGCCCCAGGACGAGCCGATTCCGTAGAGTTCCAGGCCGTCGATCATCGCGCAGAGCGCGCGCTCGGTGATGCCCTCCTTGAGCACCACGCCGAACAGACCGCAGGCGCCGGTAAAATCTCGCTTCCAGATCGCGTGTCCCGGGTCTCCGGGGAGCGCAGGGTGCAATACGCGTTCGACCTCGGGCTGGCGAGCGATCCACTCGGCGAGCGCGACACCCGCCTTCCAGTGCTGTTTCAAGCGCACCGCGAGCGTGCGCAGGCCCCGCTGACCGAGATAAACGTCGTCCGGACCCGCCGTCTGGCCGAGCTCATGGGTCGAGCGCCTCAGCCTCGGCCAGGCTTCCTTCGTGCAGGTGATCGCACCGAGCATGGCGTCGGAGTGACCGACGATGTATTTCGTGGCCGCCTGCACCGAAACGTCCACGCCGTGCGCAAACGGCTTGAAGTACAGCGGCGTCCCCCAGGTGTTGTCGGCGATGACGGTGATCCCGCGGCGGCGGGCGGCTTCCGCAATCGCCGGGACATCCTGCACCTCGAAAGTGAGCGAGCCGGGCGATTCGAGATAGATCACGCGGGTTTCGGGCCGGATGAGCGACTCGATGGAGCGCCCCGCCAGCGGATCGAAAAACGTCGTGCTCACGCCAAAGCGCTTGAGAAATCCGGTCGCGAAGTTCCGCGTCGGGCCGTAGACGGTGTCACTCATGAGCAGGTGATCCCCGGCGGACAGGAAGGCGAGCAGGGCCCCGGCGCAGGCGGCGAGCCCCGACGGGTAGACGACCGAGCGGTGCCCGCCTTCCAGTGCGGCGATCGCCTCCTGCAGTGCTTCGATCGTCGGCGTACCGAAGCGCCCGTAGTAGGTGCCCGGCTGTTCCAGAATCCAGCTCTGGCGCCTGCGGCGGAACTCCGCCACGGTTTCCGAGAGGATCGTAGAGGCGTGGAACACCGGCGGGTTCACGGCGCCGTGATGCCGCTCGGGGTGGAGTCCGGAATGGACGACGCTTGTCTCTTCGCGCATGGAGTTCCTTCCTGATCGGACTAAACCGCAAAGCGGTTATTCTGACAGCAACCGGACTGAGAGTAGTCTCCACGTACAATCGCTGTTGAAGCGGACGCGAACGCGCCGCTCTATATCCATATCTTCATCAAAGGATCGTCCTCGTCATGACCTCGGCCGTTTCCCGTATTGCCGCCGTGGTGCGGCTTGCCTGGCCGGTGCTCGTCGCGCAGCTTGCGGTGATCGCGAGCGGCGTGCTCGACACCGTGATGGCGGGCCGCTACAGCGCGGTGGACCTCGCCGCGGTGGGGATCGGAGCGAGCGTCTATTTCAGCGTCTTCATCGGATTGATGGGGGTGGTGCAGGCGCTCTCACCGATAGCCGCGCAGCTCTTCGGGGGAAAGCAGCTCGAAAGAATCGGCGAGGAGACGCGTCAGACCGTCTGGCTTGCACTCGGCCTCGGCGTGCTCGGGGTCCTGCTGCTCGCGTTTCCCGAACCGTTCCTGCGGCTCTCGAGCGCGCCGCCGGAGGTCGAGGCGCGCACCCGGGCCTACCTTCAGGGGATCGCCTGGGCGCTGCCGGCGATGCTGCTTTTTCGCGTTTTTTTTGCGCTCACCACCGCGGTGTCCCGGCCGCGCGCGGTCATGGCGATCAACCTCGTCTATTTCGCCGCCAAGATCCCGCTCAACGCGCTGTTCATTTACGGGGCGCTGGGCGCGCCCGAGCTCGGCGGTCCAGGCTGCGCGGTCGCAACCGCGATCGCGAGCTGGCTGATCTTCGCCCTCGCCTGGATCTATTGCGCAAAGCACCCGTTCTACGCGCCGTTTCGCATCTTCAGCCTGTGGTCCTGGCCCCACTTGCCCACCCTCTGGAGCCACCTGAAGCTCGGCGTACCCATCGGTCTCGCGTTTTTCGTCGAGGTGACTTCGTTCACTTTCATGGCGCTGTTCCTCGCGCGGCTCGGCGCAGCCACTTCGGCCGGACACCAGATCGCGTCGAACGTTACCGCCGTCCTCTACATGTTCGGGCTCGCGATCGGAAACGCGACCGGGGTGCTTACGGCGCAGGCGATCGGCGCGGGCAACCCGCGCGAAGCGCGGCGTACGGGGCTCACCGGCATCGGGATGATGTTCGCAATTTCGGCCTGCGGCGGTGTGGCGATCTTCCTTACCGCGCATCAGATCGTGTTCCTGTACACCCGCGACCTGGCGGTGCAGTCGATCGCGATTCGGCTTATGGCTTACATCGCCTTCTTCCAGCTGTTCGACACCTCGCAGGTGGTGATCGTCAACGCTTTGCGCGGCTACAAGATCGCCTTCATTCCCATGCTCGTCTATACCGTCGCGCTCTGGGGGATCGGATTGGGCGGAGGTTACGCGCTGGGGCTCGGGCGAATCGAAGCCGCGAATGCGCTTGGGCTTGCGACACCCATGGGCGCCGCCGGATTCTGGCTTGCGGGCGTCGCCAGCCTCGTCGTTGCGGCAACGATCCTGTTTGCCTATTTCATGCACGTCAGCCGCCGGCACGAGGCAGGGACGATCTGACTCGCGCCGTAAGACAGGGAAACTATCATGATTCGTGCTATCGCCGTCCTCACCCTCGCGATTTTCGGCGCAAGCGCTTGGGCGCAGACGTATCCGAACAAGACCATCCGCTTGGTGGTCGGGTTCACGCCTGGGGGAGTCTCCGATGTGCTCGCGCGCGCCCTCAGCGCCAGGCTCTCGCAGAATCTCGGCCAGCAGGTCGTCGTCGACAACCGGCCCGGCGCCGGCACTACGATCGCCTCCGAGCTCGTCGTCAAGTCGGCGCCCGACGGCTACACGCTGTACTTCTGTGATGCCACCACGCATGCGATCAACGCGAGCCTGTA
>WNGP01013649.1_pt1 | contig 10979 bp, 7 predicted proteins | sample 5407671 | NCBI WGS metagenome assembly WNGP01 (sample SAMN13153381, study PRJNA577476) | soil metagenome | isolation source: 40 cm soil or saprolite under Garry oak tree replicate 2 | place: USA:California | collected 2016-06-15
CCGCCCGCCGGCGTTCGGCGACCACGCCGGTGCCGTCCACATGTCCCTGGACGAAGTGGCCGTCAAGGCGCCCGCCTACGGGCGCGGGCCGTTCCAGGTTGACCGGGCCGCCCGCCGGCAGCGCCCCCAGCGTGGACCTCGCCAGCGTCTCGCCCATCACGTCGGCGGTGAACTGGCCGCCGCCCGCCCGCGTCACGGTCAGGCAGACGCCGTTGACCGCGATCGAGCCGCCCGGCGGCGCGACGGCCGCGACCAGCGGGCCGTCGATCGTGAGCCGCGCCGAGTCGGCCACCCGTTCGAGCCCGGCCACCTTGCCGAGCTCTTCGATGATTCCGGTGAACACCGCGCCCTCCGCCCTGGTCCAGGCTCCGGGGACGCGGAACACCGCTCACTCGCGGCCTGCAGCCCTGCCGGGGCCCGGCCGCGTGCGTGCTGCCTCCCATCCGGACTTTAACCGTCGGTACCGGAATTGCACCGGTTCAGCCGGCCGATGGCCTCGGCCGGGTCGCGGACTGTCACCGCCGGTTCGGAGTTTCACCGACCCCGGAGCACGCTTAACAACGCAAACCAGTATGCCACGACCGCTATTCCGGCCGGAACGGGCCGAGCCGACTGCCAGCGCGCCGGGGGCCGGGTGCCGGGTGCCGGGCTGGCTGAGTGCCCTCCGGGTCAGGCGACCGCCGTGCTGCCCCTGCGGGCGAGCGCGTCCACCGTCACCGCGGCCAGCAGCACCCCCGCCGTCCACATGTTCTGGGCGGGCGGGCCGAGCCCGAGAAGCTGCAGGCCGTTGTAGATCACGCCGACGACCAGGCCGCCGAGCACCGCGCCGAGCATCCGGCCCCGGCCGCCGAACAGGCTCGTGCCCCCGATGACCGCGGCGGCGACGGCGAAGAGCACGTACTGGCCGCCGTTGAAATTGCTTGACATGCCGCTCAGATTCGAGGAGTAGATGATGCCGCTTACTCCCGCGGTGAGACCGCAGAGCATGAAGGCCAGGACCCGGATCCGGCCGAGGCTGACGCCGGCCCGCCTGGCGGCCTCGGCGTTGCCGCCGATCGCGTACACGTACCGGCCGAACCTGGTCCGGTTCAGCAGGATGGTCCAGGCGATGAGCAGGACCAGGATGACGAGGACGACCCAGGGCACGCCGCGCACGACGGCGAAGCCGACGCCCCGGTTGGTGTTGCCGATCAGGACCACTACCACCCCGGCGATCGCCATGACCGCGATCTTCAGGATGGTCACGGTAATCGGCGGCGCGGCGAGTTTGTGCCTGCGGCGGCGGCCGTCGCGAAGCGCCATGAACACGCCCGCCAGGGCCACGGCGGCGATCATCACGATCCAGCCTGCCGCGGGGCTGAGGCTGCCGCCCTCGATGTCGTTCAGTACGTTGCTGTCAAGCCGGATGGTTCCGCCCGAATTCGGGGCGGCCATGTTCATGAGGGCGAGCAGCAGGCCGAACCCGCCGAGATAGCCAGCCAGCGTGACCACGAATGAGGGCAGCCGCAGCCTCGTGATGATCACGCCCTCGACGCCCGCGTAGGCCGCGCAGAACGCGAGGCCGCCCAGCACGCCGACCCACCAGGGCGGCGGATGCACTCCGGAGAGAATCCACAGGGTGATCACCGCGCCGCAGGCCGCGTTGTAGCCGACCGACAGGTCGATCTCGCCGAGCAGCAGCACGAAGACCTCGGCCATGCCGAACGTCACGATGAACGCTGCCTGGGTGATCAGGTTGACCAGGTTGCCCGCGGACAGGAACAGCGAGTTGCGGATCTGGAAGTAGGCGACGATCGCGATCAGCCCGAGGACGACCGGGAGAATGCCGCTCTCGCCACTGCGGACTCGCCGGAACCAGATCCTGGTGTACTCGCCGAGTGACTCGGCGATCAGGTCAGGGGCACTGGCGGTCAGCGCCGCTTCGTCGGTTGCGCCCTCCATCCGCTCCGCGTCCGTCACCAGGGCGACCGGGCCGCCGGGTTGCTGACCAGGATCACCGCGATCTGCCGTCATGGTCAGTCCTCCAGCCCGCTCATGTCGCGTGATCCCGCGGGCTCGCCGCTGTTGCCGTTGCCGCGACGGGTGGACGCGCCGGTCGTCATGATGTCCACGACCGACTGGCGGTCGAACTCCGAAGCGGGACCCTGGGCCACCAGCCGGCCGAGATAGAGCACCGCGATCCGGTCGGCGACCCGGAAAATGTCGTTCAGGTTATGCGAGATCATTATCACCGCGTGCCCGCGGCTGGCAAGCCGGGTGATCAGGCTCAGCACAAGCTCGGTCTGGCTGACGCCGAGCGCTGCTGTCGGCTCGTCCATGATCACGAGCCTGGCGTCCAGCATGACGGCCTTGGCCACGGCCACGGACTGCCGCTGGCCGCCGGACAGCGATCCGACGGTCTGCCTGACCGAGCGGACCGTCGTGACGGCCAGGTCGGAGAGCGTCTGCTGGGCGGTCTTCTCCATTGAGATCTCGTCCAGGATGCCGTAGCTCAGCCGCTCGTGCCCCAGCATCATGTTCTGCACGATGTCCAGGTTGTCGCACAGCGCCAGGTCCTGGTAGACGGTCGCAATGCCCAGCGCGGAGGCGTCCTTGGGGCTGCGGATGTGGACCGGGCGCCCGTTCCAGAGCATCTCGCCGCCGCTCGGCTCCCAGATCCCGGCCACGCACTTGACCAGCGTTGTCTTGCCCGCCCCGTTGTCGCCCACGAGCGCGGTCACCTGGCCGGCCGGAATGTCGAGGTCGACGTCGGCCAGGGCGCGCACGGGGCCGAAGCTCTTGCCGACGCCGCGCAGCCTGAGCAGCGGAGCCGACGAGTCGCTCACTCCCGGCTGGCCGGCGCCGGGCGGCGCCCCGCCCGCTGCCGCGGGCGGGGCGTCGTCTGACTTCCCGATGTTCACCACTGCCGGAGGCCTTCGCCTCGAGCCTTCATGGCTACCCCGAGATCCCGGCTGCCGTGCAGGCCGCCTTGTACTTGGCCGTGCACAGCTGGGAGGCCGGCACGAACTTGTCCGCGATCACCGTCGAGTTCATATTCGACGTGGTCACCCAGGTGGGCGTCAAGAGCACGGAAGGAACCGAGACCTTGCCCGTGGTGTCCATCGTGGTCGCGCCGCCGGTCAGCGCGGTGGGGACGGACACTCCGGCCCGCAGGTACATGGCCAGAGCCGCCGCCGCCTGGGCCTCCAGGTAGATCGGCTTGTACACGGTGCCGCACTGGTAGCCGGCCAGGATGTCCTGCAGCCCGATCAGCGTTGCGTCCTGGCCGGTGACCGGGAAGGTATGCGTCTTGACGCCCTTGCGCTGCAGGTAGGTGATGATCGGGGAGGCATTCTCGTCGTTCGGTGAGAGCAGCGCGTTGATGCTGGGATGCGCGGTGAACTGCTGCTGGAACTCGCTCAGCGCGGTCGGCGGGTCCCAGGTTCCGGCTGCCTTGCCGACCTGCTTGTACGTGCCGTTCTTGAACAGCGGGTTGAGCACGGCGTTGTAGCCCTGACCGAACAGCGTCGCGTTGTTGTCGGTCGGGTCGCCGTACATGACGAGCACGTTCGGGTTCTTGACCTTCCAGGCCTTGACGCAGCTCACCAGGCCCTGGCCGAGCAGGGTGCCGACCTTGACGTTGTTGAAGCTGACGTAGTACTTGCGTTGGCCGCCCAGAGTGAGCCGGTCGTAGTCGATCACCGAGGCCCCGTGCGCCGCCGCGTACTTCTCGATCGCAGCGCCGACGGTTGAGTCCAGCGGGTCCATGATGAGGACGCTCGCGCCCTTGGTGATGGCAGTCTGCGCGTCGCTCAGTTCCGTGGCGTCGACGCCCTGCGCATTCTGCACGGTGAACTGCGACTTCGAAAGGCCCGCCTTCACCAGTGACGTAGTCAGATACGGAGCGTCGAATTCGACGTAACGCGCCGACGACACGGTGTCCGGCAGGATGACCGCCACATTGCCCTTGCCCACCTTGGCGAGCGGCTTGAGCTGCGACATGGCGGTGAAACTGTTGTTGAAGTCGGATGCCGATATCTGCGGCACGGTCACGCTGGAACTCGATCCGCCGCCCGGCGCGTTCCCGCCCGAGCTGCTGCACGCTGCGGCGACGAGGGCCGCGCTCGCGGCCATCGCCACCCAGGCGACTTTCCTAGTTACTTGCTGCAAAGAGACCACCCGTCTCGTTCCTGGCCGGGATGCGACCGCCAGTCATTGGCGCCGGTCTGCGGGTCCCGCAGCGGCTCCTCTTGTTCTGAACTCTAGAAGTCTGATCATGAACACGGTCGTTAACATCCGCCGTTTGCCGTGAAAATTCCGTTAACACAACAGCGTGTCACGGCGGTCAGTCAGGGGCGAACCGGTAGCCGGCCCGCGGCTGGGTCAGGATCAGCGGCGCGCCGCCGTCGTCTTCCAGCTTTGCCCTGAGCCTGCGGACATACACCCGGACATACTCCGTCTCGGTCTCGTAACCGTGCCCCCACACCCGGCGCAGCAGGTGCGCGTGGGTGAGCAGCTTGCCCCGGTTGGTCGCGAGCTCGCGCAGGAGCGCGAACTCGGTGGGTGTCAGGTGCACCCGCTCACCGCGGCGGAACACCTGCTCGCCGGCGAGGTCGATCCGCAGCTCGCCGACCTCGATGAGCTGCGGCACCACATCGCCAGGCGGAGCCGGCCGCGTGCGGCGCAGCGTCGCGGCGATCCTGGCGAGCAGTTCCTCGATGCCGCCGGACCGTTCCCGCATGAGCCTGCACAGCTCGAAGCCGTCGGCCTCGGGCAGCATCAGGTCGAGCAGGACGATGTCGGGCTCCTCGGTGTCGAGTAGCTGAAGGGCGCGGGAGCCGTCGGCCGACACGACGGTGTCGAAGCCGCGCACGGTGAGATTGGACCTGATCAGGTCGACGATGTTCGGGTCGTCCTCGACGACGAGGGCCCGGGTCTTAGCGACCGGCTCGGCCACCGGCGACCGCCCCCTTCCGCGGTCGGTGCGCCGCTGCGGCGACTGGCTTCCTGGACATCGGGTATCCGCCGTCCGAGGTCAGCGGGGCTCCGCCGTCCTCGACCGGCAACCGGACGGCGAAGCTGGCTCCCGCCGGTGACGCCAGCACCTCCAGCCGGCCTCCGTGGGCGGTGACGATTCCCCTGGAGATCGACAGCCCGAGCCCCGCTCCCGCCGTCCTTGACGTTCTCCTGACCCGTCGGGGCTCGAACGGCGCCGCGGCCACCTCCGCCGGCAGGCCGACGCCTTCGTCGGTCACGGTAATCGTCACCGAAGCCTGGCCGCCGGTTTCGGCCCGCACCCGCACCGGAGTACCCGCCGGGTTGTGTCCGACGGCGTTGCCGAGCAGGTTCACGAACACCTGCTCGAGCCGGTCATGGTCGGCCCAGATCACGGGCAGGTCCGCCGCGCAGGAGATCTCGACGGTCGCGGCGGCTTCCGGTGGCAGGCAGGCCGCCGCGGCCTCGAGCACGAGCTCGATGTCGCACCAGTCCGGCTGCAGCCGCAGGATGCCGAGCTCGATCACGGAGAAGTCGAGCAGGTCGTCGACGAGCCTGCCGAGCCTGGTCGACTCGGCGGCGATCCTGGTCAGGAACCGCTGCTGCGACTCCGCGTCCCAGCTCACGTCGGGCTGCAGCAGGCTGGTCGCGTAGCCGCGGATCGCCGTCAGCGGTGTCCGCAGCTCGTGACTGAGCCGGGACAGGAAGTCGCGCTGAAGCTCCTGTGACCGGCGCAGCGCGGTGGCTTCCTGGAGGGCGAGCCCGGCCTGCTCGCGTTCGAGCGCGAGCCTGAACGAGTGCGCCGCGTCCTCGACGAGCACCGTGGCCTCCGGTGTGGGCGGCCCCGACCACCAGCTCGCGAGCAGGACGCTCGGCCCGCCCGGAGCGGAGAAGTTGACCGCGAGATACCGCTGACCCTCGCTGCCGGGCAGTTGCCGTGCGGTTCCGTTATGCCAATTTCCGGAGAGCATTTCCGCGGCCAGCGCGGTGGCCTGGACGGAAGCGCTGCCGGTGGGGACCTGCCCGGCCGGCGGCGACTCGCCGCGGGTCGCGCGGCCTCGGCACACCGGCCCGGCCCCGCCGGCCGAGGTCAGCAGTGTTACCTCGTCCGCCTCCAGGCCCCGGCAGAGCGCCTGGAGCGCCATGCCGAGACCCTCGCTGACCGGGATCGGGCCGGCCAGCGTCTCCAGCACCTCCCTGATGGTCTCCAGAACCCGGTTGCGCGTGGTGACCTCGTCCAGCAGCCGGTCCCGCTCGATCGCGCTCGCCGCGTACCCGGCGTAGACCGTGACGAGCTCAAGCTGGTCGCGCTCCGGTTCCCCAGGGACGTCGCGGAAGACCGTGATCACTCCGGTCAGCCCGTCCCTGGCCAGCACGGGCACCGACCAGGAGCTTGCGACCCCGGCCGCGGCGGCGAGCCCGGCGAAGGGCGCCCAGCCGTCCCGCGCGTCCGGCACGATGACGGACCGGCCCGATGCGGCCGCCACACCGGGCGGCCCGCCCGCGGCGCCCACCGGCAGCACGGCCCACCGGGAGAGCAGGCCGTCGGGCAGGCCCATCGACGCGGTGCAGGCCAGCTCGTCGCCCACCGGCAGGTGGATGCAGAGCCGCTCGGACCCGAGCGCGGCGCCAAGCGCGGACAGGATCAGCGACAGGCTGGACGACGGATCGGCGGCGACCAGGCGCCCGGTCAGGCCGTGCAGCCTGGTGAGCTGGCGCCTCGGGGTCGAGTCGATCTCCTGGCCGGACAGCAGCGCGATCACGTCGTCGGGATGCACCGATGCCGGGTCCACCGCGGCGGCGACCCGGCCGTGCCGCAGCACCACGATCCGGTCGGCGAGCCGCATCATGAGGTCGATGTCGTGGCACGCGATCACGATGGTGGTGGCCTTGTCCCGCAGCGCCGCGATGAGCTCCTCGACCTGGGCCGCGTACCTGATGCTGAGCGAGGCGGTCGGCTCGTCGAGCAGCAGCAGCGCGGGCCGGCCGGCCATCGCCCTGGCGATGGCGATGAGCTGGCGCTGACCGCCCGACAGCGAGCGGATGCTCCGCGCCGTGTCGGTGAGCTGTATGCCGAGCCCGGCCAGTACCGACGAGGCGTCCGCGTGCATCCTGACATCCGACATCAGGTGACGCCGCCGCTCCCTGCCGAGCAGCAGGTTCGACGCGATGTCCAGGTTGTCGCAGAGCGAGAGATCCTGCCAGACCACGCCGACACCCAGCCGGGCGGCCTTGATCGGGTCGGCGGGCAGCGGCCGGCCAGCCAGCATGATCTCACCGGCGGTCGGCGCGATGTCGCCGGCCAGGCAGCGCACGAGCGTGGTCTTGCCCGCGCCGTTCTCGCCGGCCAGGGCGACGACCTCGCCGGGCCGGATGTTCAGGTTGATGCCGTCGAGCGCCCGCACCGGGCCGAAGCTGACGGCCAGATGGGAGACGGTCACCACGGTCGGCTCGCCGGCCTGGTACGGCCCGGCTGGGTGGCGCTGAGTGACCGGGCCGGCGTCGGGCAATGCTGTCATACCCACATTGTGCTCTGAGCGCATGAGTGACCAGGCAAAACGGTGCGACTGGACGCTAGGACGCTAAGGCAGCTTCCAGTCGATCTCCTCGCCGCCCTGCCTGACCAGGAGCGCGCTGGCCCGGCTGAAGGGCCGCGAGCCGAAGAACCCGTGGTCGGCCGACATGGGGCTCGGATGCGCGGACTCGACCAGCGGCACGCCGTCGAGCAGCGGAGCCAGGTTGCGCGCGTCCCGGCCCCACAAGATGGCGGCCATCGGCACGGACCGCGCGGCCAGCGCCCTGATCGCCTGCTCGGTCACCGCCTCCCAGCCCTTGCCACGGTGCGACCCCGGCTTGCCCGGCTGCACGGTGAGCACCCGGTTGAGCAGCAGGACCCCGCGCTCGGTCCACGGCGTCAGGTCGCCGGCCGACGGCGCCGGGTAGCCGAGGTCGGCGCTGTACTCGCGGAAGATGTTGACCAGGCTGCGCGGGATCGGCCGGACCGCTGGCGCCACCGAGAAGCTCAGGCCGACCGGATGACCGGGCGTCGGGTACGGATCCTGGCCGACGATCAGCACCCGGACGTCGTCGAACGGCTGCTTGAACGCGCGCAGTACCAGGTCGCCGGCCGGCAGGTAGGAACGGCCCGCCGCGATCTCGGCCCGCAGGAAGTCGCCTGCCTCGCCGATCCGCCCAGCAACCGGGCCCAGCGCCTCGGCCCAGCCGGGTTCGACGATCTCCTCAAGCGGCCTGCGCGTCACGGGATCAGACTGTAACGCGCCGGGTCAGGTCCGGCATCCCGATCCCGCCGATCAGGCCCGCTCGGGCCCGCTCGGGGCCAGGTCCCGCACCCCGATCCCGCCCGCTCCCGCCGATCCGTCCGCAAACTCCCAGCCTCCCGGCTCGCCACCCGGCCCGGCCACTCCGGCGGGCGCCGCCGCGCCGCCCGGCCGCCCGCCACGCCGCCCGGCGGCCCCCACCACGCAGCCCGGCACCGCCACGCCGCCCGGCCGCCCGCCATGCCGTCGGATGGATCCGGGGATTCATCCGGGGTAGTCGGATGAATCCCCGGATCCATCTGGGCTGCACCACTGGACCGAACGCCACCCTGGGCAGCCAAACACGGCAAATCGGCACTAAACCGGAATCCGGTCGGCCAACAATGTCGGCAGGAGGTGGCACCATGCCCCCATGAGCGACCAAGACGCCCTCAATGACTTGCTTCGGCGGCAGCACTTCGTGATTACGCGCAGCCAGGCGCTCGCAAGCGGCATGGGCCATGATGTGATTCACCGCCGGATCCGCCCAGGCGGGAGGTGGCAGCGGCTCTTGCCCGGTGTCTATCTCGCCGTGACCGGAACGCCGACCGTGGATCAGCGGGACACGGCCGCGCTACTGTATGCCGGGCCGGGCAGCGCGCTCACCGGTCCGGCCGCCTTATGCCGGCATGGCATGCGCATCCTGCAATCCAATACGGTCGATGTGCTCGTCCCGGCACGTCGGCAGCGGCAGAGCACAGGATTCGTACTGATACATCAGACCAGGAGACCTCCGCCGCGCGTCTGTTACACCGGGCCGGTGCAGTATGCCCTTCCCGCGCGGGCGGTCGCTGACGCCGCGCGCGGCCTGACAGACCTGGCCGATGTCCGGGCAGTCGTCGCGGCGGCGGTCCAGACGAAGAGGTGCACCGTCGAGCAGCTAGAGGCCGAGCTGCGGTGCGGGGCGATGCACGGATCGGCGCTCTTCCGTGCCGCGATCGCCGAGGTCGCGCGAGGCGCACGGTCCGGGCCCGAGGCGGAACTCTTTGATCTGATCAGACGGGGGCGCCTGCCGGTGCCGCTGCTCAACCCGCGCCTGTACGTTGGCGACGAACTTCTCGCTAGGCCCGATGCCTGGTGGCCAAATTTCGCTGTCGCGGTCGAGGTCGACTCTAAGCAGTGGCACCTATCGCCCGAAGACTGGGAGCAGACGCTGCGCCGGCACGCCCGGCTGACAGCACTTGGCATCCTGGTGCTGCATTTCACGCCCCGCCAGATCCGGGAAAACTCCGAGGAGGTGCTCGCCACCATTCGCGCCGCGCTCGACAGCCGACGCAAGCACCAAGGACCGCCCGTCCGGACCGTCCCGGCAGCGTGAGGCGACCAAGCTCCCAGCCTGCCGAGCCTCCCAAGCCGCCAACCTCCCGGGCCGCCCGTGCCTCCCGGGCCGCCAACAGGCGGGCGCTACGCCATCTCCGCGATCCGGCCCGCGAGAAACGCACGCTCGGCGGAATTCTCCGTCAGGGCCAGCGCGTCCCGGTACGACTGGCACGCCTCGGCGCGACGGTCGAGCCGACGCAGCAAGTCGGCCTTGGTCGCTGGGAGATACCGGTAACTGTCGAGCCTGCCATCCTGCTCAAGCCGGGTGATCTCGTCCAGCGCGGCGGAAGGACCATGGACCATGGAGATCACCACGGCGCGGTTCAGCGCGACGATCGGTGACGGCCAGGCGCGTAGCAGCCGGTCGTACAGCACCAGCAACTCAGGCCAGTCCGTGGCGGCATAACTCGGCGCCTCCGCGTGCACGGCCGCGATCGCCGCCTGCAGCGCGAACCTGCCCGGCCGGCCCCGGCGCAGTGCCTTGGTGACCAGGCGGCATCCCTCGGCTATCGCCGCGGCGTCCCAGAGCGACCTGTCCTGGTCTTCGAGAAGCTGAAGGCCGCCGTTCGCATCGATCCTGGTGGCCCGCCGCGCGTCGGTGATCAGCAGCAGGGCGAGCAGGCCGCCGACCTCCGGTTCATCCGGCATCAGTTCGCGCAGCAGCTTCGCCAGCGCGATCGCGCGCTCGACCAGCTCGGGCCGGACCAGGCCGGACCCGTGCGGGTCGGTGTGGCCGGTCGTGTACAGCAGGTGGATGACGGTCAGCACGGCGTCGAGCCGGTCGGGCAGCTCGGCGGCCTCCGGCACCCGGTAGGCGATCCTGGCCGCCGAGATCTTCTTCTTCGCCCGGGTCACGCGCGCTGCCATGGTCGACTCGGAAACGACGAAGGCCTTCGCGATCTCGGCCGTGGACAGTCCGCAGACCAGGCGCAAGGTCAGCGCGACCTGCGCCTCCCTGGCCAGCGCCGGGTGACAGCAGGTGAAGATCAGCCGCAGCCGGTCGTCGGCGATAACCCCGCCGCCGTCGTCGGACTCGGTCGGATCGCGCAAGACGGGCTCGGGGACGACCAGCAGCGGCAGCTTGGTGCGCAGGGTGCGGTCCCGGCGGAGGGTGTCGAGCGCCCGGTGCCTGGCCGCCGTGGTCAGCCAGGCACCGGGATTGCGCGGAACGCCCTGCCGCGCCCATGCGTCGAGCGCGGCGACATACGCGTCCTGGACGCACTCCTCGGCCGCGTCCAGGTCCCTGGTGACGCGCGCCGTGGCCGCGAGCACGAAGGCCCACTCGCGCCGGTGCGCCTCGGCAACCGCGGCTGCTATCGCGTTCCGCGCTCCGTCCTGGCGCGGGGCGCGCGCCGCGCCGTCCTGGCG
>WNGP01005067.1_pt1 | contig 10978 bp, 14 predicted proteins | sample 5407671 | NCBI WGS metagenome assembly WNGP01 (sample SAMN13153381, study PRJNA577476) | soil metagenome | isolation source: 40 cm soil or saprolite under Garry oak tree replicate 2 | place: USA:California | collected 2016-06-15
ATAGAAGATCCGCTGCAAAGGCTGGCCTTCCACCGTGTGCGAGGCGTAGACGAGCGTTCCGGGCTCGTCCGTCTTGATGGCCTCGATGGTCTCGGCGACCAGCTTGTCGTATGCCTCGGCGGCGGCCTCGTCTTTGCACGTAAAGCGCACGAACAGACCGAACATCGCTCTCCTCCAACTCTCCTGGCGCCATGCTCGCACCAAATATGCCAGGCCAGTACACGAAGTAACACGCATTTATTGTACGGCACAATAACTCAGAGTACGCTCAAGGCTGCAGAGATCGCGGACCAGGCGCAGCGAGGACCCATGCACACCCCAGCACCTAGAACCATCGGACTATGCACCACCGAGGCCACCTACCCAGGCGGCACCGAGCACATCCGCGACGTCCGCGCCGACCTGCGCGCAGTCCTCGCCGACTGCCCGCGGGCAGACGACGTGATCCTCTGCGCCTCCGAACTCGCCGCCAACGCCACCCAGCACAGCCGCTCCCGCCTCCCCGGCGGCACCTTCACCATCAGGGCCACGGTCAACCCAGACCACTACGCCCGGATCGAAGTCCAAGACAACGGCGGCCCCTGGAACCAGGCAATGATCGACCCAGCCCGGCACCACGGCCTGGACATCGTCCGTGCCGTCGCCGACGAGTGGGGGATCGACGGCGACAACACCACCCGCACCATCTGGGCGCGATTTGACTGCCCCGAGTAGCCGAAGGCAGGCCTGCGCCGGGGCGATCCGTCAGTCGCTATACCGATGCTGTGAGGATTTTCTTCACAATCATCAAGGGCGCACCTCCGGCGCGCCAGGCCGGGCCGCGCCCGGCCGGGAATCGCATGCCAGGATACGGAAATCACCGAAAGGAACCGCGAACTGGAGCGGAGAGGGCCGCCACGGCCAAGCAGGGCAGCAGAGGGACTCGCCTACTCCGGTCGGCAGCCTGCCGCGCCCTACGGGCGGAAGCCCACCGGGCGCGGCGCTGCCGCCGGTCGGCAGCCCCGCTCCCGCAGACAGCCGGTACCCGCTCCAACGCGCTCACGGATGACCGCGCCAGCACGACTGACCGGGCCGTCCTCCCCGCGCCGGGCATTCTGTCGCCGCGCAAAGACACCGTCAAGGGCGCGCCCAAAGGCGCGTCGCCTACGGCGATAGCGCAAGCGCCACCCTTGACACTGATCTTCCACGGCAAGACCCCGGCACCTATCAGGAGGACAGGCCAATATCGACTCAGCCAGCCTGCCGAACTGCCATGATGTCGGTATGCGATGGGCTGATTTGGTACTAGCATACGTCCGCGTCTTGATCTGGCCGGTTGTCATCATCACCCTGCTGTTCTTCAACCGCCAGGTCCGCACCATACTCAGCCGTCTCGCCGACAGGATTAAAGATCTTAGATCCGTCCGAGGTTTCGGCGCAGAGCTCTCCTTTGATGCTGACCAGGAAATGGTAGAGGCTAGAAAAGAGGTAGACAAAGCGTCAGAGCCTGCACCTGCGGAACCGACGACCGAATCTACTCCTGAGATTGACCAGGAGACACCACGTTGGACGCGAAGAGCTACTCAATTTTGGACTGGCAGAATACTCCCGACCCCCGACAGTCTTGCTGATTCTGCCCAGAACTCGCCTCAGACCACGATAGTCGCAGCGTGGCAGCAGCTAGATGCTGTTGTTGCAACACTTTACCAGCAGCTTAATCTAGAGCGATTGCCGCCAGGTGCAGGAACAGTAACTCATGCAGCGGCGATCTGCTCAGTATTGGCCGAAGCCCAGGTTCTAGATAATGCGAACTCTATATTGTCGGCAGTAACACGACTCGCCGAGCTAAGGCGTTCGGTAGAAAACCGTGTCATAACGAAGCTTGAGGCTTACGACTTTGCAGATTCAGTGCTTCAGATCAGTAGATTTCTGATCGACGCCTATGGGCGATTGCCCGAAGCCCCTGCCAATAGTTGAGCGCAGCGCCAGTGGTGGACCCTCTACGGATCAGACGGTCGGCAGGTCCAGCCGGAAACACTTGCCGTGGCCGTTGCATGCCCGATGGGAAGGTCAAGACCGGTACTTGGCGGTTACTTGCAGACAACCGAGAACAGCCGCTGACCTGCAATGTCCTGGCAACGACGGCATGACAGTCCAGTTCCCAAGCTGATAGTTTCGCGGGTTGGCTTCGGGACGGAAAGGCCCCCCGCCTTGACCATGCATAGCCCGGTCGACGGCGGGCCTCGAACGCCAGTGGCACCCCACCCGCACCCCAGGGCGCTAGTCACAGGGGCTTTTCCCTAGGTCGCGGGCCTGACAATCAGTACCCTCCGGAGCCGTGAGCGCAGGTTCGAATCCTGCTGGTGCCGCTATCCGCCGATTAGCCGTCCGCCTCGCCGTCGATCTTGCAGCGGCGGAACGGCGGGGGAATGAATGGACGTCTGCTGTACTGGGGAACTGATCAATTCAACGCCTTGCCGCCGATTAGGCCGATCAAGGCGGAGAAGCCAAATATGAAACCCTTTTCACACGTGCCGCTGACAGCCTGCACCTGGTCGCTTGAGTGAACGAAAGCCAGAGCCACCAGGGCGATCAGGCAGAGCAGGGTGATAATGAAAGTCGCAGCCATAGCAAACTTGAAGTTTGGTCCTGCGCCGACCTGCTTGTGGCCTTGCTCCTCGCCGGTGTTCTGCGGCTTCTCTGGCAAACTTCCGTGGATCACGGTCACTCGTCGCCCGGAAGTCTGGCTCAACGTACATGGTTCGTTCGGGCGTGCCACTGACTCCCTGATCATCCCACGAGCCAGCGGGGACCACGTGATCACGACCGCAAGGAGCACGACGAACACGCCGATCGTCGATATGGTCAACTCGCTCAAATCGACTCCTTATCACCAATGAAGGGATACCGCCTGGCCATGCGCCCGCTCGCGGGCTTGGCGACAGACTGGCCCATCTTGGCTGGCCTTCCATCCAAGGCGACAATGTCATCGGGGTATGCCTTACGGAGAGCCAGGCAGGGCTTCTGATACACGCTCAAACCTGGGTGCCCAGCAGACAACCACTGCTGGACTGCCCTGAACAGCCCCCCTCCTACGGTCAGGGGCACTATAGCCTCTGCGTGACCAAGTGAGTGACAACACGGACGGACTTCGGCAGACGCAGGGGCACGGCCGCGCACCGTCCGCCATAACCAAGAGCAAGGCGGACATGCACAGGGATGCCTCATGCTGCTTCGGGACGAAGAGGTCACGTAGCCTGCGGAACCAACCGCACGGTGGCTGCCCATGAACTAGCCAGTCGGAGGTGTGGCATGAATGACGGTGAGTCCGAAGGCGAGCTCGTCGGCCAGAGGATTGTGCTTGTGCTTGCCATGTGGCGGATCGAGGGGGCGGCAGACAGCTCCATTCGACTTCTCAGTGGCGGCGCTGGTGGCAAGGGAGGGTAACCTCCCGTTATGCAGGAGGAGACCCCCGATCCACGGTCTGCATCCTCGGCGGATTCGTCAGAACCAGGCAGTCTGCATGACGTGCACCTTGCTGAGAACGATGCGGAGACAGAGCTTGTAGATCAGGCGCCAGTGGCAGAACCGCCGTTGGTGAATCTGACTCGGCTGAAACCGGTGCCCGTCGCAACTGTATGGCCGACGGAGGCGCACCACTTCACGCCGTGGCTACTCGAAAATGGGAATCTGCTCAGCGAAGTCCTGGGCATGGACATCGAGCTGGAGTCGCGCGAGTACAGGGTCGGGAAGTTCTCACTGGACATCATCGGGCGGGAGGTGGCGACCGGAAGCCCGGTGATCATCGAGAACCAGTATGGTCCGACCGATCACAGCCATCTTGGCCAGATCCTCACCTACGCCGGAGGCACGAAGCCGACGACTGTGGTCTGGGTGGCCGAGGAGTTCCGTGAGGAGCACCGGGCTGCCCTGGAGTGGCTCAACACCCATACTGATCCCTCGGTCCGTTTCTTCGGCGTTCGGTTGGCAGCTGTCACCCTTGATGGGGCGCCCAGCGGTCTCATCGCGCCGTTCCTTGAGCTGGTGGTCAAGCCCAACGAGTGGGAAAAGGTGGCCGTGGCCGCCACCTCAGCCGGAACGACCGGCCGCACCACCGCCCTCCAAGAGCTCTACCGGGAGTTCTGGTCGCAATTCCAGCCCTTGGCTAAACAGCGGGGCTGGACGAACGCTTCGGCTCCGGCGCAGAACTGGTGGAACATGCCCACCGGCCTAAGCGGCGCGACATGGAGCGTATCTCTCGCCGCGTTCGGGGGGAGGTCTGAGCTTTACTTCCAGGACCCGGATCCCGACGTCAACCTGGCGCGCTGGAGCGTACTGAACCGCAAGAAAGCGGAGCTAACTAAGGCTTATGGCGGAGAGCTGGTCTTCGATGACCTGCCGAATAACAAGGGCTGCCGCATCGAAGCAAGACTCGATGGTGCCAAGATTGCCGACAAGGCGCAGTGGCCAGCCGTCATCAGCTGGATGGTAGATACTCAGGAGCGTCTCCGGAAAGCCGTTCATGCTATCGGTGGAATACCGACCGTGACGGCTGCCGTCGAGCCTGACGGCGATAACCCGATGCCAGAGGTATAACCAGCTTACGCGCGACTCGGCGTGCACAGATGCTGCCCTGGGGCTAGCCAACAGCCCGGGACGCTGAGCTTCCCGTGGTGCGTAATTGCGGCGAACTCACCCGATCCACGCCAAGTTCGGCCCGCGCATCATGCTGGAATGTGTTCCAGAGTTCTAGCTGCTCGTCACTTTCGGCATCGTCGTACATAAACTGATAGAGCAAGTCCGCTAGATGCTCTGAGGCAAGCATGCCAGCTTCTGAAGCGACGCCGGCCAGTTCAGCGAAATCGGCAGCCGACACTGGTCGGCCTTCGCCGTCGGTCGGCGACTGCTCGACATAGCGGCGCAAGGCCAGATTGATGCGTGCATAGAGATCTACGCGCCGATTCCAAACGCGGTCTTCTTGAAGCTGTACTGCGGAGTGGGCGCGCTCCCGCGCAAGTCTCTCATCAGCAAGAGCGCGCTCGTCTGCGATCTCCTTGGCGTGCAGCGCCCGTTCCTGCGTTAGCAGGTCGTCGCTGCGTTTATGCTCTTCCCGTAGCCCGAGGCCAGCACGCCATTCAGCGAATAGTGCGACGCCTACCGCGACCACGGCGACGGCCACCGTGCCGATGGCAGTGGTGGCGCTGGCCCAGTCCGGACCCGCAGCGACTGCAACTTCTGTGACCACGGCGGAAAGCTTACGACGGGCAACGCGGGAATGAGGGCAGACCGAGCCATGACGAATCGGCTCGCAACTGTAGTTGTCTCGTCACGCAAGGAGATATTATCCGCCGTCCTTACAGGAGGGAGGTGCAGCAACCTATACGACCTTTCAGTCGCGCTAGGCAGGCGTCGACATGCTTACTGGACTGTCTGGCGTGCCTTGACCATCGCGGCAAAGATGTCCTGCTGGAACCGCGGATTGCTGCTACCGGCGCGACTGCTCGGATGCGGTGCGGCCAGCACCGGAAGCACCCGGCTGGCGGAGCAGTCGACCGGGTACCGGAACCACCAGCGCTGCGCGAAGCTGCTTATCGCCACGACCACACGTAGGTCCGGCAGAAGCGAAACAAACTCATGCTGGTACGGCACTGCGGCTTGCCCGTCAGCGGCGGTCGCGTTCTCGTTCCTGTCCTCGCTGTCGTGCATGGTCGAGCTCGGAGACTGCTCTCCGACTCCGTTCCTTGTTGTCGACTCACCGAAGAGTCCGATTTTGGGAGCAAGATGGGAGCGACCACCCGCGGTCCGGTACGCTTAGATGCGGTCAGCGTGACCGCTCGCAGTGCTCTGAGCAGGATAGATACCTCTTACCAGCCTACTTTTACTCGTGCTAGCGCGGTTCGGGACGAAGAGGCCGCCGGGTCGAACCAGTCGCCCAGGCTCAGTTGGTGATCGTGCTAACACCAGTGCTGGATGACTGTGGAAGCAGGCAGAGCGAGAGGCGGGATGAGCAGGGGAGGAGTGACCTGAACTGACATCTGCTGATGGCACCAAAGTCAGTCGTAGGTTACACTTATTCCAGTTAAGTTACTGGAGGGATGATGCCTCGCACGGGCGTCCTGGGCCAAGCCACGCGGATCGATCCGGTCCCCGCAGATCATGAAGCTCTTGATGAGCTACGTGAGCGACAGGACCTAGGAGACGGGGAGCTGCTGCTGCGCACTGTTGACGGCACCGTGATCAGTCTGCCTCGATCGCTCTTGCGGCTAGTCGTCAGTGTTGCGAACAACCTGGCAGCGGGCCGCGCGATTATGGCTATCCCTGCTGAAGTAGTCCTCTCACCAGCCGAGGTCGCAGAATTGCTGGGACTGTCCCGGCCTTTCGTGGCTAGGCTCCTCGAACGTGGGGATATACCGTCAACGTTCCTGCCCGATAGTCGTCATCGTAGGGTAAGGCTCGAAGACGTGCTCGCGTTCCAGGCCCGCCGTGAGCGCAGGGCGGAGGGACGGCGCAGAATCGCTGACATAGTCGCCACTGCAGACCTTCCGTACTTATGCTTACTGTTCGTGGCCAGAGTGTTCATCGATACGAACGTCTTGTTCCCGTTCTCGGTCATGGATCTCATGCTCGCGCTCAGCGAGGACGGAATCCACGATGTGATGTGGACCGACGACCTCCTCGATGAATGGGAGCGTGTCATAGTCCGGAGGGGTCGACGTTCGCCAGACGCGGCCGCTGCGATTACTACTGCAATCAGGGAATTTTTTTCGGACACCCAGATTCCCGCGGAAAGCTACCGAAATCTAATTGCAGAGGTTGACGGCCCAGATCCTGACGACAACGTGCATATGGCGGCTGCGGTGGCAGGACAAGTCGAAACACTGGTCACCTGGAACGACGAGGACTTCGACTGTGACTTCATGAAGAACCACGCGGTGACGGTCGTGAACCCGGACGTTTATCTCTGTTCCCTCTATAGGGAATTCCCGACCGAGGTCCTTGAAACAATCACGCGCCTCGCAGCAAGCAAGCGTCGGCCTCCAATGATGCCATCCGACATCGTAGACGCACTAGAGGCGGCGGGAGTCAGCGAGTTCGCTTCCCAGATCCGTCCACATCTAGCATGAGCAGGCTACGCGTAGCTGAATTGTGCCCGTGCTTCTACAACGTGACGGCAACGTCGGCCGCCAACTACGGCCCAGGTAATTGCACATCTGGCCTGCCGCTCGGCGGACTTGCGGACCGTGGCTGGTGTCTTACGTCCATGATCACCGCGGACCCTGGCGGGTGAGTAACTAAATGAGTAACAACCGCCACATACACCGGCGGACGCCAGCGGATATCCACGGACGGTACAGGTGTTCCGCGACGCGCTGGTTGGGCATCTCGGCGTCACGCTGGGTGGGCATGACGGGTGACGGGGAAGGCCCCGCCAGCGGGGCCGGCGGGGCCTGGTGGTGCCTGGGTTGGCGTGGTGGTGGCCTGGTTGCGGGTTATCCGTTCGCGCGGGTGATGGCGGTGGTGACCAGGGCGATGTTGGTACGGTCGAGGCTGCCCAGGACGCGGGCGAGGTGGACGGGGATGTGGTGGTCGCCGAGGCTGGCGGCGATGCGCAGGACGGCGGCTTCGGAGGGCGAGCAGCTGAGCTGGCGGGTGTCGAGGGCGGTGATGGCGTCCTCCCAGTCGATGTAGGCGTAGGGATGCCGGTCGGTGCGGGTGCCGGCGTGGATGCAGCGGGCGGCGAAGTCGGTCCTGGTCAGCCAGGTGTGGTGGGCGCAGATCAGTTCGGCGGCGGCGGTGTCGCTGGTGAGGCCGGCGGCGTGGAAGATCAGGGTGTCCGCCAGGGCGCGGGGGGTCACTGGTCGTTCACCTCGGTGATGGCGGCGTGGACGGCGGTGGTGTCGGCGATGGTCTTGCGGGTGGTGTAGGTGGCGAGCAGGGCGGCGGCGGCGAGCCGGTTGACTGCGCGGGGGTAGCCGCGGCTGGCCTGGTGGATCAGTCCGGCGGCGTCGTCGCTGAAAAGGGTGTCGGCGCGGCCGGTGAGCTTGGTGTGATGCCGCAGGTAGGCCCCGGTTTCGTCGGGGGTCATCGGCGCCATCGCGTACCGGACGCCGATCCGCTGGTCCAGGGCGGCGAGCACGCCGAGCCGCATGCTGGCCCGCAGCTGGGGCTGGCCGAGGAGCAGGACGGCCAGCGGGCTGGCGGAGTCGAGCTGGGCGCTGGTCAGCATCCGGATCGCCTCCAGCTGGTCGTGGGAGAGCAGGTGCGCCTCGTCGATCAGCAGGACCGGCAGCCGGCCTCGCTCGGCGAGCTCGGCGGCCAGGTGCCCGGCGGCCTGGGGAATCAGGGTGGCGTGGTGGACGCGGGGCACCCCGCCCAGGGCCGACACGACCGCGTGATGAATGCCCCGGGCGCCGACCTGGGGGTTGGGGATGGTGATGAGCTGGTAGCGGGAGGCGTCCAGGCGGGCGACGGCGGCGCGCGCGGCCACGGACTTGCCCGCGCCGACCTCACCGGTGATCACCGTGATCTGGCGGGTATCGATGCCGTAGGCGATCCGGCCGACGGCTTCCTGGTGCGAGGCCGAGGCGAACAGCGCCCCGACCGGGATGGACCGGTCGAAGGGCAGCCGCTCGAACCCGAAGTAGCCGCGCACGGCGTCATTGATCATCGCTGGCCTCCTCGTGGTCCGAGCGGGCCGCGGCGGCCGCCAGGCCGGCGTAGCTGATGCTGTGGGCGGTGCCGTCGGCGGCGGCGCGCTTGTCTTCGAGCAGCTGCAGGTAGTCGATCCCGGTGACCGCCGGGATCACCTGCGGGGCCTGTTTCACCTTGGGGTGGCAGTGCCGCCTGATGGCGTGCGGCTGCGCGTGCCCGTGGCTGGCGCCGCGGCAGAACACCTCGACCCGGGTGAGGTCGAACGGGGAGTAGCGGATCGTCACCGCCTGGCCGGCCAGCTCCGGCGCGGTCTCATAGACGTTGCCCTGGAACTTGATCGTGGCGGTGCGGGCGGCCACCGTCCGGATCGCCTCCCACAAGAACGCGGCATCCAGCTGCGCGGCGCCGGCGAACCGGGGCGTGCCCGCGCTCCACCGCTGCAGCGGCGTCACCCCGGTCGAGGAGTGGACCCGCACGTGGTACTCGTGCTCGACCCAGGTGGTGAACCAGCCGTTGAGCTGGTCCAGGCCGTCCGGCACCCGGCGGCCGGGGGCGGGCTTGCCGTCCGGGGAGACCTCGACCAGGAACTGACCCCGCACCGTCTCGAAAAAACGTTCGATCTTGCCGCGTCCCTCGGGCCGGTACGGCGGCGAGTGAGTGATCCGGATGCCCAGCTTCGCGCAGGTCACCGCAATCGTCTCATCAACAAAGCACGCGCCGTTATCGACACTATGCCGAGATCGGCATAGCGCCGATTATGCGGATACGCCGGTTATGCCGATGGCGGCAGAACGGCCCTGTCGGCGTGCGCGTCAGGGCCGTTGCCGTCGGCATAGTTACAGGTTCTCGAGGAATGCCAGGAGCGGGTCGGGCGGCTTGTAGCGGGCGGGCTTGGTGCCGGGCGGGGTGGTCCTGGCGATGGCTTGTTCTTTCTGGGTCATGTCGGCGTGCAGGTAGGCCTGTGTGCTGGTGATGCTCTCGTGGCCGAGCCACAATGCGATGACGGTGATGTCGACGCCGGCGAGGAGCAGCCGCATGGCGGCGGTGTGCCGCAGCGTGTGCGCGGTGACGTGCTTGGCCGCGATGGACGGGCAGGCGGCTGCGGCGCGGTGCGCGTAGAGCGCGACGCGGCGCTCGACCGCGTCCCGGCTGAGGCGCTGCCCGGACGGGCCGGGGAACAGCGGGTCGCCTGGCTGTCCGCCGCGCTCGGCGAGCCATGCCCGCAGTATCCGGGTGGTGGCGGGCAGCAGGGGGGTGTCGCGTTCCTTGCGGCCCTTACCTGTGCAGTGGACGTGCGGCCCGGTTTTCAGCCGGACGTCGGCGCAGGTCAGCCCGGTGAGCTCGGAGACCCGGAGCCCGGCCTGGACGGCGAGCGCGAGCATGGCGTGATCGCGCCTGCCGGTCCGGGTGCGCTGGTCGCAGGCGGCCAGCAGCGCGCCGGCCTCGGGCTCGGTCAGGTAGGTCAGGACCGTCCGGTCGTATCGCTTGCCGGGGATGGCCAGGACGCGCTGGATCAGCGCGCCGTGCTCCGGGCAGCGCAGAGCCGCGTAGGCGAACATGGAGTGGATCGCGGCCAGCCGTGCGTTGCGGGTGCGGACGGTGTTGCCCCGGCCGGCCTGCAGGTGCTCCAGGAACGCGGTGATCAGCGGGGCGTCGAGGTCGGCCAGGCTGAGCGCGCTGGGCTTCTTCCCGGTGCGGGCGGCGGCGAAGCCGAGCAGCAGCCGGAACGTGTCGCGGTAGGCGGCGATGGTGCAGGGGCTGGACTCCCGCTGGCTGATCAGCCTGCGGGTGAAGAATTCCTGCAGGACGGGCGCGAGGTCACTCATCACGGGTTTTCCTTCCGGGTGAGCCGGGCGGCGGCCAGCTGCATCAGCTCGGGAACTGCCGAGATATACCAGTAGGTCCCCTCCGGGCTGACGTGGCCGAGGTATCCCGACAGGGCCGGCATCTGGGCGGCGACGTCCTTGCCGGACCGGTACCACTGCAGCAGGGTGGTGACGGCGAACGTATGTCTGAGGTCGTGGATGCGCGGCCGGGGTCCGGGGCCGTCCAGGGCCGCGCCGGCGCAGGCCTGGCGGAAAGCCTGCAGCACGGGGCCGTAGCACAGCGCGGTTCCCCTGATGGACACGAAGAATGTCCGGGCCGCCGGGTGCTTGCGGTCGCGGAGGCGGGCGTATCCTGCCAGCGCTTCCACGGTGCTGGGCTGCAGGGGGAGGATCCGCTCGCAGCGTGACTTGGCGGGGCTGACCGACAGCAGGCCGGCGTCCAGGTCGGCGCCGGTCACCGGGAGGGCGAGGGCCTCGCCGACCCGGATGCCGGTGACCGCGATGAGCCCGAACAGCGCGGT
>WNGP01025570.1_pt1 | contig 10978 bp, 5 predicted proteins | sample 5407671 | NCBI WGS metagenome assembly WNGP01 (sample SAMN13153381, study PRJNA577476) | soil metagenome | isolation source: 40 cm soil or saprolite under Garry oak tree replicate 2 | place: USA:California | collected 2016-06-15
GCCGCAACTTCGTAAGTTCCAGGTTGGCCGACGAACTTGAGTTTGTCGCTGGAGTTACTAACCGGCGTAGGTGGTACGGAGGGCGAGGTTGACCCACCTGCTAACACAGGTGGTACTGACGAGCCGCTTGAACTACTGACCGACGCAGGCGGTACTGACCCTACCAGCGCAAAGTTCTGTCGCAGTAGGGCCCCGCCGCCAATCGGCGTGCGCAGCAGACGCGTCCAGCTCTTTCCGGATTTTCTACCGCCATCAGACAGCGCATAGCCCGCCGGCACTGTCACTGGATCCAGCGAGATCACCTGCGGACCATCGCCGAGTGAAGGAAAACTGTATAGCCCTGCCGAATCGGTGATTACCGATTGGCCATTGCTGAGATAAAGTCGCACGCCCGGCATGGGCCGATCACTTTGATCGAACTGTCCGTCGCCATTCCTGTCAACGAAGACGCGGCCAATCAAGACCTGCCGGGTCGAGAAAACCCCGTTGGATACGAAAACAACGGCGCTTGCCGGGGCGGTCGTGACTCGTTCTCCGGAAGCGAAAGCGCCCGATGCAGACGCCAGATTTTCCTGCTCGCCTTCATGCGCGTTGGCGCCCACTCGCACGCGATAGAGCACGTGCGCGGTCGCGCCGTGCGGAATCTCACCGAGATGAAACCGTAGGACGTTGCCCTGAACTTCCGGCTCGATTGTCTGATCGGAACCAGAGCCAAAACCGATCAACGCGGTCCCCTCAGCATAATTAAACGAAGGTGGCAGATGGTCCTCGACCGTCGCATCATTTACCGAAGCCGCGGTCGGATTATGAACTTCGATTCGATAAGTGATCGTGTCGCCAATCTCTGCCCGCGCCCGATCGGCTGATTTGACGATCTGCAAACCGCCCGTTTCGAACATCGGCACATTCAGCGCGAGCGTGGCAAGATCGTCGATGCGAACGTCCTCACGCACGAGGTCGAAGCCGCCGGCGATGGCCAGTGGCTGGTTGTCAAGCGCGTGAATCGTCAAAGTAAACAATCCCGGCTGAGTCGGGCGCAGACCAAGCTGCATCAGACGGCTGACATAGCCTTGCGCGGTAACTCGCAAGAAGTAATTGGCCGTTGCGTTCGCACCGCCCATCTCATCGGCACTGAAGGTGAAACTGAAGCGTCCCTGGCCATCGCTCGAGAATGGATTTTCGTTTCTTTCATTCGGTGTAAAACCGGTGTCCGGCGGCAAGCGCAGAAGATTCTCGCCCCCCTGTTCTTGCAATACTTCAACGCGCGCACCTGCAATCGGCGCAGACCTGCCAGCGCGACCCGCGAAGACAAAGCCGAAAGGATCGATCACCACCGTAGCCGGGCTGCTCCGGACGGGAAGCATATTGTCGGCGGTGAAGCTCGCGGTGTTCACGAGTCCGCTACCATCGGCAATAGAACGAGCATGGCGCGCTGCAAAACTGATGCGAAAGGTCTCGCCCGGATTTATGCGAGCTATGAAGACTCGAATGTGATTGTCGCGAACCGAAGATTCGCTGCCCTCGTCGGGAAGACTGCGATCATTCAGTTGTAGCGAACCGCTGACATAGTCGATCGCCGCCGGCAACTGATCGTCGACGACGACGTTTTGCGCCGGACTCTCACCGCTATTCTTGAAAGCGATAGTGTAAGTGAACTGTCCGCCGGAGCTTATCACGACCTGGGTCAAGCCATTGACCAACTTGCTGGGAACAAGATTCAGATTGGCAGGATTAGTCAGAAACGCGCCCTGACCGACGGCATTGATGATTGTACCCGTGTCTTCCGCGCGACCGTTGGCGGCATTCGCGGCGTTCGAGCGCGCCGTGATCCTAATCGTGATCGTGCTCTGCGGCGCTGCGTCTTTGGTATCGATTACCGCGAGCACACCCAGACAACCGCCGAGCGTCAATTGCGGTGAAACGGTGTCATTCAGGCGGACTTGAGTATCGCCGTCGCTAACCGTTCCACTGCCATCGTTGTCGAAGTAAAACGCGTTAATGGTTGCCGGCGCCGTGATATCGGCGCGCGTCAAGGTAAAGCTGTCAGAATAGTTGCCGGTGTTGCAGACGCGAAAGGGACGAGTCACCTGAGCGTGCGGCGAGACCGTGTCGGACGGAGAAGTCTCGTCGGGTGTGACGGCAAGACTTACGACCGTCTGTACGGTCACCGTCACCGTTTCTGAGACGGTGGTAAAATTCTCGCCCGCGTCGTTCCGGTAAGTCGCTTCGGCGCGATTGGAAATAGTCGTGCCGCCATTGGTTGGATTATCGAATGTTCGCGCCCACAATTCCGTTGAACCACTCAGCAATATCGTCGCCAATATCGAGACGATTGCGATTGTCTTTGATCGAGCGCTCAACATGAGAAAGGTAGACGTTTCAAGGGGCCGAGAAACTCTTTCCGGCTGATTCCTATTTGATCAGAAGCGGCCCGTCGGTTTCGACTGCGATGGCAGATTCAGAAACCTCCGCGCCGCTTCCGCTTGCGTTGCGGGACGCGCTAAGCGCGGTCTCAGTTAATCGAACGCTTGAACGTGAAGATCGCTGACACGCCTGGGGCTAGCAAAGCGACGGTGTCCGTGTACTTGGTCGCGCTGACCGTGACCACCGTGCCCGAACCTGAATCGCTCGGCGTGCCGCTGTTGGCTGTAAACGTTCCCCAGTTATTGGGCGCTGCCAATCCGTCTTCCGTGATGACCAGGTTGCTGGCTGTCAACTTGACGCAGTTGACGTCGCCGTTCGAGCTCGAGACGTTCGAATAAGTGATGTTGTAAGTGATGACCGCACCCGGAACCGCGTCGGTGGCGCTCCCGACCCCAGTCGAGTTGCTGACGCTGGAAGATTTGTTCAATAGAACAAAGCCGGTGTAGAGGCGATCAATCGTCTTGTTGAAGGACGCGGGCGTGTTGGTTGAAGTTGCGCGGATTACAGTGTCGTAACCAGTGAGCACGGTTTGGCCCGCCGGCTCCGTGACGCGAACGTTGATATTCGCGGAAGCACCGAAACCAATCGCGAGCGAAACCGATCCACCGCCAGACACTGTCGTATAGCTTGTACCGCCGTTGGTAGAAACTTCGACGGTGAAGCCTGCCGGCACCGTCGGCGCGTCAATTGTGAACGTGTCGTTCGCATTACCGGTGTTCTGAATCGTGTTGACGTAAACGATTTGGCCAGACGCGGTCGTGACTCCGCCTGGGCCAACGCCGGCGATGCCGGTGTTGACGCTCTTGTTGCTGTAGTCATCGTTGTTGTCGGTGGGGCCAACCGCGCCGGGCGCGCTGCTCGGTCCAATCAAAACCGCACCGGCCTGCGTTAGCGTCGTTCGCCAAATCACACCGTGGCCGGGTCCGGCTACATAACCTTCGTCAAAGTTGGCGTTGCCGTCGCCGTTGTTTGGTGTCGTGTCACCAGACTGATCGGTAATATTCGTGCCCAGGCTGTTCTTACCGAACACGTCGCCGATTTCGTCAATCGTACTTGAAGCATCAATACCGGTGTCGATCGTTACGATCATATTCATATTGACCAGCGAACTACAGGCGCCCGCCGCCAGCGTCGAGCCGACTGGAAAAGCCACGCGCGACGTATTCGAAAGCGGTGACGGAGGGGTCGCGCTCCAGGTCGCCGATAATGGCGCAACCGACAGCGGACTACTCGTCTTGTCAGCATAAAGCGTGCCCGCGGGGAAAGTCTGTCCCGACTTCAACACCGTGTTCACTGGAATCGGCACGATGATAAAGACCTGCGTCGAGCCATTGAGCGTGACACCTGAAACTGGTTGCGCTCCCGTGTTGCACACCTGCCACGTGTAGGTAATGTCTGAACCGACAGGCACCGGTCCAGTCGGAGCAGTGAGCGTCAGCTTCAGCAATGCATCGTCAATAACTGAAGCCGAGATGTCGCCACGAGCTTCGCGCTGCCCGTTTACGGAAGAACTAGAAACAGTTCGCACTTCATTTGTGTTGGGTGCGGCAACAGGTTGGTTGTCAAAAGGCGAACTTCCGCCAGCGTCACCGAGCAACACTTGAACGCTTTGGCTGGGCGTAGCACCGGCATTGACGCTCACTTCGACGAGGACGTGGATCGATGCGTTCTGTGCGATAAACGCGGAATCCACGGCAGCGCCAAGGATGTCGGTGTCGCCCACGTTGATGGTGCCGCTGTTGTCCACGTCGATAACGGCGCGGGTAATCGTGGCGGGACTCGTTCCGCTCAGGTGAGCACTTCCCGGCACAAAATGAACCTTGTCGCTAAAGTTGCCGGTGTTCGTCACGGTGAAATTGAAGATCACTCCCGTCTGTCCGGCAACAATACCTGAATTGGTCCCGGCATCTGGCGTAATTGCCAGGCCCGAAACGTTCGAAACAGTTACCGTCACGGTGTTTGAAACCGTCGAGTAACTGTTGGTGCCATCAGAATAGGTTCCGCTGGCCTGGTTCGAAATCGAAGTGCCACCGGGCGTCTGCGCTGCAGTTTGCGCTGAAAGCGCACCGGCGATCGCCAAAGCAATCAGCACGCGCAAAACCGCTGGGCTCACAAATGTTCTTCGGTTCTTCATAGTAGTCCTCATTAGAAATTGGCGGGGCAGGGTTTCGTGAGTAGGCGAACCTGCTGGACCCGTCGGCCTGCTTCTCTTCAATCATGGGCTGGCGTGAATAAGATTTGCCGCCGTCGTTGCTGTAGAAGGCCTTCGCTCCATCAGCTTTCGCGCTGTCAGCGACGAAGGTTGTACCGCGCGGAATATGAGCGACCGCCTTATACTCGACCGCCGCACCATTGCCGTCATTCTCAGCGGTGATGGTCCAATCCAGCACGTCGCCGAGATTCACGACCGTGTCCTTTGATAACGGCACGGCGCCCGACTCGCGCTCGACCGCAGCGGAGAGCTGCATCTTCACCTCGGGACGCGCCACATTCGAAAGCATGAAATGCCGTTGCGCAAAACCAGCCACCCCGGCAGCCATCAATGTCAGCGCGGCCATCAGGGACACACTGAATCGTTTCTTCGATTTGATCATCGTATTCTCCTTAAAGTCGTTGGAACGTGAGAATCGCCGCGTTGGTCGGAGATTCGCTGATTGGTGCCAGACAATCAACCCCACAGCACGTTACAAGCACTGTGCCGCGCACATGCTTTGATTGATCCCGCGTAGCTAAAGTGAAGAAGCAGCGAAGCTTTACCGTGGTTTGGCAAAGAATCGCACGAGGTTGTGACAGCATTGCCCAGCATGACAAAAGCGCTGAGGTTTTGTCAGCGGGAATGACAATTTGTCAGCGTGAGTGGCTGATTGCGTGAAACGCTTGTACTACCGATCTTTGCCCAAATTGAGATTTCGGCACCGACTCAATGGGTAGCATTGACATCTTTGGTTTGAAGTAGTACAAGGCTGCGGAAGTTAGTCATAGAGCTCTACTCAAGTTCTTCAGACTTAAGCCGTGGTTTGTCATTCAATTCCTTGTTGCTGGCGTTGCTGTTCGTGGGCTTCGCCGGACTGATTTTTTGTGACGCGTAAGCCCGGGGCAGTACCTCATCGTGCCTGGCTTCGCGAAGACGAATACAATAGCTCTGGACCGCCAAGCACAGTTCCCCCTTCATTAACGTGATTGTGTCGAGTTCGATAACGCAATCAGGCTCGATGATCGCCGGTGATATTCCAAAGTTGGCTATTTGTCTAATCTCGGCTAAGACGGTAACGGGAACGGTAGTAGGGGTAATGTGTCAGCAACCGTTGGCATCAACGCCAAGACGCAGTCAGTTTTTGCTGAGGGGATAAAGTGGGTTTTTTGATGCTTTACGCCGCCTGAGGGCTCGACGGAATTAAGGCAGAGTTTTATTTGCACGAACGATGCTGTACGTTTTGTGCAAACAGCTTACAGGGTGTCAGACTGGGATCATGTAGCCATCACCTAGCCGCCCCTCGAGCAGTTACCGAGAAATTCTTGGGTTGCGGTTTTTGGCGGAGGTCCAAGACTGGTCACCAAGCAAAACTTCTGTAAGCTTATCCCGCCGACAATCGCGGGCCGGCAACCTCAAGAATTTCTCAACCACCATTGCAGTAGAGTACGGCCACTATGTACGCCAAGAGTTCCTCAACTCCTTTTTATCACCTGCTCACAGAGAGTAAGGAACTGACGCTGTGTGGTCGAAGCGTAGTGCCAATCGTGATTGATCGCCCGGCGAAGACATCGTCGCTTCACCTGACCTCCGACCGGCCGACTGATCGTGAGTTGTGTAAGGAATGCGCCAAAATCGACGAGGACCAACTGAGCGGTGAAACACTAAGCTAAGCGCGCATAATCTAGCGCAATCTTTTAGCCTTCCGTGGCCAACCCATCCGATCGGGTTTGTGTTTTGCGTTTACGCCACTAGCCTGTCTACCAACGATTGCACGTTTTGATTAGAGTGAATCAGCTTAACCGTTGGAGCCGTGTCTCTCAGCAACGCTTCTGCATCCTCCGGCGGAAGTGGGCGCGAGAAGAAAAATCCCTGGCCCCGCTCGCAACCGAAGGTCCTCAGTTTCGTCGCTTGCTCCAGCGTTTCAACTCCTTCTGCCGTCACGTCCATACCGAGATTGCCGGCTAGGGACATGATCGTGCGGACAATTTCTGTGTTCTCGTTGTTGCCGTTCATGCGCGTCACAAATGACGAATCGATCTTCAGAGTAGAGATAGGAAACCTATGCAGTGAACTTAAGGAAGAATAACCGGTGCCGAAATCGTCGATGCTCAGGCCCACGCCCAGGATGCGTAGCTGTTTGAGCATTTCACTCGCCGCTTCTACGTTTTCCACAACCACGCTTTCCGTGATTTCCAATTTCAAAGTGCAAGGATCAAGCTTTGTTTCCTCCAGCACTCCTTCTATTCGTCGAATAAGATCCGGCTGGGCAAATTGCTTACCAGAAAGGTTGACGCTGATCGTAAGCGGTTCATCCGCTGGAAATCGTTCCTGCCACTCACGAGCTTGAGCGCATGCCTTACGCAGTATCCATTCGCCAATCGGAATTATTAAGCCCGTTTCTTCGGCGACTGGGATGAACTGACCTGGATTAATCAACCCATATTCCTGGTGTCTCCAGCGCGCGAGAGCTTCAAAGCCAGTAATCTCAAAGGTATCGAGTGAAACAATAGGCTGGTACTCAACGAACAATTCGTCTTGTTCAATCGCCCGTCTCAAATCATTCTGCATCTCGAGCTGCTCTACTGCGCGAGCATGCATGCTCTTATCGAATACCTGATAACAACTGCCACCGAGCGACTTGGCGTAATACATCGCAGTGTCGGCGTCGCGTAAAATATCTTCGGGCCGATCATACCCGATTACGCTCGGAGCGATGCCTATACTCGCCGAAGTGAACACCTGGCGGCCCTCCAGCTCGAATGGCAGGGCAAGCTCTCGCTGGATGCGTTCAGCGACATGGATCGCCTCATTGTTGCTCCTTAGATCCTCCAAGAGGATTGTAAACTCGTCTCCTCCCAGCCGAGCAATTGTGTCTGTCGGGCGCAAACAGCTTTCAATTCTACGGGCTATCGTCATCAGTAGTTCATCGCCGATGAGATGTCCGAGACTGTCGTTCACCACCTTGAAGCGATCGAGATCGAGGAAGAGCACTGAGAATAGCTGAGAGTCGTTACGAAGACTCCGAGCTATGGCGAGATTCAAGTGATCGACAAAGAGGGCACGGTTAGGCAGTCCGGTTAGCCCGTCGTGAAAGGCGTCGTGCAACAGTTGCGCCTCGGCCCGCTTACGAATGGTGATGTCCTGAATCTGAAAAATGAAGCGCGGCAATTTAGTTTCTAGATCACGAACACGCGAAACACTCAAAAGGGTCCACACCTCATGACCTAGCTTATGGATGAATCTCTTCTCTGCCTGGTAACCAGCAACCTGGCCTTTGATCAGCCGCGACTGTTGCACGAGGAGCTCTCCGAGATCTTCAGGATGAGTTAGGGACTGAATATCGGTCGTAAGCAGCTCATCTTCTGAATAGCCGACCAGCTTACACAGAGAGCGGTTTACCTGAAGCCAACAACCGTTCTCGGACACTAGCGCCATGCCAATGGAAGCATAGTCAAAGGCGCTGCGGAATCGCTCTTCACTCTCCTCGATCAATTCCGCGTGCCGTTTGGCTTGCTCAGCTTGCGCAGCTGAAACCTCAATATTCCTTAAGTAGGTTTTGTACGTGATATAAATGATCGCCATGATCGGCGTGATCATCAGAATGGCGTAGATCGAGAGACCTTTAAGAACGTGGACAGCAACACTCGCGATGGAAGCCCCGGCGAAGTAACTAATGGATGTCCAAAGATAGGAAGTTCGCCAGGTCGCGAAGATGGGCTGGTCGGTCTTGAGTGCCGTGTATATGGCCACGAGTCCAGAATTGGTAACGTACTGAACCAGGGCCATAACACATATCCCGCCGAGAAAGACCATCGAATAGCCGCCATGATCGAGATCCCGGATTGGTCCCAGACATAAGCGCACCGTCCAAACCGTCAGGAACGTAGAAAACGCCATTTGGGCCGAGTTGAACACCCATACCCTTAGCTTCTTGGTTACGTATAAGGAGGAACTCAAGCCGTCCACTGCCGCGATTAGGACTGCCGCTTCGCCGCCATAAAGCATCATCGTGAGGAAGATAAGCGTGTCACCTACCGTGACTTCGCCTTTCACATAGGGGATCGGAACGCTCAGGCGTGCGGCCACGGCTGCCATGGCAACGAGCAACAGCAGAAAACGCCAGTCAAGCTGATGAATGGGCAAGCGAGGCAGGGAAAAGACCAAGGCGGCCACCCCGGCGGCCACGATGAAAACCAAGAAAGGCTTGAAGCAACGTTGTCTGCTCATGGTCCTGATACGTGATCAGTTGGCGAATGTTAGTGCTGGAGGTAAAGCGTGTCGTAGTACTCACGGAACTGGTATCCCGCTTTCCGGTATGAAGCCTGCGCCGCCGAGTTCTTTTGGTTAACTTTGGCGTATCACTGACGATGTCGGCTTTGAACTTCAAGCGCCCATCTTCGATGGCCACCCAGGTTCTTCCCTGCTTGATGCGACGTGCGCAACGTTCACGGAAGCCAGAAGGATCCATCTCCAGTGGGTTTACGCCGCTTTCTTCGAACGCCGTCTGGGCATGAATCGGGACGACTAGCTCAAGATCTTCAGATCTCGCCGGTCGCAACGATTGCACCGTATTGAGATTCTCGGCGATGCATTTTTCGAGCAATAATTCGCGGCAGACGAGTCGCGGTGGGGCGCCACCGTTCGTCGTGTAGTCACTCCTGAACCGGCTGATCTTTTTTCCCTCACCCAGCACGGCGTGCGGGGATGCGCAACTCTGGGTCAGCTTTGCGAACGCTGTCAGAGCGGCATTGCTCTTTGTTTCAAACAGGGTGATGTGGCCAATCAGAGCGACACCTTCAAGCGCGCCCTGGGTATCGCGGCAGCCATAAAAAATACCGCGATTAAAGGAACTAACCAGGCCGTTGTCGTTTATCCAGCTCGACATGATGAACGTATGTACCGGACGCGCGTCAAGGAAATTCAGGACCTCTTCCCGGTGCCGATTGTTGAGTGGATGGATCGCCTTGTGACCAGTCGGTATCGCCGCCGCTTTAGGATTGTTTGGCGAGACTTGAAGCATTTTTTGAGTCCTTATCTTGTGTAGGGGTAGGTTAAGGAACAATCTGAACTCAAACCTTAGTAACCTTTAGTAGCTCAGGCAGTCAATGCCAGTATCAATCACCACCGGCAAAACTGAAGTAGGATCGCCGTCAATCGTGGCAGCTTGCGCCTGGAGATAAAGGTCGCTCACGATCGTGCCGTCGCTGGCGATAGTACCGTCGGTGGCTATTACACCGTCGGTGACGATGGTGCCGTCGGTGACAATGGTGCCGTCGCTGACAATGGTGGCCAATCTGAGGAGCAGCACGCCATCACTCATGGTGATACCACTGCTGAGGAGGATCTTATCGCTGACGATGGTGCCGTCGGTGGCAATCACTCCGTCAGTGACAATCGTGCCGTCGGTCATAATCACACCATCAGTTACGATCGTGCCATCTGTGACAGTCACGCCGTCGCTGACAATGGCGCCGTCGCTGACAATGGCGCCGTCGGTGACGATGGTGCCGTCGCTGACGATGGTACCCAGCGCATAGACAGGCTGATACTTGGTAATAAGGCTTGTGCCCTTCGCCCAATGCTGGCCCAGCAGGATACCTTGTGACCAGGTGAACGTGGATCCCGCAAGCGTGGTCTGCGGAACCGGCAGAACAACTGTGTTCAGCAAAGCGGCCCCAACAGGCTTGGTGGTGCCGAAATTCGTGCGCACCAATCGAGCCAGCCGCACGGCGCCTTCAATATTGACCTCGCCTGCGCCCTGTTCGAGCATGTTGAAGCCGGCCAGCGGCTGCGCCGTGTACTCGAGAATGACCTTCACCATATTCGGTGTCAGCGTGGGATTCGCTTGCAGCAACAACGCTGCCGCACCAGCGACTACCGGAGACGCCATTGAGGTGCCATTTAGGACCATCTGGTCGCGCGTAGCAACCGGACTGACGTTGGCCGCCAGTTGCGGGTTCTGTGTTACCAGGAGATTATTAATGGCCTTTGCCTCGATAATTTTGTTACCGGGGGCAACGAGATCCGGCTTCATCAAGTGGTCGTAATGCTGGACGCCCGCGGCATCGGTCCAGGAGCTGCGTGTGGGACCGCGCGAGCTGTAGGTAGCCACGCCATCGTCATTGCGCGCATCGGTGCCAAAAGTGTTCGCGGCGCCGACCGTAATCGCTGACGGTTCATTGCCGGGACAGTGAATCTGTCCATAAACTTTCTGGCCGGCGGCGTTCTTGCCATTGTTGCCGGCGGCGACCACGACAACCACGCCTGAATTAACTAGGCGTCGCACGGCGAGGCAAATCGGATCATTCTTATAAGAATCAATTGCGGCTGTACCCAGGCTCATGTTGACGACGCGAATGT
>WNGP01005071.1_pt1 | contig 10976 bp, 9 predicted proteins | sample 5407671 | NCBI WGS metagenome assembly WNGP01 (sample SAMN13153381, study PRJNA577476) | soil metagenome | isolation source: 40 cm soil or saprolite under Garry oak tree replicate 2 | place: USA:California | collected 2016-06-15
AATGATTAAAATCAGCGTCAGGATTGGCATTTGCCGCAAGGTGGATGACCACATCGATATTTCGACAGGCGTGTTGGCACGCTTCGAGATTGGCAACGTCAAGTGCAACCACCTCATGCTCTCCAGAGGCAATCTCGCCAATGGCAGTTTTATTCACGTCTGCCAGGCGGAACGTGTATTGTCCAGCAGCAGAGCGGAAAAATGCCGAACCAATCCCTCCTGCTGCACCAGTTAACAAAATTCTTTTTTTCGAGAGGAATCGTTGTCCTGTCATGCTGCTGATATCCTTTCATGGAGGAGTGAGGAGAGAGGAGAAGTTAACATTGCAAAACAGAAATACGCGCCAAAAATATGGAACGATGCCTTGCTGTTCCAGCTTTTGAGCCTTTTCTACAAGGCCCCTGAATCGTTCTGGTACTTCTCCTGCTTCGATGAGCATTGCATTAATAATTGCTTCGATTGAAGGATAGATCACTCTAAGTAAGTTTAGATATTCACAGTATATGATATCATAAGCCATGCATATTGAGTCATGAAGTAAGGGGCAAAGATGGCGGACCTTGAAAAGGCTATTGCGTACGTACAGCATCACGGAACCCTTGTTGAGCAAGCCCGACTGCGCTACGTGCTCACGGGCTCTACTGTATCGCCAGAAATCTGCGCAGCGTTTTTGAAAGATCAACGTCCAGACGGAAGCTGGTCGGCTTTCTGGGCACCACACGCGGCCTCAATTGACGCAACCTGCTATCACCTGATCCAGGCCGAATACATGGGTCTGCTCGCTCCTATGCATCCAGCGCTGGCACGCGCCATTATGTTTTTGCAACAGCGGCAATCAGCGGAAGAATACTGGGAAGAAGATGTGCAGCTGCGCGATGTAGCTCCTCCCTGGGCTATGCCCGGTGACCTGGCTGCTATATTGTACCTGACGGCAAATTGTGGCTTCTGCCTGGCACGCCTCGCGCTACCTGAAGGACGATGGCACTCTCCCCTCCTTCGTACATACCCAGTGGCTCGCTGCGAGTCTCTGGTATTATCTCGATCAATACGAACCGGCTTACCGCGTCTTTTCGTCCCTGCAAAAGCGCCTGGAAGGAGATGTCTCAGCCGGGAACCTGGTCTGGCTGATAGCCAGCCTGCACGATGCGAGAATTCCCATGAAGCATCCCCTGCTGGAGAATGCTACACACTTGTTAGAACAAAAGCAGAAGGAAGATGGACGTTGGGAAAGCGATGATGGGCCTCCCTTTGACGTACGTACTACTCTTGAAGTTATTAGAGTGATGCTGCTCGGAAAATAGGCGATGGGAGATTCCGCTGCCATGGAGAATAGAACTTCTGACCAATGGGCTGAATTTCCAGGGAGCCTGACTATTCTCAAAGCTGGCTGCTACTATCTCGAAGCTACATGGCCCGGAGGGAGTTGGCACATTACGTTTGCTGCCGGAGCATAACTGCCGTTCCGTCGCAATCAAGCCAGCTTTTACCAGGAGACCAAATATATCAGGAGATTGATTTTCATTAAATTTTCTAGTATAGTAAACCAAAACCATGTGGGGGGATATATCTATGAACAGTGGCAATGGCGAACCAATCACTTCTCGTACCTCTCCATTCGAGTCAATCCGCAGGCAAGCCGAAGATGGCAGCGAATACTGGAGTGCCCGCGAACTGGGCAAGATACTCGGCTATACCGAATATGGCAAGTTTCAAAACGCCATACAAAAAGCTGAAACAGCATGTAAGAATAGTGGCCAGGCTATCTCAGATCATTTCGCCCATGTGAGCGATATGATCGCAACAGCCAAGGGAGCCAAGCGAAGGGTAGAAGATGTACATCTCTCACGGTATGCCTGCTATTTGCTCGTTGAAAATGCGGATTCATCCAAGCCAATTTCCGCGAAACCATTAAAAGAGCTGGCGCTACTCTCCCCGAAGACATGCCAACTCCTGCGAAGAGTATTCAGCAGTTACAGCGCGAAGAGCAGAAACAACTTGAGCAGGGTCAGCAGCCTTCGCTATTTGGTGAGCCGGCAGAAGAGTAGGATGTCAATTTCCCGCCAGCCTGACGACTGTGCGCCCACGAATGCCACCTTTGAGCAGGGAGGCGGTCACCTGGGGCAGCTCGTCCAGTGTCACTTCGCGGCTCATGCTAGCGAGAGTGGATGGCTTGAGGTCACTTGCCATGCGCTGCCATAACTCGCGGCGCAGCTCCATTGGACAGTACACCGAATCGATGCCCAGCAGGTTCACGCCGCGCAGGATGAAGGGAAAGGCCGTGGTGGTGATGGTCGAGCCACCAGTGAGGCCGCAGGAGGCAATCGAACCACCATACTTCGTTGTGCGGATCAAGTAGGCCAGGGTAGTTCCACCTACCGAGTCTACGCTGCCCGCCCATAGTTCTTTTTCCAGGGGGCGGCTGCTCTCGGCGGATACTTCCTCGCGACTGAGGATATTGCGCGCGCCAAGTTCCTGCAGGTAGGCATGTTCAGACTGCTTGCCCGTGCTTGCCGCGACGGTATAACCCGTCTTCGCCAGCATACTCACGGCCATGCTGCCGACGCCGCCGGTCGCGCCTGTCACGAGCATGGGACCGCGTTGAGGCGTGAGGCCATTCTTCTCTAGTTGATGCAATGCCAGGGCAGCCTCGAAACCGGCCGTGCCAAAGATCATGGCCTCTTTGAGCGTCAAGCCCTGGGGCAGTGGGACAATCCAGTCGGCTTTCACACGCGCATACTCGCTAAAGCCGCCATAATGGGAAACGCCGAGGTCGTAGCTGGTGACAATCACTTCGTCGCCCTCGTGAAAACGAGCATCGTGCGATTCAACAACCACTCCCGACAGGTCCACGCCGGGAACAAAGGGATAGCTGCGCACAATCTTCCCGTCGGGGATGCAGGCCAGAGCATCTTTGTAGTTTACGCCGGAGTAGGCGACGCGAATGAGGACTTCGCCGGGGGGGAGATCGGCCAACGTCAGTTCCTGGACGCGGGCGGTGAATTCATTTTCCGTTTTATTGACCACAAAGGCGCGAAATGCTGTGGACATATATATCGTTCCTTTCTACCGCGTTTTATCCTGGATCACAGCTGCACGTCTGTTTTTAGTGTTGGTTCACCATTTTGCTGTAACAATGCTATGGTGATGTTCGAGACGCCTGGTGGACCGACAAACGCTACCTGGCCAGCAACGTTCCTCGCTTTCGCATTAAACGCATTGGGGAGGGTGCTGTCGACAGGCGTGCGAAGAATGCCATTGATGACCAGGCGCACGTAATCATAGCCATAACCAGGAACGACATAGACACCGCTCTGGTTATCCACGCGAAAATTGAGGATATAGAACTGCTGCCCCGCTTTGCTCTGCATTCCATTATAAAAGTAGCTGATATCCACGCTGGTCAGGTGGAAAAGGAACTGGAAGGGACTATCATTAAAGTTATAGTACGTATAAGGGATGTCAAGGTGTTGAAATGATATCCTACCAGCATAGCGGCCGGGATTGAAGGGGCCACTAAACGGTATTGTCACCAGGAATTCGCCGGCCGGCGCAAAACCCAATTGCAGCGATAGCGTCTGAAGTCGAGTTCCCCTGGGAACCGGGAAATCAACGCAATCGACTTCACTTTTACCGGGAGCCGGGCCCGAGGAAACAGGGGACGCATTGCAAGCCGGTGTACCCACACCTGATTTCAGGCTATAGGGCAGGATATTCGCCGGAGCTACGGCATTCTGACCGGGGATCAGCAGGCGCAAGACATCATAGTAGATGACAGAGACCTGGTTAGTAGTCTTATTAGCTACCCGGATATTCACGCGTACAATCGCCGGTCCCAGGTGAATAGTGTCATCGATAAAAGAAGTTGCGTATTGCGCTGTCAGGACGGTAAAATTCAGGCTTGCATAGGGTGCAGTTCGCTGAACATTGAATGTGGTTATGGGAGGCTGTGAGGTAGCGGTGTTTGCGCCAAAATGCAGATTCTGGAACAGGCCCCCCAAAGTTACGCTCACAATAGTAATGATAAGCAGGCCCACAACTAGCAAAGTGATGAGCAAGGGCCATACGCGAAATGGGCTCTCTTCCTTGCGCAAGCGTACTCCTACCGGCGGTATAGTTTCATCCTGGGGGCGCGCCAGCAATTGGCCAGTTGATATCTTTTTTTGCATATGCATTTTCCCCACTTATAGATATGACATCTCCTTTATTGTACCAAGTTTCAGCAATCCTTGACAGCCCCTTTCTGTGCATGCTAGCATGACCATAGGTAATTATTCAGGTCTCTTTTCATTTGCGCCGCCTGCGGCAGCGAGCAAAAAGAGAAAAAGAGGTTTTTCGGGGACACCCCGAACCCCGGCAAAGGGCGGCTGCCCTTTGCAATCTCCAAGAGGAGTTATTTGCGGTGAAGATTCACGAATACCAGGCAAAAGACATCCTGGCACGCTACGGGATTCCGGTACAGCCCGGGCGTGTAGCACGAACGCCAGAGGAGGCCGAAGCCATTGCTCGCGAACTGGACGGGCCGGTGGTTATCAAAGCCCAGGTCTATGTTGGCGGACGCGGCAAAGCGGGCGGCATTCAATTCGGCGATACCCCTGAAGAGGCACGCGCCGCAGCCGCAAAGGTACTGGGTATGGAGATCAAAGGGCTAAAAGTAGAAAAAGTGCTGGTCGTCTCCAAGCTAGAGATCAAAGAAGAATACTACCTCGGCATCATCCTCGACCGCAAAACGCAGGCCCCCGTCGTGATGGTCTCGACGGCAGGAGGCATAGATATCGAAGAGGTAGCGTCCACGACACCCGAGAAGATCATCCAGCAGCCCATCGATATGCATTGGGGGCTGCGACCCTTCGAGGCGCGCGACATTCTCGCTCGCGCAGGATTTCCCCATCAAGTAATCAGCAAGGGTGGAGCCATCCTGGCAGCCCTGGCCAGGGCTTTCATTGAGAGCGATGCAAGCCTGGCTGAGATCAACCCGCTGGCGCTGACTGCTGACGGGCAGGTGCAGGCGGCCGATGCGAAGATTCTCATCGATGATAACGGCCTGTTCCGCCAGCAAGAGTACGCTGCATGGGCAGAGACGGAAGAGTCAAACCTGCTGGAGTTCGAGGCAAAAAAGGAAGGCCTGACGTATGTCAAGCTGGATGGGGACGTGGGAATTGTGGGGAATGGCGCCGGCCTGGTTATGACGACGCTTGACATGGTAGCCCGTGTCGGAGGCAAGCCGGCCAATTTCCTTGACATCGGCGGCGGGGCAAAGGCTGAAGTGATGCGCAAGGCCCTGACATTCGTGGCACGCGACCCGCAGGTGAAGGGCATCCTCGTCAACATCTTCGGGGGCATTACGCGCGGTGAAGAAGTGGCCAAGGGTGTGATTATGGCCCAGGCCGAAATTCCCGAGGGCATGCCCATCGTCGTACGGCTCTCAGGCACAGGAGCGGAGGAGGGAAAAGCCTTGCTCAGGGATGCCGGGCTCGATTGGGGTAAAGATATGCGTGATGCGGCCCAGAAGATCGTGGCCGCCATCGATACGAAGAGATAGAGGTCAACGCTATGAGTATTCTGCTTGATGATAAGACGCGGGTCATTGTGCAGGGAATCACCGGGCGCGAGGGGCAGTTTCACACCCGCAATATGAAGGCCGCCAGCACGCACCTGGTCGGCGGAGTCACGCCGGGGAAGGGTGGTATGATGGTGGAAGACTTGCCGGTCTTTGATACCGTCAGGGAAGCGAAAGCAGCCACGGGCGCCAACGCGTCCTGTATCTTTGTGCCCGGTCCTGGCGCCGCCGATGCCATTATGGAAGCTGCCAGCGCAGGTATTGAGCTGATCGTCTGTATCAGCGAGTGGATTCCTGTGATAGACATGACGCGCGCTATATTAGTTGTATGTGAACATGGCGCACACCTGATCGGCCCGAACTGCCCGGGCTTGTGCACGCCAGGGCATGGTAAGATCGGCATCATTCCCTACCAGATCTTCAAACCAGGCCCTGTTGGCTTTATCTCGCGTTCCGGCACGCTCACCTATGAAGTTGTCGCACTGCTCACCGAGGCGGGCATTGGCCAGTCGACCTGCATTGGCATTGGCGGGGACCCGATTATCGGCTCGACCTTTGTCGATCACTTGAAACTTTTCGAGGCCGACCCGGAGACCAAAGCGGTGGTGATGTGTGGTGAGATTGGCGGCAGCGACGAGGAGGACGCAGCTGAGTACATCAAGACGATGAGCAAGCCCGTTGTGGCCTTCATCTCAGGGCGCACCGCACCTGCAGGGAAACGCATGGGGCACGCGGGAGCAATCATCTCCGGCAATACAGGGACAGCACAGGGAAAGGTGGCCGCCTTGCAGGCAGCCAAAGTGCCGGTGGCTGATACGATTTTTGATATTCCCGGACTGGTAGAGGAAGCCGTGGCGAAAGTATCATGACCACTGCTCTGATCTATGACCCGATTTTTCTCGAACATATTACCCCAAGGAATCACCCGGAGCGGCCGCAGCGCCTTGAGATGGCAATGAAGGTGCTGGAAGCGCTAAACTGGCTGGAGCGCGATGGGCTGGTACAAATGGCGCCGCGCGCCGCCAGCGAAGATGAACTAGCGGCGGTACACGATCGCGCATACATCCACGAGGTGGAGGCTGCAGCACAGAGGGTAGCTGAAGAAATGTCGCGGGGGGGTCGAGAAAGCCGCTATTTTGCTCCGGACACCTACGTCTCTCCAAAATCATACGAGGTGGCCATCAAGGCGGCAGGAGCCCCTCTCACCGCCATAGATGCCGTGATGAAAGGGGAAATCGACAACGCATATTGCCTGGTGCGCCCCCCCGGCCATCACGCGCTACCCGATGGGGCAATGGGCTTCTGCCTTTTCAACAACGTAGCCGTGGCCGCCCGCTACGCCCTCGACCACTACGGTCTCGAACGGGTGATGATCATCGACTATGATGTGCATCACGGGAACGGCAGCCAGGACATGTTCTACGAGGACCCACACGTATTGTACTTCTCGATTCACCAGGCGCCATTCTACCCGGGCACGGGTAGCTCCGACGAGCGAGGCGAGGGAGCAGGATTGGGGACGACCATTAATGTGCCTCTACCTGCGATGACCGGCTACGAGGTCTACGAGCCTGTTTTTCGCCAGGTAATGGCTCCTGCTGCCGATCGTTTCCAACCACAGCTGATCCTGGTCTCGGCCGGCTTCGATGCGCATTGGAAAGATGCCATTCCCCAGACAAGCACGCATACGAATATGTATCTCTCCACGGCAGGATTCGCAAAGCTCAATGGTATCATTATAGAACTGGCTCAATACCTGTGTGATGGACGATTGATTCTGGTCCAGGAGGGCGGTTATAATATAGAAGCAATGGCTGCCTGTGTGGCGACCTGCATCAATTTACTGCTTGGTGATGATGCTGCCGTAGATAACCTGGGTCCGCCTCCTGACAGGAAATATCGCTTGAATACTGATGTACTGATCGCGGAGCTGCGGCGCATTCATGGACTGACTGGGTATCGTATGCGCAACGCGCCTAAACCGGATATCGAACGGCTGCGGCGCGAGATCAAGGGACCGGGTGCTTAAAGTGGTCGGAGGAAGCATGCCGAGGAGTTTTAACAAGGTAAGAATACTAGGCATTGAAGACCTTCCACTGCTGGAGCGATTGCTGCGTACCTCTGAATATATCTATCAACGGTTCACCTTAGAGGAACTTCCGGCACTACTCAAACACTACCCGACGGTGGGTATCTTCAGTGGAGAGTCGTTAGTCGGCTTCCTGCTTTCACAGACAGTAAACGCTCCCTCGGCATGGATAGGTGGATTTGGCGTGAGCTGGACAGAGAGCCAGGCCTATGATAGCCTGCTGCGTATGTTGCTTGAAGGACTGGATCCGCTGCTCATTGCACGGGGCGTACATCATTTACACTACTCCGGCAGTGATATGGAACAGGATTGGCTGCGCGATGACCTACTTACCTGCGGCTTTGCGCCATATCGCCTGCTGTACGCCTACGACAAATATGACTACCGCGTTCCAAGCGAAGGGAACCAGCAAGTTACGATCCGCCCTTTTGAGCCTGGCGACATACCCGCGCTGCTGGTTATCGAGAAAGAATGTTTCGAGCACTTGTGGCGCTACGACGCTGTTGCCTTCACCGATATAGCCGACTCGCACCCGTATTTCGTGGTGGCGGAATTAGATGGCAAGGTGGTAGGATACCAGTTTAATGCGCTGGACAGCGAATCCGGCTACCTCGTGCGGATCGCTGTCCATCCATCGTTCGGGAGCCGGGGTATCGGAGCGCGCCTGATGGCAGAGGCGATACACTTCTTCGAGGACGAGCAGGTGCTGCGCATCCTGCTCAATACACAGGATGATAACACCTACGCCCACCGACTATATGAATGGTTTGGTTTTATCCGTACTCAGCAGGTGGGGTTCGTGCTGCGCAAGCTCCTTTAAATCCAGCCCTGACGCTACGCTAACGCTGCTGGGTCGCAGCTAGCTGCGCTCAGCAGGGCTGCAAGGAAGCTCCTTTAAATCCAGCCCCGACGCTGCGCTAACGCCCCTCGATAAATCGGGAGGACATGCTCGATAAATCCGCATTCTACTGTAGAATGCGGATTTATCGAGCATATCAGCTTTGACAACGGGTGACCTCTATCACGCCAGCCCTTTCAAGCGAAAGACCTCCAGAGGCTCCGTCCTGTTCTTTACAGACATGGGGGGAAGCAAATCCACACGCACGTACTGGCGCACCTTTATGAATGTGGAGCGGTTGAGCAGGATATCGTTGTCCGAGGCGTTTCCTTGCAGGCGAGAGGCGACATTAACCACGTCACCGATGGCAGTATAGTTCTGCATACGTCCTGAACCCAGATTACCAACTACTGCCAGGCCTGTATTGATGCCAAAACCAAACGAGATCTGTATCTCCCGTGACATATTAGCCTGGTACTCCATCACGGCGGCACGCATGCCCACAGCAGCACGCACTGCGCACAACGCATGATCTTCCTGCGGTAACGGAGCATTGAAAATTGCCATTAGCGCATCGCCCATGAAAGCGGTCACTGTGCCTCCCTGGTTCCAAATGGCCTCGACCATTTTCTCCCAGTAGCCGTTGAGCAAATCCATCACCTTTTCGGGCGCCATGGTCTCGCTCAGGCGTGTATAGCCACGGATATCGCCATAGAGGACGGTTATTTCCTTTGTCTCCCCGCCAAGGTTGAGCGCTCGTGGGTCTTCAATGAGCTGCTGCACAACATGTGGATGCACATAGCGGCCAAAGATGTCGCGAATTTGCTTCGTCTCTGCCCTTGAGCGCTTTATTTCGGTACGGTCATCGATGACCAGGGCCATGCCGATATGCGTTCCTTGATCGCGCAGAGAGGAAATGTTCAATTCCAGGTTGACCATGCCACGGCCCGGAATAATACTGTCTACCGAATAGGGTACGAGGGTACCATGGTCATGCTCCTGCATGGCCCTTTGCAGCAATTCAACCAGGCCGACTTGAGACAACACTTGAAAGGCTTCCCGAAAGTGTTTGCCTACCACTTTTGCCGGATCCAAGCCCAGGATGTGCCTGGCGGCATTATTGAACGTGGTAATCATGCCGGCCGCGTCAGTGGTGATAAGACCATTGGCAATGGAAGCGAAGATGTTGTCCATATACTGCTTGTCTTCGTTGACCTTACTGAAGAGTCGGGCGTTGTCGATAGCGATGGCAGCTTGATTGCAGAAAGCAAGCAGTAGATCGAGATCCTTTTCATTGAACAGGCTTGTTTTGGTACGGCTATCTACGTACACTGCACCGATGCAGTTGCCACGTACAATCAAAGGGGCGCACATAATAGAGCGAATATCATAAGCCATCATGCTCCTGGTAGGATCGTAACTATTGCCTGAGAGCATAGGTTTCCTGGTATCCACAACCCGATTCACAGTGCTACGGCTAATCTGGGGCTCAAACGCTCCTGCACCAATTGTGCGTGCCTGTTTATCACGTGCGATGGTGAACTCAAGCTGAGCCGTCTGTGGGTTGACCAGTACGATAAACCCGCGCTCAGCACCCACGACCTCGATCACTCGATCCATGACCAGGCGCAACACCTCATCAAACTGGAGGGTCGAGTTGAGCGTCTGTGCAATCTCATAGAGGGTTTCCAGTTCGCTATGCTTGAGCTCGGGGGAGATTATACTACTAGCCAGCACATTACGCTCCCGTTCGAGGCTGGAAGGTGCATCCAATGGCGCGGCAGGTGCGGCGACACCTGGTGAGGTATTGGCTTGCCCACTTTTATTGAGTTGTTCCCGTAATGCGAGCAGCACACGCCTGGTAGCCTGGTTAACGCGTCCCAGTTCCAGGTCGGCACTGCGGCTGACATTCAAAGCATCGGCGAGCAATTTGACGCGTGGATCGCCGCCCTCACCGGCATAGGTAGCTTCGACGGCCTGTTCTAATTTATGGGTGTGCTCATGGAGCGCTTGAGAGATGCGCAGCAAGGTTTCGCCTATAAAGCGCAGGTCGCTGCTGGTTTTCGGTGTTGGATCCGGTGATACGGTCAAAGGGTTCCCTCCATCTTTCGGCAATTCTGATCTCAATCCCTTCCAAGCGCGGGCGCAGGTGGCAAAGGTGGGCATGTCTCTTCTTCAAGATATACGCATATACCCACCCATTATAGCATATCAATGTTGTGTGCCTTTGAAGCAGGTTTACCCCGAGGCTAGGGTTGTTGCAAAGTTCTTTTCTGCCGCCTTTGGCGGCAGGGAGGAGGGAAGGAGCGAGGACACCTCGCGCTCCGTCAAGGGCTTGCAGCCCATAGGTATTAAGTTAAGTGCCAGTCTAAGCCCTCCAAAAGTAATTGAGGATGGCTTGGATGTTTCAAACGGCGCTGCAGGCGACAGGCTTGCATCGCTCGCAAGAGACGAGCAGTGACCCGTTGCCAACTGCTCTCACCTCCCAAGGC